>RCMY010000109.1_pt1 | contig 75588 bp, 58 predicted proteins | sample 2041341 | NCBI WGS metagenome assembly RCMY01 (sample SAMN09708234, study PRJNA481090) | Marine sediment metagenome, whole genome shotgun sequencing project. | reverse complement strand
TTTGTAAATACAAAAAAAGTAAATGAATAAAATATAAAGAATAAGGAGGAAGAAAAAGCAATATTTGCAATATTTTTTTAAATAAAAAAGAAGAAGCCCAATGAAAGACGCAACATAACTAATCTCGCAACATAATTCCTGTATACCTACTGCTTCAATTCGGTGGAGCAATTCGATGATAGAAAATTAGATAGATACAGGAAAAACATCAACTTTATGTGTTTCTAAAATAGATTACCTTGCTTTGGAAAAGCTCCTACATCGTAAATATCGAAGCAGTATCAATAGCAACAGCAAGCACACTATGATGGTTTCAGGGTAAGGCCAGACCGAAATTTCACTGTTTTTTGTATCAAAAGCAGATAAGATATAATCTTAACAACAGAAAAGCTGTAACAATATTCTAGCATCTGGGATGATTTAAATATCATGAACAGACAATGAGATAAGTAATGATTCCTTCGTCAATAATCGGTTTTGTCAATAACGCTGCATTGTTATTAGCCCTGGCATTACTATACGATATTTTCAGTATAGATAAGTCGGGATTAAAATCTGGTTTTAGAAAACTACTACTTGGAATTATCCTTGGATGTATAGGCGTTGCAATTATGATGAATCCATGGGAATTCATCCCCGGAATTGTTTTTGACACACGCTCTGTCCTACTTTGCATTACTGGATTTTTCTTTGGAACGGTTCCGACACTGGTAACAATTTTGATATGTAGTGTATATCGATTTGTCATTGGTGGATCGGGAGTCTGGACCGGAGTGGCTGTTATTACCACCTCCGGTGCAATTGGATTGGCATGGCAGTATTGGCAGAAAAATGAGATTGAAGATGTCTCAATCGGAAACCTCTATACTCTCGGTATGGTAACCCATGTTTTTATGTTGCTTTGGATGCTGACACTACCACGTTCCATTGCATTCAATGTTTTGTCAAAAATCAGTGTACCAGTACTGCTGATTTTTCCATTGTGTACAGTTCTATTAGGGAAACTAATAGTCAATCGATTGCATCGCATTGAAAAAACTTCTGCTTTAGAAGAGAGTGAGAAAAAATTACGTGAAAGCGAGGCCAAGTATCGGCATCTATTTGAATCAATGACGCAAGGCGTGGTGATGCAGGATGCAGAAGGGAGAATCATTGAAGCTAACCTTGCTGCCTGTGAAATCATGGGACTTACCATGGACCAGATGCTTGGCAAGACTGCCTCTGATCCCCGCTGGGGGCTGATTCATCAAGATGGCTCTCCTTATGATCCAGTTGAAACGCCTTCTAATATAGCACTGCGAACCGGGAAGCCATCAAAGAATGTCTATTGCGGCATTTATGTGCCTGAAAAAGACGATTATCACTGGATCTTGATCGGTTCAGTGCCTCGGTTTAAGGATGTGGATACAAAACCCTTTTCCACAATGACCGTGTTCACTGACATTACGGCGCAAAGATTGGCTGAAAAAAACCTAATTAAATCAGAGAAAAGATACCGATTGCTGTTTGAAAATATGACTGCCGGATTCGTGCTATTCGAGGTCGTTGAAGACGAAAATGGGACAGCGGTCGATCTTATAATAGTTGCAGCCAATAAAGGATTTGAGATTACCACCGGTTTTAAGATACAGGATGTAATCGGCAAACGTTTAACACGAGTATTACCTGGCATAGAAAATGATGTCGCAGACTGGATAGGAATGTACGGGAAAACTGCCCTGACTGGAACGCCACAACAATTTGAGCAGAGTTCAGAGCTTCTTGGGTATTATTACTCGATTGTCGCCTACCAGGCCGGGCCGAAACAATGCGCTGTTATTTTTACTGATATCACTGACCGCAAAAGAGTCGAGAAGGAACGAGAAGATTTGCAGTCACAGCTACTGCAGGCCCAAAAGATGGAGGCAGTTGGTAGTCTAGCCGGTGGTGTGGCCCACGATTTTAACAACATGCTCAGTGTGATTACGGGTTATACGGAACTCGCCTTGGAGTCAACAGAACTATCCAGTCATGTTCGTACTGATCTCGAAGAAGTTTTAAATGCCGCTAGACGTTCCGTAGATATTACCCGTCAATTATTAGCCTTTGCCCGCAAGCAAATCATCGAGCCCAAAGTACTCAATTTGAACGATACAGTGGAAGAAATGCTTAACATGATCAGACGGCTTATCGGCGAGGATATTGATTTAGCTTGGCTTCCAGCTGGGCATCTATGGTCTGTTAATATGGACCCCTCACAGATTGATCAAATTCTGGTTAACCTGTTTGTCAATGCTCGAGACGCCATTGTCGATGTAGGTAAAGTCACTATTGAGACGGAAAACATTTCCCTTGATGAAAGTTATTGCTCAGAACATATTGGTTTTATTCCCGGCGATTTTGTCCTGTTGGCCGTAAGTGATGATGGCTGTGGTATGACAAAAGAAACTACTGAAAAGATATTCGAGCCCTTTTTTACCACGAAAATGTTGGGTCAGGGAACCGGAATGGGTTTGCCCACCATCTTTGGTATTGTCAAGCAGAACGGTGGATTTATCAACGTTTACAGTGAATTCGGCATGGGGACCACCTTCAAGATCTATCTACCGCGCCATGAGGGTGAATCTGAAGAGATAATAACGAATGGCGGCATGGAAAACCAATTAGCTCGTGGCGAAACAGTGCTAGTTGTTGAAGATGAAGATTCAATCCTACAACTATGTAAAAGAATGCTAACTGAGTTAGGTTACAGCGTACTCACGGCAAATACGCCTGAAGAATCGATCAACATGGCCAAGACACACGACAAAGAGATTCATTTGTTAATGACCGACGTGGTCATGCCAAGGATGAATGGTCGGGACTTGGCTGAACATCTCCAAGCAGTATATCCTGCTATTAAAATATTGTTCATGTCTGGATACACTGCAAATGTCATCGCCCATCACGGTGTCTTGGAAAAGGGTATACATTTCGTTACTAAACCGCTCTCCCGTCAAGTGTTGGCAGCCAAAGTACGTGAAGCACTTGAAGAGAAGTCTGTAGTATAAATAATGTTGGGTTATCTAAGGGATCAACTTGACTGTGAGAATCGCGGAGGTGCTGAAACTGCAAATATGAGAGGTGTATCAGGTTACCCCAAATGTTAGTATTGCCACATCCAAAATACAAGGAATTTAAATCAACCCCGGGTAGAGATTCTTCCTGTTTATTTACACCCGAACATGAGTCAAGGTATCTCTTCTGAAGTTTGACCGAACGCACCTTATTTTTCTTAACGTACGTTTTCGTTCCGCTGGGCTTCAGAACCCATTAACAACTAATCGTCCGGAGATAAATGGATATTACTTCACTCTCCGCACTGTGAGAACTACCACCCAGGCTAGAAAAAAAATCTATTTTTTTCTCAGTGACAAGGTGCAGGCAGGCATCGACGCTTGGGGCGTGATAGAGGGTTCCCCTGCCTGAACGGATTGCGTCAAGGGCACTGTCTATACCTAGCGATGCGCGATAAGGACGATGGGATGACATGGCTTCCACCACATCGGCAACAGTAAGAATCTTTGCTTCCAGAAGGATGTCTCTATCGGTGAGGCCCCGAGGGTAGCCCGAGCCATCCAGGTGTTCATGGTGCTGGTAAACGATCTCCGCCACCGGCCACGGGAAGTGAATTGTTTTTAATATTTCATGACCTACCTCGGCGTGGCATCTGATGATAGCCGTCTCCTCTTTGGTTAGTTTGCTTGGTTTAGAAAGATAGTCGGAAGGCAGGGTAATCTTGCCGATATCGTGCAGCAGGGCCGCAATGTGCAGCCCCTCGAGCTGCTGATCCGGGAGTCCCAATTCCTTACCAATTGCAGACGCCAGGAGGTCAACCCGTAGCTGATGACCGGCAGTATAAGGGTCCCGTTTTTCGGCGGTGGATGCCAGCGAAGTTACGGTTTCCTCCAGGCTTGCATGCAGGTCATCCCGACTTTTCTTCAGTTCCTCCATGGCGACTTTTCGTTCAGTAATGTCTCGGGCAATCCCCCGATAGCCCAGAAAGGTACCCTGGTCGTCGAAAATCGGCACTGCGTTGTTTTCAAGCACCACTCTCTGACCATTCTTTCCCAGACAGATGTTCTCCAAGCCATTGATAGGTTCTTGGGCGCGAAGCAGTTTTTCATATATCGTGATGAATGTTTTTGCCTCCTGGGGAGAGACGATATCCATGAGTGTTTTGTTTATTATTTCTTCCGGCTGATAGCCAAGCTGGTCTATCAGCCGGGGGCTTGAATAGGTATATTTGCCGTCCCCGTCGCATTCCCATATCCAGTCGCTGGTAGTCTCAATCAGGTTGCGGTACCGCTCTTTGCTCTCCTCCAGAGACTTCATCAGTCTTTCCCGCTCCAAAAAGATCCCTAGTCTCTCCCGGTCGGCTGCCATGGTCTGACGGATAGAGTAAGCAGCCAGCAGTGTGACGATCAGTAAAATGCTCAGGGAAATGGCGGTGAGTTTTTTTCGAATTCTGGAGATCTCGGCATGGACATCATCAAGATACATGCCGGTAGCGATGAACCACCCCCATGGCTCAAAGCCTTTGACGTAAGAGGTCTTCGAAACTATTTTTGTGGGGTCATCCTTCCACTGCCACCGGTAGTCAACATATCCCGCGCCCTGTTGCTGCACCACCTTGACAGATTTATCTAAAAGGTATTTGAGATTTAAATCCTGGAATTCGGAAGCGTCCTTGCCCTCCAAATCGCTACGGTAGGGCTGCATGATGAGCCGTGGTACCATGTCACTGATCCAGAAGTAGTCTTTTTTCTCTGGCCCGTAGCGAAGAGTACGGAGTCGCAGGATCGCCCGCTTCTGAGCCTCGGTTTTGGATAATTCACCGGATAATTCTCGGTCATGATAGTTCTCAAGCAAGCTCCAGGTCGTTTCCGTCAGTTCTCGGATCATTTCATGCTTTCTAGCGATGAAGCTCTCCTCAAGCTGCGGCAGGAGAACGAAAAAAATAGCGATGACAAAAAGGAGAATAGTGCAGAGGGTTGGTAAGGCTATGCGACGGGAAGTCTTGTTGGATAGCCCTCTTAATTTTTTTTCAAGCATGGCGACGCCCCAAGGTCTGAATAGTCCAACATTGTCGATGCAGAGCTACTTGTCGAGGGCCTGGACGGCTGATCGGAACAGCACCTAAAACGAATGAGATATCAGTCGAGAGCAGCAGTTTGATGACAGTGGCTTTCATTTTTCTTCTTCGTTATCAAGAAATTACGACAAGGGGCGAAATAAATTGTTTGAACCGTCAAATTACCATTCCAGTACTACTGGACTTCAGGCCCCAAAGCCAATAGAATTGTAACCTGGCCTCTTTACCAAAGAGCAGTCTCAAAACTGAATTTCAGGCAAAACCTCATTTGCGACATTGGATTGAACGATTACTGATCCGGGTTATGCGCGCATCCACTGCGTTCCGGTGAACGATTACGATTTCCGGACATAAACGCTTCATTGATAAAGCTCCATCTTGATGAAATGGCAACATTTCCTTTTTAGTTTAATGTCCGGCATTTGACCTATGAATTAATATTATATAAATATGCATTTAGCATTTATATAACAATGTAGGTAGTCGGAAGAGCTTATTGTTGGATAGAACCCAATCTCGTTGATCTGGAAATTATCGATAATTCCAGATTATCTCAGGCTTACGCCTTAGGTGTTGGATATCCGTTGGATGTAAGAAATATGCCCAATATGGTTGTTATCTGTAGCAGCCCGCAATGGTGAAGGCCCAGTGGTTGTTTGCTTCTCGGATAATTTGTTGGGCCTTCATTTGATGAAGTAACCAGACACTCTCCACATCCCATCTTTGTCCATCTTGGGAGTGACTGTCTCAATTCCTGATTTTTTATTCTCAAATGAGCTCAGGAATTCGATTACAAAATATTGTCCATCGGGTGCTCCTGGGAGAGACGTTGTGTATGTGGCACTTTCCACTTTTCTTGAAACCAGTTTGCCAAGGGGATTCCTCGCTGACTGAATCACTTGTTCCCACTTGTCACGTTTGATAGCTTGCTTGAAATATTCAGATGCTTCCTGCCAACTTTCGATGTATTGGCCTTTATCAACAATTTTTAGCCAATTCTCAGCTGAATCTATTGCGACCGACTTCATCCTTATCAGATTCGTCAGCCATGATAATGGCGGTACCAAAGGTAAGTCCAGTTATTACAAAAAAATATTATTTTTTTAAACACACCCTTATCTCTTTTTTTTGATTCAGCTTGGGCTATTCAGTTCCAAAAAGATTGTTCACCACTTCAAACCTCGTTGTTAATCAATCCGCCTTGATTCTGTACTCGCTGCAATCGACAGCGTAAGACATATACTTTACTGAAAACGGCAAATGAGGAAAACGCTTAGTTTCGCCATCGAGGAAGCCAAGGTTTATGTACCAGCGTTGCAGAACACTGTGATCGCCGATAACACCGATACTAATGGTGTGAATAGAAGAGGGTTGGGCGAGTTTGACAATATGTTGCGCCAAACGAGTGCATTACATGAACAGCGAATTTCACCGACTCGCCTCCGTACTTTTCATTTAAAAAAGCCTGTTCGAAAATCGGACAGGCTTTTTTGTGTTTCAAAAAAGGAGAGGTGATGCTGCGGTACCGTTCATTTGATGTCATTGCCCAGCTTGGGTTCTCCGGGCGCCCAGATCGGCTGCAGCGGTGAAGAGGACATCGGTGGAAGAGTTCAGAGCTGTTTCACAGGAGTCCTGAACCACGCCGATGATGAAACCTACGGCAACCACCTGGGTGGAGATGTCAGGGCTAATGCCGAAAAGGCTACAGGCCATGGGAATGAGCAGCAGGGAACCGCCGGGAACGCCGGAGGCGCCACAGGCCCCAACAGCTGCCAGTATGCTCAGCAGTACGGCGGTGAGGAAGTCCACCTCGATGCCGAGGGTATGAACCGCTGCCAGTGACAGGACGGTGATGGTAATCGCTGCACCGGCCATATTTATGGTGGCTCCTAAGGGGATGGAGATGGAGTAGGTGTCCTCATGGAGCCCGAGTTTTCTACTGAGGGCCATGTTCACAGGGATATTGGCAGCAGAACTGCGGGTGAAGAAGGCTGTGATGCCACTCTGGGTGATGCAGGTGAAAACCAGCGGGTACGGGTTTTTGCGGATCTTCCAGAAGACCAGAATTGGGTTTACCACCAGGGCAACAAAGAGCATGGAGCCGACCAGTACCATCAGAATTCGCCCGTAGTTGGCCAATTCAGCAAAACCGGTGGTGGCAATAGTGGAGGCCACCAGACCGAAGATACCGATGGGGGCGAGATGGATCACCCAGCGCACGATTTGAGTCACGCCCTTAGAGAGATCCGCGACGACCGTTTTGGTGGTCTCGCTCAGTTGTCGGAAAGTGACACCGAGCAGGATAGCCCAGGCGAGGATGCCTACATAGTTGGCGTTGACCACAGCATGAACCGGGTTGTCAACGATATTCAGAACCAGGGTCTTCAATACTTCGAGGATGCCGGAAGGCGGAGTCTGGGTTATATTAGCGGTGACCAGGGTGAGGGCGGTGGGGAAGAGGAAGCTGGCGATTACCGCAGTGAGAGCGGCACAGAAGGTTCCGAAGATGTAGAGTACGAGAATGGGCTTTATATAGACCTCTGAGTTGGTCTGGTGCTGGGCGATGGCCGCAATGATCAGGACGAAAACCAGAACCGGGGCGACTGCCTTCAAAGCGCCAACAAAAAAACTTCCGAGGATTTCAACGGATTTTCCGGCATCGGGGGAGATCCAGGCGAGCAGAATACCAAGAATCATCCCGATAATAATTTGTCCTACCAAACTCCCTCCAACAATTTTCTTTATCAAGCCTTCTGCCATGATACCCTCTGCAAATGTGTGGATATTAATAAAAGTAACTCATCACTTCGTATTAGTCTTTGACTGTTCTCTCGTGTTTGGCAAGCTGCTGATAACAACAATTTTATCCCCGCAAAATTGCATTTGAACCCTCTTTCGGCAGATGAAATAGTTGGTAATAGAAGCTTAGCGCGCCAACTTTACAGGAAGCATTCTTGGATGTCAACTAAGCGACATCTCATTTTCTTCTAACGATAACATCGTTGACAGGAGCCACTTTCCCAAGCTATTGTTGGTTTCCAAAGGTGTTTTTTCACAAATCCGGCTGCAAATTTCAATAATTATACTGAGGAGAAAGCGTAATGACCATACAGTTTCTAAGCTATTTCCAAAGCCAGCTTGCCGAATTGGAAAAAGAGGGGATTTATGGGTGAACACGGCATATTTCCGCAGGGTCATGGTGGATGTGCCGGTGTTGAGATTGTTCCCGGCGATCACCCCACTGTACCAGTGATGCCCTGTGAGGCTACCGTAGCGAAGAAGATGGCTGATCGCATGTTGGAGAAGGGAATCTCTGTCACTGGTTTCAGCTTCCTTGCAGTGCCCCGAGGTAAGCTCCGCATTCGCACCCAGATATCCGCTCTTCATGAGCGGACTCATCTGGAGCAGGCAGTGACGGCTTTGTAATCGTTCACCGGAACGCAGTAGGTGCGCGCATAACCCGGAGCAGTAATCGTTCACCCAGGGCTCCATGTTCGTTCAAGCAGGCCTCCGAGCTATAGTTGGCTATGTGAGTGGGCCTGATCGGACGAAAATGGGGAGCTGGTGAACGGTTACACGGCTTTTACCGAGGTGGCAACAGAGTGAGACATATTTTAAAGGAAAAAACGATGAAAGCATTAGTGAAAGCGAAACCGGAAGTGGGGCTCTGGATGGAGGATGTTCCGGAGCCGGTCTGCGGACCCAACGATATCTGTATCGAAATCAAAAAGACTGCGATCTGCGGTACAGATCTCCATATCTATAACTGGGATCATTGGGCACAGGAGACAATCAAAACGCCGATGGTGATTGGCCATGAGTTCGCCGGAGTGATCGTAGAGACTGGAGCTGAGGTGCAGGGGCTTAAGTTGGGCGACCGAGTGTCCGGCGAGGGACATCTTACCTGCGGCTATTGCCGCAACTGCCGTGCCGGAATGCAGCATCTCTGTCGCAATACCGTCGGCGTCGGGGTGAATCGTGCGGGCTGTTTTGCCGAGAAGCTGGTTATCCCCGCGAAAAACGCCTTCGTTCTCCATGACGCACTCTCCGATGAGGTTGGTTCCCTGCTCGATCCCTTCGGTAATGCGGTTCATACCGCCTTTTCCTTTAACCTCATTGGTGAGGATGTGCTGATCACTGGGGCCGGGCCCATCGGTATCATGGCTGCGGCAGTGGCCAAGTTTGTTGGGGCACGGCATGTGGTGATCACTGATGTCAACGATTACCGTCTGGAGTTGGCGAAAAAACTCGGCAACTTTCATACGGTGAACGTGATGAAGAAAGATCTGAAAGAGGTGATGGTCGAGCTTGAGATGAAAGAGGGCTTTGATGTCGGGCTGGAGATGTCCGGCGTGCCCAGTGCCTTCCATTCAATGCTGGAGAATATGAACAACGGTGGTAAGGTGGCGATGCTCGGTATTTTCAAGGATCAGCTCTCCTTTGATTCTGCTCAGCTTATCTTTAAAGGGCTGACCATCAAAGGAATCTATGGCCGGGAGATGTTTGAGACCTGGTACAAGATGTCCAGTGTGATTCAGTCCGGCCTTGATGTTACGCCGATCATCACCCACCGCTTCGGGGTGGATGATTATGAGGAGGGCTTTAAGGTGCTCAACAGCGGTCAGGCGGGAAAGGTGATCCTTGACTGGACAGCCTGAGATTGACGGAGACCTTTGCAATCTCCACCGATTTGTGGAGGCATAGCGGCTCAGCTGCGGACGACCCCTGGCTGATTTACGACACAACCGTATGAAAAGCTCAGAGAAGAGTAGATTGTGCAATATTTTTGCCGTTACGGCAACGGGGTATCATCACGTCATACCATAGTGCCGGGGCTGTGTAATGCAGCTGATCTGTAGTTGAGCTTCACCCAATGTGAAAAAAATGCGAGAAAACAATGAGTAATGCCCTGCAGGCAAAGGCGTATCACGCCGTTACACTACATTGAGATATCAATTGACATTCAAATATCGCTCGATATATATTGGATCAACAAGAAGGTGTGCCATGCCAAGACTAACCCGACAGGAAAGTCAACAGATTACCAGACAAAAGCTCATCGATACCGCCGCCTTCGCTCCCCATTTCAAAAATAAAGACGAGTTGCTGCTGGAGGTTGTGGAGCTCTACACAAAAAGAGAATTCCAGGCTATCAACAATCTGGTGATAACCGCTGAGAAACTAGAGAAAAACAAAGTCCTGGCAAGAATTTCCAAATGGCTGCGGGCTTTGAAGAACAATAAGATCTTCTCCGGCCTGCTCCTCGAATTCAGGGTTTACGTCAACCACAATGCCCACTTCAGAACCCATTATGACGACAACAAAAGGCGCTGGCACGTCGAAATGGCAAATGCCCTTGAGGCCGTCGACATGGTCATCCCGATCTTTCTCGAGACCATGCTGGAAAGCTCAAAGCACTCACCCTGATAAAAGGTATCTCATGAAAATTAATGGTCTTCCTGTTCAGAAAAGGCCTGTTTCCCTTCTCACCGTATCGCTTCTGGTTCTCCTATTGCTCTCAGGCTACGAAAAGTCAGTGAAGGCGGAAGAAATACGACCTGTCCGCGCCATCACTGTCGACAAAAAGATACGCGAGGACATTCAGGTTCTCCCCGGGCTTGTGAGGGCACACAGGTATATCAATGCCTCTTTCAAGATATCCGGGCGACTGACGCAGAGAGCTGTCTCTGTTGGCAGTACCGTTGAGGCCGGCCAGCTGCTTGCCCGGGTGAACGATGAAATCGAAAAGAACTCCTTAATCGCCGCTGGTGCCGAAAGGACAGCCGCCAAGGCCGCACTTGAGCAGGCGGAGAGCGTCGAAAAACGGGCGGCGATACTCTTTAAAACAAAGGCCGTCTCGCAAAACGAATATGAAGAAGCGAGTCGACAACTGAAATCGGCGCGCGCCATGGTGCGAGCTGCCGGGGCGAAGGCGCGCAGTGCCAGAGAACAACTCGGCTATACTGCCCTTTATGCGCCGACGGCCGGCATCGTAACCGATACCTTCGCCGAGGTTGGCGAGATGGCTGCCGCCGGGCATCCCATCCTGCGCCTGGCAGAAAACAGAACCCTTGACACACTCTTCGACATGCCTGCTGACATCCTCAAAAAGGGCCTGCCCCCCGGCCTGGCCATCGAGGTTTGCCTTGATGAAGGCCGGAATTCCTGCACCCAGGCGACGGTCTATGAGATCGCCCCCGACGCGGACCCGATCACCCGGACATACCTGACAAAGGCAAGAATTGACCAGCCGCCGGAGCAGATGCTGCTCGGTGCCACCGTTTTTGGGCACATTTCTCTTGCCAGCGCTCAGACAATGGAGATTCCGGCCACAGCCTTGACTTCATCCGCTCATAAAGCTGCAGTCTGGGTCGTGAGCAGCCCGGACAGTACGGTAAGCCTCAGGCCGATAGAAATTGCCAGTTATACAACGGACGGGGTGGTCGTGGCAGGTGGCCTGACGCCGGGCGAGATGGTGGTGACGGCCGGTGTCCAGGCCCTGCATCAGGGACAGAAAGTAGCAATTCAGGTTGATGGGCATGAAAAGCATTAATCTTTCGGAATGGGCTATCAATCATCGCGCCCTCGTCACTTTTTTCATGATCCTCGTTATGGTCCTCGGGGTCGACGCCTACATGCACCTCGGCCGTAATGAAGACCCGGAATTCACCATCAAGACCATGGTGGTACAGGCATATCTGCCCGGGGCAACGGTTGATGAAACCATCCATCAGCTTACCGACCGTCTTGAGAAAAAGCTGCAGGAGACGCCGTCCCTCGACTATATCAAGAGCTATACCCTGGCCGGCGAGACGACCATCTTCGTTGACCTCAAGACCAGTACCGAAAAAGGTCAGGTCCCTGATATCTGGTACCAGGTTCGCAAAAAGATAGGTGATATCCGGCATGAACTGCCCACCGGCACCATCGGCCCATTTTTTGACGATGAGTTCGGCGAAACCTTCGGAATCATCTATGGTTTTACCGCCGATGGCTTCACCCACCGAGAACTGAAAGACATCGTCGAATCGGTGCGCGACGAACTGCTGCGCGTGCCCGACGTTTCCAAAATCGAGACACTCGGGGCTCAGGACGAAAAGATCTTTATTGAATTTTCCTCGCAGCAGCTGGCAAAACTCGGCATCGATCACAGCGCCATTATCGCCGTCCTGCAGAGTCAGAATAATATCACGCCAGCCGGTATTGTCGATACCGGCAAGGAACGGCTCGTTGTTGAACCTACCGGCAAGTTCCTGTCGGCCAGAGACCTGGCGGAAGTTACCATCTATGTCCGAGACAAAAATATCCGCCTTGGTGATATCGTCACTATCCGCCACGGTTATGCCGAACCACCACAGCCGGTCTTTCGGGTCAATGGCCACGATGCCATCGGTCTTGCCATCGCCATGAGCAAGGGCGGCGATGTCCTGGCGCTCGAAGAAAATATCACCGCCAAAATGGCGAGCCTGCGCGCTGGTCTGCCGGTCGGAATCGAAGCGCACCTGGTTGCCAACCAACCAGAGGTGGTGCGCGAGGCGGTCAGCGATTTCATGCACGCCCTGATCGAGGCGATCGCAATCGTGCTCGGTATCAGTTTCATCAGCCTTGGCCTGCGCGCCGGCACGGTCGTCGCCCTTTCCATACCGCTTGTTCTCGCCGTGGTGTTCATCGGCATGCGTTATTGGGGCATCGATCTGCAGCGCGTCTCCCTCGGCGCTTTGATTATTGCTCTGGGGCTCCTTGTCGACGATGCGATGATAACAGTAGAAAGTATGGTGACCAAGCTCGAAGAGGGATGGACAAAAACCAAAGCGGCCACCTTTGCCTATACCTCCACCGCTTTCCCGATGCTGACAGGGACTCTCGTCACCATTATCGGCTTCGTACCGATCGGCTTTGCCAAGAGCGACGCAGGAGAATACACATTTTCCCTGTTCGCTGTGGTGGCGATGGCCCTCGTCGTCTCGTGGCTGGTGGCGGTGATCTTTGCGCCGCTGATAGGTGTCAAGATGCTTAAAGCCAAAACGCACCATTCCCACGGGGAAAAACGGGTTGGCCGGATTGCAGCAGGCTTTCGCAGCCTTCTGCTTTTTTCCATGCGCCATGCAAAGATCACCATCTTGCTCACCGCCGCGGCGTTTATCCTCGCCCTTGCCGCCTTGCCCCTGATTCCCGAGCAGTTCTTCCCCTCCTCGGAACGACTTGAACTCCTCGTCAACATGACTCTGCGCCAGAGCTCTTCCATCGAGGAGACAGACGCTGTCTCCAAAAAACTCGACACCCTGCTGAAAAACGACCCGGATATTCTCAGTTGGAGTTCCTATGTCGGCCGGGGGGCAATCCGTTTCTATCTGCCCCTTGATGAACAGCTCCAAAACAGGTTCTTTAGTCAGACGGTGGTGGTAACCAAAAATATTGCGGCGAGAGAACGAGTCCGCCAACGACTGGAGCAAACGCTGGCTGACCAATTCCCGGAGGTTGTCGCGGCACTTTTTGCTCTGGAGCTTGGCCCGCCGGTCGGCTGGCCGATACAATATCGGGTAAGCGGCAAGGATCCGGCCATCGTCAGAGAGCAGGCACAGAAACTGGCGGGTATTATGGGGACCTCGCCACACCTGCGAAAGATCAACTTCGACTGGGGAGAATCGAATCGTACGCTGCAGATTCATATTAAGCAGGAGGAGGCCAGACAGCTTGGCCTGACAACAGCGGCGATCGCCCAGGCGATATATACCAGCGTATCGGGAGTGGTGGCCACACAGATCCGCGATGACATCTATTTGGTAGACGTGGTGCTGCGGGGGCAGACCGGGGAGAGAACGTCGATTAAGAACCTGCAAACCCTGAGTATCCAACTGCCGACCGGCAAATCGGTGCCTTTAAATGTCGTGGCAAACATCGAGCATGGCCAGGACGTGCCTCTTATCTGGCGCCGCGACCGATTGCCGACCCTTACCGTCCAGGCCGATGTCACCAATAATAGCATGCCGTTGAGCGTCGTCAGGGAACTGAAAGACGAGGTGCAGAAACTGAGCCAGGACCTGCCACCCGGCTACCAGATAGTGGTCGGCGGCACCGTGGAGGAGAGTGAGGAATCACAGACCTCGGTCATGGTGATCATGCCGGTCATGCTGCTCATGATGATGGCGATCCTGATGATCCAGCTGGAAAATTTCAGGCACCTGGTGCTGGTATTGAGTGTCGCACCGCTTGGCGTGATCGGGGTGGTGTTGGCGTTGCTGACAACCGGCCAGCCGCTTGGCTTTGTCGCCCTGCTCGGTGTCGTGGCACTCATCGGCATGATCATCAGGAACTCGGTTATCCTCGTCCACCAGATTGAAATGGAGAAACAGGCAGGCCAGTCCGGCTGGAATGCGGTCGCGGATGCGACGTGTCTGCGATTTCGCCCGATCATGCTGACGGCATTCGCCGCTATTTTCGGCATGGTACCAATTGCACCAACTGTTTTCTGGGGGCCAATGGCCTGCGCCATCATGGGCGGGCTCGCGGTTGCCACCGTCCTTACTCTGATTTTCCTGCCGTCACTGTACATTTTGTGGTTCAAGATTAAGGAAACACCCCTAGCTGTTACTTCCGGGAGTATCCGATGAAATCATTGTTTTTCTTCATGCTCATCCTGTCTGGCTGCCTTCCCGGCTGCACCTGGCTTGTACCGGACTACCAACGACCGGCCTTTGATATGCCCGACAAATGGCCGTCAGCCGAGGCGGCACAACTTGAAAAAGAGACAGCACTACAACATTGGTGGCAAAGCTACCAGGACCCGGCACTGATACAATTGATCACCGAAGCCCTCGTCGGCAACAGTGAGGTCGCTGTTGCCTCGGCACGACTCATGCAGGCAAAGGCACAGTATGACTATGCCACTGCCAATCGCTTGCCAATGGTCGGTCTTCTCGGCCTGGAATCACGCTCGAAATTTGATTTCGATGCGAATCCGCTCTTATCCGATAAACCCGGCAACAGCGGTTTTATCGGCGGGGTTCTGGTCTACGAAGTCGATCTCTGGGGTAAACAGGCAAGCGCGCAAGGAGCCTCCTCGGCACTCTATCGCGGGCACTCTTACTACCGCGATGCAGTGCAGCTGTCCGTTAGTGCGGCAACAGCACAGCTTTATTTCAATATTCTTGCCCTCGAGGAGATCCGTCACATTATGCAGGATCTGGCGCATACCCAGGAAGAATTGCATCGGCTGAAGGCACAGCAATTCGAGGTTGGCGCGGTACCGGAGATTTCTCTCAGGACCTCGGAGGCGGAACTGGCGGCGCAAACGGCGGAAATCTCGAAAATATCCGACCAACTGGAAAGAGCGGAAGGGGCTCTTGCAACGCTTCTTGGCCGATCACCGCAGCAAATACTGATGGCTCAACCGGAGCGAGGCAAAAATCTTGATTCTCTGCCAATACCACCGGTTACACCCGACGACCTTCCTTCAGACCTGCTCGTGCGTCGTCCGGATATCGCAGCATTGGAACAGATGCTTATCGCCAGCAATTTCAATATCGGCTACGCTCGTGCCGCCTATTTTCCTACCATCTCCCTTTCCGGACTGCTCGGTGTGACCCATCTTGATATTGACAACATTTACAAGGGTTCGGTCCGCACCTGGGAACTGGGAGGTGATATCGTTGGGCCTCTCGCCGATTTCGGCCGGACCGGAAGCGGCGTTGATCTTGCTCTTGCCAGGAACCAGGAACAACTTGCCCACTACAAGGCAGGAGTGCAGACGGCCTTCAACGAAGTGCGCAACGCCCTCTCTTCCCAGAGAAACCTGCAGATATTTGCAACGGAACAACGAAAAAAAGAAACAGCAATGAACGAGGCCTTAAATCTTATCAACCAGCGGTTTTCTTTGGGATTTTCAAGCTATATAGAGGTGCTTTCTATGCAGCGCTCTTGGCACGAGGCAAGACTTGCAATGGTTACGGCCAGGCTCGGCCGCCTGAATGCCTCTGTCGATCTCTTTAAAGCACTTGGCGGTGGATGGAGGATGCCGGGCGAAAAAAAATGAGTGCTTTACTCTTTTGGTACGCCTTGGATCGCTCAAGGCTAGCAATTCCAATGTAGAATTTCTAACTTCTCAAGTCATGGTTCAGAATGGGGAGGACGATAGAGGATTCATCGCAAAGAGTGAGGGTGTTCAACGACAATATTTTTATACTCGAAAGTTTCCACGCTTATAAAGCTCATAGGCAATTAATGCTTCGTGCCTTGCGTCATCTAGTGCACGATGTGTTTCTTTATATGCTGTGTTTGGAAAGAAGAAGTCCCATGCTTCTTGTACTTTTGGCCACTTTGGATCGCGATATCCCGGATTTGGCGGCAAATCAACGATAGGTGCTGCTGAGAGCATAATGCACGGCAATTCTTTGATTCTTAATCCTCTAGATTTTAAAAAGCCAAAATCGAATTGTTTGTTATATGCGGTTGCACCACATGAGTATTTGTCAAATATAGTCTGTATCTTTGGAATTATTTCAATTAATTCAATTGCTTTTAATACATCTTCATATTTTAAATTTGAATTTTTAAAGATCCACCCATAAGGATTCCTGGCATGTTTCTCATCGAAACCATTTTCCTTAACGATCTCGCCGAGCTCATTCGAAATATCTCCTGTATCTAAATTTAAAGCAACAATCCCTACTTCAACAATTAAGCCTCCTTGAGGCTGAAAACCTGATGTCTCTATGTCAACAACTACTATCTCTTTCATTTTATATCCTTTGCGTCTTTGTATAGCGTCGATTACCTGGGATATTTCTCGTCATTTCTATGCAAAATCTCATCCTCATACACTTCTATAGAAGCACCGGCACTCAATGGACAACATTGTTCTTAGCCAGCGCCAGAAACAATATCATTGGTATTTGATTACTCTTTCTCCATATTTCCCCAATGCGTTTCCTCGATATACCTTTCCAAGGTAACTTCTTTAAAAAGCATGTACATACGTTCTTTGTTGCCATGGCCATGTGCCTGGTGATGGTCGCAACAGCAACTGCACGCGACAAACTAACCCCATTGGGGCAGGACATTACGATCTGGTTTGATACCGGTGGACCCTACAACACCATTGTGCAAAATGGGGCCATGCAGGCTGCGAGTGATTTGGGTGCAGATGTGATCGCTTTCTCCCGCCACAGCCACCGCCATTGAAAATGGCTACGTTGACCTGGTGTCAGAAATGCAACCTTATCTGCTTGGCTATTTATCCGTAGCGCAGGTCGTTTTAACCAAAAAATATGGATTTACTGGCTTGGAGATCGATACCGGAGGTGGATTGATTCATAAGGACAACATTGGCCTGATCGCCCCTTTGGCAAAAAAAGGTATTCGTTAAGCAAACAGGTGCTATCCTGAATCTATAGCAAAGGCCATATATAAGATGATTCTGAGTCGGCCTTGGTAGGTTCAAGGAGCGAAGCAGGGCCCAAAAACCAAAAAGGCACTTAACTCAAAAAAAGAGTTAAGTGCCTTGAATATGCTTGGTAGCGGGGACAGGATTTGAACCTGTGACCTTCGGGTTATGAGCCCGACGAGCTACCAGACTGCTCCACCCCGCGTTAATTTTCGTCACTATACACCCGTTGAAATTATTGTCAACGGTTATTTAGGGCTGTTGTCTATCTTTCTATTATCAAATGACAATTTGGCAATTTTCTGAAATATATCCTCTGGCAGGCGGGTGAGCTTTCCCTCTCTGGTAACGGCTGCGTGTACCGTGTAGCCTTTGACCAGTAGCTTGGGTCGTTCGAGTCCTTGCTGTTGCCTGATGATCCGGTAATTGAACTTGCATTTCAGCCTGTTGATTTCGGCGATGGTTGTCTCGATAATCAACAGATCGTCGTAAACAGCAGGAGCTTTGAAGCGGGACCAGCACTCGATAACGGGCAGCACAAAACCGAGCTTTTCGATGTCGCTGTAAGAGCAGACCCATTCGCGCATCAACTCGGTCCGGCCGATCTCAAAATAGCGCAGATAATTGGCGTTGTAGACTACGCCACCGGCATCGGTGTCTCCATAGAGTACTCGTACCGTTGTTTGGAAGATATGTTCCTGTATCAATTTTTGCTGGTTTCCTGAATGTTGGTTACTGGTCGAGAAGCAGCAGCTTTTCGACCATCTCATGACCGGCGTTCGTACTGTTGTCGGTCACCGACAAGAAGCAGGTAGTTCATAATAGTATCTATGCTGTCTGCTCTGACTATTCCGGAATGAGAAGCCGTATTTTCACGGTCGGAACGGTGCAGACGTCAAGCGCATCGATTTCGCTAATCGCTTTTTCAACTGCCCCTTCCGTTGCCCGGTGGGTACGAAAGACAATAAAGACCGGCTCGTTGGCATCGCGTTCCTGCTGCATCATAGAGCGGATGGAGATGCCATGTTTGCCGAAGATGCCAGTAATGATTGAAAGGACGCCCGGTTTGTCGAGAGCGGTTATTCGGAAATAGTAGGGACAGATCAGCTGCTGCATCGGGGTAATGGTCGGTTTGCCGATATGTTCCGGCAGGTAGGCGAGGGCTGGCACTCGGTTGATACAGTCGTTATTAATATTTCTTCCGATATCGACCACATCCGCTGCGACTGCACTGCCGGTTGGCATCATCCCCGCACCTTGGCCATAGAGAAGTACGTCGCCGACGATGTCGCCCTGAAATTGGATACCGTTAAAAGCACCGTTGATGGTAGCCAGCATATGCTTTTCTGGAACCATTGTTGGATGCACCCGGGCCTCGAAATGGTCGCCGTGGTTGCGGCTGATTGCCAGCAGTTTGATCCGGTAGCCGAATTTTTTGGCAAACTCGATATCGATGGGCTCAATCTTGGAAATTCCCTCCACGGTTATGTCATCCAGGTGAACGCTTTGCCCATAGGCTATAGTCATCAAAATGGCCAGTTTATGGGCGGTGTCGATGCCCTCAACATCATATGTCGGGTCCGCCTCAGCAAAACCAAGCTCCTGTGCTTCTTTGAGAACGTCTTTGAATGGGGTGCCATGGTCAGTCATTTGCGAAAGGATATAGTTGGCCGTGCCATTCATTATCCCTTTGATAGAGTTTATCCGGTTGGCGACCAGTCCTTCCTTCAATGCTTTAATAACTGGAATACCCCCGCCGACACTGGCTTCAAAGCCGACTTCGACATTTTTGTTGGCGGCAGCCTGGAAAATTTCGTGGCCATGGACGGAAAGGAGCGCCTTGTTGGCGGTAACCACATGTTTACCGCTCTCGATAGCTTTCAGTAGAAAGCTTCTCGCGGGTTCCATCCCGCCGATGAGTTCGACGACAATGTCAATTTTGGGATCGGCAAAAATGTCGTTAGCATCCTTGGTAAGTGTTACTCCGCTGAGTTCTTCCGGTAGGGTCGACAGATTTATATCGGCAATTGTGGAGAGCACAAATGTCACTCCTGTCTTCTGTAAGAGCCGTTCTTTCTGGGCAAGCAAAGTGTTTGCCAGTCCTTTTCCCACCGTGCCGAAACCGATTAATCCAACATGTATTTCTCGCATATTTATCAATGACTATTCTTGGTTAAGATTGCCGCGAAAGCGGAGGAGGATCAGGGATTGCCGCTGTTGTCAGGTTTATGTCCCTTTACCGGGGTATTAAAGAGCAGCTGCTTTCTTCCTGTATTTCGAGGTTAGAACGATGAGGAGAGAGCCAAATCGTTCAATGCTCCAGAAAATAACCGTTTTGCAGTTGAAAGTCAAAATCTATGCTCCGATATTTTTATGGCTCGAATAACTATTTTGGTCTATAGTATTCAGCTTGTTACGATTCGGAAGGCAAGTTTGCTGCTCCAGACTGTGTACCGTTAAATACCGGGGCCGCCTCCGTTAAACTACTTAGTTATTTACGGTTTTTCCCGATAACGTTGTACTAATTGTAAAGTTTAAAAGGAGACTGAGACTATGGGTAAGAACATTCTTGTTTTTGGACCAAACGGCAGTGGTAAAGGCACTCAGGGTGCTATTATACAGAAGAAATACAATATTCCCCATATCGAATCCGGGGCCATTTTCCGGGAGCACATTGTCGGTGGTACCGAATTGGGTAAAAAAGCTAAAGCGTTTATCGATAAAGGTGATTTAGTTCCTGATGATATCACCATCCCGATGATGGTTGCCCGTCTCTTAAAAGACGACTGCAAAGACGGCTGGATTCTTGATGGTTTTCCGCGTTCTAAAGATCAGGCAATTACCCTCGCCGAGACCCTGAAAAAAGAAGGCCTGGCGCTTGACTATGTGATTGAAATCCAGCTTGATCGGCAGATCGCCAAAGAGCGCATTATGGGGCGTCGTCTCTGTGTCAATGACAACAACCATCCCAATCACATCGCTTTTGATGCAATCAAGCCGGTAGAAAAAGATGGCAAGCTGGTTTGCCGCGTCTGTGGCGGTGAATTGAAGACCCGTGCTGACGATCAAGATGAGGGAGCGATCAGCAAGCGGCATGGCATCTATTATGATGAAAAAACTGGTACCATGGCAGCAGTCAATTACTTTAAAAATATTGATGGTCCGAAAGTTATTTCCGTCGACGGGGCTATGTCGATTGGTGAGGTGACTAACGCTATTATGAGCGAGCTTTAATTGTTGCTATGAGGTTACAACTTATCTGATTTCCTCATGTTTATTATGTGAAAGGGCCTTCCTGTAGTGCGGGAAAGCCCTTTTTGTCTTTAACGTTATTTTATTGAAGATTGTTTCGTAGGCAACGTGCTATGACATTAGGGTGTGGCATTCAATTTAGGTCGTTGCAGATATCTGTCGGATGAGATTATGGAAGAAAAAAATAAAATGAAAAAGCCCGGAAAAGTGTATTTGGTTGGTGCCGGTCCTGGAGACCCTGGTCTCGTTACCGTTCGAGGTAAAAGTTTGCTTGAGCGGGCAGAGGTTGTTGTCTATGACTATCTCGCCAGTACAAAATTGCTCAAACATGTACCTGCAAGTGCCGAACAGATATATGTCGGTAAAAAGGGTGGGATAAAGCATGCATATACCCAGGAAGAAATTAGCCAGATGTTGGTTGATCACGCCTTGGCCGGGAAGATGGTTGTCCGGCTGAAAGGTGGCGATCCGTTTATTTTCGGACGGGGTGGTGAAGAGGTGGAAAAACTGTATGCCGCTGGAATCCTGTTTGAAGTGGTACCGGGGGTGACTTCTGCCACGGCGGCTGCAACCTATGCCGGTATTCCTATAACCCATCGGGATTATACTGCTTCCGTTGCTTTTGTGACCGGCCATGAAGACCCGACCAAGGAGACTTCCAACATCGATTGGGCTAAATTGGCAACTGGAGCCGGAACGCTGGTCATCTATATGGGTATTAAAAATCTGCCGATAATTGTTGCCAACCTCATTAAATACGGTCGTGCCCCCAAAACTCCGGTGGCAGTTGTGCGCTGGGCATCGACACCTCTGCAGCGTTCTGTGGTTGGTACCCTCGAGACTATTACCCAGGTTGTCGCCGATGCGGAAATTAAACCGCCGTCATTGGTAATTGTTGGTGAGGTCGTCAATCTGCGCGCCACTATGGATTGGTACGAAAAACGACCGCTTTTCAGTAAAAAAATAATCGTCACCCGGACCCGTGAGCAGGCCAGCGAACTGGTGGCCGGACTCGAAGAGTTTGGCGCCAACTGTCTGGAATACTCTACAATTCATATCAAACCGGTTGATTCCTATGCCGTGCTGGATGATGAACTGGAACGGTTGAAAGAATATCACTGGATTCTTTTCACTTCACTGAACGGAGTGAAATATTTCTTCGAACGTCTCTACTCGAAGGGAATGGATGCCCGAGACATGAAAGGACCCGAGATTGCTGTGGTTGGCAAGAGTACCGCAGACTTTCTGTTGCAGTACGGGCTGAATGCGGATTTAATCCCCAGCACCTTTACGGGAGAGGGTTTGGCTGAAGCTCTTCTCGATCAAGGGATAGAAGGGCGCAATATCCTCATTCCGCGAGCTTTGTGTGCTCGAGAGATACTGCCTGAGACGTTGCGCGGAGCAGGTGCGCAAGTGACGGTAGCTCCAGTTTATCAGAATTGCCCCGCCGAAGGCGATAAAGAGAATCTCCGGGAGGAGCTTGAAAATGGCGGGGTGGAGATGATTACCTTTACAAGTTCTTCTACTGTGCGTAATTTTCTGGCAATGATCGATGTGGAGAATCAGAAAGAACTGCAGGAGATTCTGGCAGGTATTAAAATAGCGGCAATTGGTCCGATAACTGCCAAAACGGTAACCGATAACGGTTTACTGGTAGATGTTCAGCCTGAAGAATATACCATAGAAGGATTGATTCAGGCTATTGTGGATTATTACAGTGGAGAGAGCAAATAGCACCAGCTATTGGCTTCGGACCGATGGCCGGCGATGGAGTCGCCGGCCGGGTCAACCTGCAGAAGAAGAGAAGAAGCAGGAAGAGACCGGCCCGATAGAAGCCATATACTGCCGAGCATGCGGGAGAGTGGTGACCAGCAAGGACCGAAAAATTGCGATCCATGGTTCTCATACCCATGCATTTTTTAACCCTGCGGGAATCGTTTTTGAGATTGGCTGCTATAGCGTTGCGCCGGGCTGTCAACGCGCTGGAGTGGCAACATCCGACTTCTCCTGGTTTGCCGGCTACGTTTGGCGCTATGCTCTCTGCAGGCAGTGCAGGGCGCATCTAGGCTGGTTTTTTGCAAAGGCCGGCAATTCATTTTTTGGCCTTATCCAAGCTCATTTAGTCGAGTAGCGCTCTTCTCACTTATCTTTGATCAGATCGAGCAGATCTTCCGAAGTCATTTTGGCACTGACATCACTTCCTTCAAGGAGACTGCCGGCAAGATCTCTTTTTTCCTGATGCAGTTTGACAATTTTCTCTTCAATGGTGTTCTTGCAGACCAGTCGGTATATGGTGACTGGTCGAGTTTGCCCTATTCTATGTGCACGATCGGAAGCCTGATCCTCAATTGCTGGATTCCACCAGGGGTCCATATGGATGACATAATCGGCGGCGGTAAGGTTGAGACCAAGGCCACCGGCTTTGAGGCTGATGAGAAAGAGATCCCCCTGTCCGTCCTGGAAAGCATCTACCCGAATTTTCCTCTGTTTGGTGCTGGTGCTGCCATCCAGATACTGATAACTGATTCCCTGCGCGTCGAGATATTCACGGATGATTTTCAGATGCCCAATAAACTGGCTGAAAACCAGGGCCTTATGTCGACTGGAGAGGAGTTCCTCAATTACGGAAGCGAACACCTTCAGCTTTGAACTTTCGACCGTGGTGTTTGCATCAAGGAGTCGGGGGTTGCAACAGGCCTGGCGCAGTTTCATGATTTCCGTCAAGATCTGCAGGTGCCGGCCTTTCTTTTCTCTGGAACCCTCCAGCATATCAATGGCATTCTGGCGCAGGGCTTCATAGAAGTGCGCTTCTTCAGAACTCAGTTCAACTTCCAGGGTCACCTCGGTTCGGGACGGTAACTCTTCTAAAACCTGGGATTTAATTCTCCTGAGTAAAAAAGGTCGGATAAGTTTTTTAAGTTTTAATTTCGCTTCTCTGTCTTGGTAACGCTCAATAGGCACGGCGAAACGTTCGTTGAAACTGTTCAGGCTGCCGAGCAGTCCCGGGTTGATAAAGTGAAACAGGTTCCACAGTTCGCCAAGGTGGTTTTCTATAGGCGTACCAGTGGTGATAAGTTTGAATTGCGCCTGCAGCGACATTGCCGCCCGAGAGCGTTTGGTCGCACTGTTTTTGATGGCCTGGGCTTCATCCAAAATAATGGCTTGCCATTTTACGGTTGCGAGCAGCTCACTCTCCTGCTGCAGAAGGGTGTAGGTGGTTATCAGCAGATCAAATTTACCGAGTTCACTGATACTTTTTTCCCGGTCCTTACTGGATAAAAATTTTATATTGATAGTGGGAGTAAACCTGGTAACCTCAGACTGCCAGTTGGTCGAGACCGAGGTTGGGGCGACCACAAGAGATGGGCCGTTGGCCGCGAGTTTAAGGATAATGGCCAGGGATTGGATGGTCTTGCCAAGGCCCATGTCGTCGGCAAGGCAACCGCCGACCCCCCAGTGGGCGAGCCGGGCCAGCCATTCATAACCTTCCCGCTGGTATACCCGGAGTTCTGCCTGAAGAGTAGAGGGCAGTTCCGGTTTGAAATCCTGGGCATCGCGGATCTTCTTGATCTGCTGCAGCCACCCCTCGTCCGCACTCGTATTGGCCAGGTTGGCAACTTTTTCGAGCTGCAAGGCCGCCAGAGGGTGGACCAGCACTTCGTCGCTGCCTTTTTCTGGCAACCCTTCGGAAAAGAGGTTTATATCCTCAAGGCGCTTTTTAAACTCCTGAGTCAGGGCAATGAATTGTCCATCGCCAATTTCCACAAAGCGGCCTGATGACTTTTTTACCTTGGCAAGCAGTTCTTTTAGTTCGACGACCTGTCCCTGATCAAGGGTCAGTTGGCCACTCATGGCAAACCAGTTCTGGCGATTGGTCCGAATCTTCAGGTTGAGGTTTGCCAGCGATACTTTGTGGGTGATAGTCAGTTTTTCTCCTTCAGGCCACTCAATCACCACTTTATCGCGAATAGCCTGAAGTTCTGTAAGGGCCTGGAGACAATCGTCGGGATCGTGGAGATGCCATTCGCGATCATTTTCCTGCTCCATGTCGATTGCTAGATCGAGTATCGGACAGATTTCTTCAATATCTCTGGCCTTTTCTTCCTCAAGCGCAAGATTGCGGCGGGTCTGCAGTCGTTTGCCATTTACTTCGGCCATGATGTTTTCGACGCCCTGGCCGGGTTTGAGGTAATGACCGCCTTCCAGAAAAGGTTTGACGAACATCTCCAGTCGAAATCCCGTACCATAGGGAATGAGATGCATATAAATGGTCGAGTCGGCATCTACAAGGGTAATATTGCTTGTTTTTCTGCCGGTACTGTCCACGGCGATAGCCGAATGAACAGTCATAAAGGAGGAGATATTGCCGATGGCTGTCAATACCTGTTTACTGGCAGCCATCGGTACCGTTATCCCGTCTTTGCCGGTAATCTGGGCGATTCGTCGATGGTTGTCATTGATGGGGATAATTTTCACCCTGGTGGGTGTTTCGCTGAAATAATTGATCGTATCGGCTGTGATCGGGTGGGCGAAACAGATATGCAGATTGTCGCCCCGTTCCTCCACAAAAAGCTCCGGTTCTCCAGCGACAAATTCCACAGGAGTAAGCGGGGAGTCTGCCAGGTAGAGGTTAGGATGACCGATCATCGCCAGCAGAGCTTTATCCATATCAAAGTAAAAGTTCACTCCGTGGGTATCAGGATTGTTTGATTTTTTAATGGCCGCGCAGATCCGGCGATCCTGCGAAGTGAGATAGTTCAATCTATTCGACTTATACAGTCGGGAAAGGGAGAGGGGTCTGCCCTTGCTCCATTCGCCATCCGGATTCAGTTTCTGTTCTTTGGGCGAAAGGGTGATTACTTTTGCTTCAAAGGACACCATCCAAATCATCCGTATTGTTTGCTGCGGGGTCTCCGTTTCCTGGCTGGTGGCATAAATAAGGGCCTGCAGGCTGCGTTTCCATGGTTCTTCCGGTTCGAGGATTGGCAGCAGAGGGATGATGGAAGTTTTTTCACGGAGACGTTCCGTCGTTATATGGTAGCCATTGTCGTCCTGATTGATGGTGGCGAGAATTTCGCCCAGCACGATGGTGAAAAAATCATACCCTTGATGACAGGCCCGTTCGTAAAAGTTCAGAATTTCCGATTCCACCTCGGGGTCCACTGCGCTGTTCAGCCAATACTGGCAAATACCGGCAATTGCAACGGTTAATACATTTTGCCTGGTCCCTTCGGGGAGGTGGATTTCCTCTCCCTGCAATCCTTTATTTATATGGGAGTTGATGACAGTGGCCAGATAGTTGTAGGCGACGTTTTCTCTAGCGCTCTGAAAGAGAGAAAGGGCGATGCTGATATTGTCGGCAATCTGGTAATATTCCTCCGGGTCTTTTTCCTGCAATTGGAGCAGGATATAAAAAATTCCGGCGGGTCCGAAAAAAGCGACCTTTTCATCTTTGCTGAATTTTTGTAAAACTTCCAAATCGTCATGGAATGCGGCCAGAGCATCTTTACTTTTTCCCTTCAGAAACAACAGAGTGCCGCATGCTCCGGTTCCGTGAAACGATTCTTTGTGGTCGGCTACCAGTGTTTCTGCTTCCGACAACCTGCCACGGAACATCAGTTCATTGAAAAGGAGGCGTTTAAAGGGGACTTGCTCGTCTACGGACAGCCCGATAAATTCATCGTTTCTGGCCAGAAAATCAACCAGGTCCGGATAATCGGATAGAGTCGTCTGGCCGTACTGCAAAACGTTACTCAGCAGGTAGAACTGAAAAGATGTGGGCAGCGTCCTGAACCATTCGGCATCAAAAGGCATGGTCAGGATCCGCACCGTTGGGGGTGGTTCACTCACTATATCGCTGCATTGGGCCTCAATAAAATCAGAGGCGTCTTGAATGAGGTCAAACTGCTGCGTGTAGACACCTATTCTTAATTCGCGAATACCCCGCCAGCATCTGATCGTCCATTTACCGTAATAATAGGAGACGGGGGCTTCTTCCTGGATGGTTTTGGCAAAGAGTGTGAATGTCTCTTCCTTTACAGCAATCTTGCTTAAAACCTCGACTATTTCATCAACACATTGTCGGTCTTTAGTGAGGAGTCCCAGTTGTTCGAATTTACTAAAGTAATGGCTGAGATTGGCTGCTGTCGGTTTGTTGCCTCGTGGATTTTTCAAATCCAGCTTGCGTAGGCAATTGACGATGAGCGTTGAGTGAGCAGGTTCGTAGACAATTGAAAGTAATTGAAGGAGAGCCTGCTCAAACGGGGTAAGTTTTTTGTACTGCTCAAGGAGAGTAACGTGAGTTTGCATAGACTTTTAGGTGGTCTTGACGGAAGAATCTTCCAGAAAATGTAACTGTTGGGCAGTACCTCATCTGTGCAAGATCAGTCCGCTCAGCATACAAATGTATACCTGATCGACCTGCTTGAGCACACCTGGAGCGCTGCTGAACAGTTAGAGTCCGTGGTATTCTCAGGTTTCTAGCACTTACCTGAAGAATTACCAGAAAATAGCATCAGTATTTTCCCGCGGGGCGAAAAGAGAAGCAGGTAGTATATCATTGTCTGTTGTCAATGAGAACCAAAAACTGCATCTTTTTTCTGAGACTCTGCAGGATTTGCCCTGCAGAGTCTGGAATTTTGGTCCGCGATACAAAAAAAAGGAAGTTTGTGGAACTGCGCTAGCACGAATTGTCGGGTAGCAGGAGGTGGGCGAAAGAGGGAGTTAATGCTTCCTGTGCATTGTTCTCCTTCTCTCTTTCGGCAAAATTACAGACTCTTGTGTCTGGTTATTTCCGCATCGATTTCCATATGCCGGAGCCAGGCGGAAAGAAGCTGTTGCTGTTTGAACCGTAAGAGCTTTTCCCGATATTGTGCCACTTCCTCACTGTTTTTAGGCATGGCAGGAATTTGTCTATCCAGAAAGGAGTAGACAAAAAAATCGTCTTCAACCTTACCTGGTGTCTCCGGTATCGGAGAAGAAGGTGAGAGAAGAAAGACGTCTTGGGTCAAAGAAGCAGGGAATTGCGTATCGTTTTGCTCTCGCTGGCTGAGAAATCCTGACTCTAAAGCCGTGAGACTTCTCTCTTGTGCCAGGGCATCGAATTTTTTATCTTCATGCAGGCTCTGCAACATATCCTTGGCGTCTTTTTCCGCTAGTTTTATGGACTGTACCTTTTGGTAATCTTTTACTAGGATATCCTTTTTGGCCTCAAAATCAGGGATTGCTGGTTCTTTGATATCTTCGGCAAAGAGGATGGCATACCCGGATTGACCTTTGATAAGCGAACTCAGTTCACCTTTGTGCAGTTCAAAAGCTTTATCCAGAAACTGTGCATCTGTTTTCAGTTCAGCTGGAGCATCGTTTTTGGTAAAGAAATCGGTCTTTTTAATGTGTATCTTTGCATTGGCTTTGGCATATTGAGCGAAACTCCCTGCCGCGATGATACCCTCGTAGGCATCGTTGGCCACCTGAAAGGTGAGACTTTCGGCTTCTGTTTGTTGCAGGGTTGAGGTTATTTCCGCGGAAACCGATTCGAGGGACTGTGTCTCCGGCGGTTTTATCTCTTCCAACAGAATGATATGGTAGCCGAACTGTGTTTTTATCACCTGACTGATATCGCCAGGCTGCATCGCAAAAACGGCTTTATCAAAAGCGGGAACCATCTGGCCGGCGGAAAAAAAGCCAAGATCGCCGCCTGAATCCTTCGTCGGGCCTTCAGAATATTGTTGCGCGAGGGCACTGAAGTTCCCTCCGTTTTGGACGAGTTTCCTGACCTCTTCCGCTTTTTTTGCTTGTTCCTGCTGTCGTTCTGCGGAATCCTTGTCAGTCGTCTGCAGTAGAATGTGTCGCGCGTGTCGCTGTTCGGGGGTTTGATACTTTTCTATGTTTTCTTGGTAGTATTCAGCAATTTTACTCGGATCGATTGCTATCTTGCTGGCGACACTCTCATTAGTGAAAACAAGGTATTGCAGTTTGAGCTGTGGTTCGGACTTGTAGTTTTCCTTTACTGTTTCGAACCATGTCCTGAGTACAGTGTCGTCAATCTTTACCTTATCGACAAACTGATCGGCTGAAAACTTCACATATTTGACAGCAACTTTCTCATTCTGCAGGCTATAAAGTTCCTGGATTTCGAAATCCGTGACAATACCGGCAAAGTTGCCGATTTCTCGGGAGGCTACTTCCGACAACCGATCAAACTTCATGGACTCTTCAAATTTTGTTGGTGCCATTCTATTTGCGGCCAGAACTGTCTTGTAACGCTCTAGACTGAATCCACCGTCTTCCTTGAACGGAGCCATATTCTTGATGATCTGTTGGATCTCCTGGCTGCTGACTTGGATACCCATCTTTTCGGCACCTTGGCGCAACAACGACGTCTGAATCAACTGGTTTATTACCTGGTTTTTGACGCCAAAAGTTTCTGCAAGTCCTTTGGGAACGTTGCCGCCAAATTGATCACTCAGTCTTTGATACGCTTGGTCGTAAGCTTGCTGGTATTGCTGAAAACTTATATCTTCACCGTTAACCACCAACGCTGCCTGTCGATCTCCACTGAGATTAGCACCGACTCCCCAGAATATGAAAACCAGGGCAATAATGACAACAATAACTTGAATAAAGGTCGATTGGGCTTTTTTGCGGAGTATTTGCAGCATGAATGTAATATATAAAATTGGAGTTAATGATTAGACAGGTCTGCACGATTGGCAATTTCACCAATAGCTACAGCAAAGAAAACCCCGTGTAGCCGACATGACAAACCAGTGAGTTAACAATCTGTTTGGTTTACTCTTTCTTTGTATCCTGTGCAAGTAAAAACCCAACCTTCTCCTCTTGCTCTCTTAGAAGAGGGTGCCAGCATTGCCGCCTTGCGGTACAAGGAAAATTGCTCATTTTTCCAACGAAAAGCCTAGAGAGCATGATTATTAATCACACCGAACCCAGAGTGTTCTCTTTGCACAAGGAGAGATAAATTGTTTTATGTTGCTAGAAAAATGAAGTTTTTTTCATGTGTATTGGCTTTGTCTATTCGCGCTGTAAATGATTCGTCATTCGCTTGACAAATTGTTTCTGCTATAGTAAAAAGCCGTAGTTAGTTTCGAATTAAAAAAGGGCGAAAGCTATAAAAATAATATTCTAAGGAGGTTTGTAATGCCAACTCTCGAACACAACGGAAGTAGCTTTGAAGTAGATGAAGATGGATTCCTGCTCAAAGGTGATGATTTCAATGCAGATTGGGTTGATTATGTAAAAAGTGTTGAAGGAATCGGCGAGATGACTGACGAGCATCAGAAAGTGATTGATGCCCTTCAGGAGTACTACAAGAAAAATGGAATTGCTCCTATGGTTCGTATCCTCTCAAAAACCACTGGTTTTCCTCTCAAGAGAATTTACGAGCTGTTCCCATCAGGACCTGGTAAGGGAGCCTGCAAGATGGCTGGCCTGCCAAAACCAACAGGTTGTGTATAATTTATACCTGTAAGATACCTTTAGGTATTGAGTTGTCGAAAGGGAGAATGCCCACAGGGTATTTTCCCTTTTTTATTTTCAGTAGGTATCTTTTGCAACTATCGCTGAAAAACCCAGCGAGCGCGATGTTGCCGCCAAACCTTCTCCATTAAATGATCCCGTTCTGTTCGAGAAGTCCCTCATGGATCGTTTCGATCTTTTCCAGGTACTCTCTTCCTGATATTCTGGACCCTTTCAGCCCCCCGCGAAGATTAATTTCCATCAGGTAGTAGCTTTCGTCATCAGTTACCATGAGATCGATATGGCCATAGGGGAAATTACCACGGTGCATTACTTTTCTGCAAAATTCAAGCTGTTGATCAGATAGAGTATAGGGTTTTGCATCCCCCCCGCAATGCAGATTATTTCTGAAATTGTGTGGATTAATGCGTTCGTATGCTTCCACAAAATCACCGAGAATGACCACTCGGATATCTCTACTGTTGCGCAGATATGGTTGGATCACAAAAGGAAAAGGGCACAATCCTGAGTTCGAATAGTTGTATACATCTTCGATGTCATTAAAAATATGAATACCAAGCCCGGCGTTTTTCCGGTCACATTTAAGTATGACTTTGCTGTATTGTTTTTGGTGATAAGCAGACGATGCCAAGAGCAGTGCATGGTTGTCGTATATTGGCAGGGTATCGGGCACCATGAAGTCAATGAAAATCCTGGCCTGGAAGGTTTTTGATCTGCTTGCCAGCTGTGATGTTGCCGATGGAATGAGGCGGATTTGTCGTTCAAGCAGGTCTGTCAGCACATGCTCTTCGCCTGGTTTTAGCCGGATTCTACCGCAAATTATATCGTGTTTTTTGAGTTGTTGATAGCAGGCAGCTAGAGTCTGATTGTTGTAGATGACAGTGGGGAGATCTCTCAAAAGATCATCTCCGAGAAGCGTTGATGAAATGAGGTGAGGTCCTCTTCGCAGTTGCCGCAATAGAGTTTTACGTCGCCAAGAGATTGGGAGTTTTTGTTTTCAATAGTAAAGCTGCCGTCTTTATTCTGGACATAGTGCGTGGTGGTAATGACGTCATCAGAAATTTCGAAAAATTCCGATTCGTTGCCACAGTAAGGACATTTGAGTAGATTGCCGACTGTTGGTAGCTCAAGTCGCATGCTCGACGCTCTCTTTTGCATTTTCTTTTGCATATACCGTCTATTTTTCAGAAGATATTGTCAAAGGAGCAGCGACAGGATTCTGTTTTTCTCCGAGGTTGAGGTCCTGGGGAGTTGCTTGAATTTCTCCTTGAATGCAGGCACCAGGTTCGACAGTTAGGTTTTCCGCTTTGAGTTTGCCTTGGATGGAGCAATTTTTCCTGGCAATGAGCAGAGTGGCTTTAACATTGCCTTCTAGTGATCCGTAACAGTTGAAAGAAGACACTGTTATGTCTCCGACCACCTTTCCTGTTTCACTGAGAATTAAATGTTCTCCAGCTATATTGCCGGTGATGGTGCCGTCAATCCGTGCTTTCCCCTGAAATGACACCTCACCCTGGATCGTCATATTTTTATCAATAATCGATAAAATGGCTTCGCCTTCGACTTTCTTCATTTCCTGTTGGACATTCACTGCTTTGCCAAAAATGCCCATCGTTATCTTTTTACCGACGACTTCGATGAAGAAGGAGAATGTTTTGCGAAGTTTGCTGCTTTCAGGAATTTGTACGGGTTAACAGCTGTACCGTTGAGGGCAATTTCATAATGGAGATGGGATCCAGTTGATCTTCCGGTGTTGCCGATCAAGCCAATGAGCTGACCTCTTTTAATCCGGTCACCTTTATGGATCAGATATTTCTGCATATGGGCATAGGCGGATGTATAGCCGTTGCCATGGTCGATGAGGGCATAGTTGCCATATCCGCCGTTTCGAAAGGCATTGACGACCACGCCATCTGCTGTAGCATATATCTTTTCTCCTTTGTCACCGCGAAAGTCAATGCCGGAATGAAAAGCCGATCTTTTATTCAAGGGATCTTTCCGTTTACCGAAGCCGGAAGAGATGGGACCCTGGACTGGTCTGCCGAGAGGCAGATAGCGAATTACTTTCAGGTATTTATCCGCTTTAAACAGAAGCTCGTCCCTTTTTACCTCCGGTGCCTGGATAAAAGGACCACCGCTGTGTTTGGCGTTATTGTTTTTGTCTTTTTGCAGTTTGATGCCCATGCTGCCAAAAAATTTTTCAATAAGTTGACTCTTTTCATTGAGTTCATCGACGGCGGCAGTAAGAAGAGATTCTTTTTCCTCTTGAATTGCTATTACCTGTTTGACGCTTTTCTGTTTAAGACGAGCCACCTTCTGGTCGACTTTTTGTCGTTCTTCCTCCGTCATTTTATTTTGTCTGGCGATCAGCTCATTACTATTCTGCAGTTTTTCCTGCAGCCCTGCAATCTGATTGGAAATCTTGCAGTTTTTGGTATATAGAGCAAAAGAGCAGATGCTGGTGACGGTGAGTATGAGAAGAGCAACTATCGAAGTCGTGATGACGATACAGAGTTTCTTTCTTGAGCACGGTAACTTGAAAACTTTTCCCCTGTCACCGGCTATAATTATATGAAGCTTATCATCCATTAGACAAATCCAAAAGAGTTGTGAATCCAGTAAACAAAAAGTATGATGTCCTCAGTTTGTATGAAAAAGTTCATTGAATCTAACGAGTAAAATTACTTTTTTATACAAAGATACCAAAAATTAAGCAACTATAAAAGCGATTGTTCAACCGCGGTCAGTGCTTGAAATTGCTGTATCTGCGCAGTTTATTCATCTTCTATAAAGGATTTTGCTGTTTGTAGAAGTACCGTTGTCGTGCTTTTTTCCCTTTTCTGGTCAATTATGTCTTCTCTTATAAGTTGTAAATCTGTGGCAAAATCCTTCGGTGCCCAGACTCTTTTTAAAAATATCGATCTCATGATCGACAGTGGCGACAGGATCGGTGTGATTGGACCGAATGGTTCCGGAAAATCGACTTTATTGAAAATTATCTGTGACTTGGAAGAGCCTGATAGTGGTCAAGTGGTCCGTCAGAAATTTGTGAGCCTCAGTTATCTGGCCCAGGACGATGTCTTTGATGAGACAAAAAGTATCAGCGATAATCTGCTGGCAGGGTTGGGCGGAGAAGATATGGTCGATACGGAGAAATACTACCGGGTCGATACTTTACTCAGTCGTGCTGAATTTGCCGACGGAAATGCGCTGGTAAAAAACCTGTCTGGAGGATGGAGAAAAAGATTGTCTATATGTCGGGCAATGCTCCTTACCCCCGACGTTCTTGTCATGGATGAACCCACCAATCATCTCGATATTGAGGGGATTCTATGGCTTGAAAAAATGCTGCGCGGGGCCGCTGGCCCATCCGCTTTTCTCCTGGTGAGTCATGATCGGCATTTTTTGGAAAACTGTACTAACAGAATAGTTGAGTTGTCCTCGGTATACCCGGAAGGAACATTACAGGTGCAGGGCACCTATTCGCAATTTTTGGAAAAACGAGACGAGTTTCTTGTTGGCCAGCTGGCAGAAGAAGAACGTCTTGCCAATAAAGCTCGCCGTGAGGTGGAGTGGTTGCGGCGAGGGCCGAAGGCGCGGGCGACGAAAGCAAAATATCGTATTGATGAAGCCTATAAACTGACTGATGAACTAGCTGAACTGAAAGCTCGCAACCGGTCTTTGGTAAATGTGCAGATTGATTTTGAGGCGACCGGCAGGAAAACCAGAAAACTGCTCGAAGTCATCGGTATTGCAAAAGCATACGATGGGCGAACTCTGTTCAGTGATCTTGATATAATTCTTTCTCCTGGAAGCAGGCTTGGGCTGTTGGGGCGAAATGGCTGCGGCAAATCTACTTTGATGAAAATCCTCGCAGGGGCTGTTAATAAGTCTGGTATGGTCCCCGATTCAGGGGTTGTGAAGGTTGCTGATAATATCAAGATTGTTTCGTTCGATCAGAACAGGGAAACAATTGATCCAACGCTCACCTTGCGCAGGGCACTGGCTCCGGATGGCGATTCGGTCGTGTATAATGGCAGGTCCCTGCATGTTGTGTCTTGGGCGAAAAAGTTCATTTTTCGCCCTGACCAGCTGGAAACTCCGGTCGGTCAACTGTCCGGCGGAGAGCAGGCGCGAATCCTCATTGCCGGACTTATGCGGCAGCCTGCAGATATTTTACTGCTTGACGAGCCAACCAACGATCTCGATATTGCGTCCCTTGATGTGCTGGAGGCCAGTCTGCTCGATTTTCCTGGGGCTCTTGTGCTGGTTACCCACGACCGCTATCTGCTTGACAGGGTTTGTCACCGTCTCCTTGGCTTTGGCGGCACGCACGGGGTCAGCTACTATGCTGATTATGAGCAGTGGTTGAATGATCTGCCTGAGGCTGTAAAACCCGAAGAAAGCAAGAAGAAAAACACTGCTCAGGCTGAAAAAAGCCCGACGCAAAAAAAGAGTAGTGGCCGTCTCTCCTATATGGACCAACGGGAGTATGATCAGATCGAAGAGGCCATCGCCACAGAAGAACGTCGAGTAGAACTGCTGCAAGACAGGATGGCCCTGCCGGAAATTGTCTCCAACCCGGATGAACTCGCCGAGTGCTGGCAGGAGCTCCAAGAGGCCCAGGCGGAAGTTGAGCGATTGTATGATCGCTGGGATGAACTGGAAGGAAAAAAGAACGGATGAAGGACAAGTGAAAATAGCTGTTTTATCGGATATTCATAGCAATCTTGAGGCTTTTGAGGCCGTATCTGCCGATCTTCAGCAGCAGGGCGCTGATCGGGTTATCTGTCTGGGTGACAATATAGGGTATGGACCCAACCCGGATGAGGTGGTTGGTCGACTCAGGCAGCTCGGCTATGCCTCGGTGCTTGGCAACCATGAATTTGCCCTGAAAGATGCGCGGGGGAGACGGTGGTTCAATTTTCAGGCGGCGGAAAATAATATTGAAACGGAAAAACTCTTGTCGGATACTAACAAACAGTACTGTTGTCGTCTGCCAATATTTCTTACTGTGGGGGAGGCTCTTTTCGTTCATGCTTACCCGCTTGATTCTGTTTTTCGATATCTCAACAGGCAATCTGATGAAAAAATTGCCACTCTTTTTGCGACAACGACACCTCGATTGTTTTTTGTTGGGCATACCCACCGGCTTGTGCTGGTAACCGGACAAAAAGGCCTGGTCACGAGAAGGGCATTGCTAGAGGAAACAGTACAACTTGAGCTGGATAAAAAATATATTGTCAATTGCGGCAGTGTCGGTCAGCCAAGAGATGGGGACCGTCGAGCTAAATATCTGTTGTGGAACTGTGCCGCCCGGCAGCTGGTCGTTCGCTTTGTCGAGTACGACAACAGGAAAACCATGAAAAAAATCAAAGACCGTAAGTTTCCTGAAACCTACGCAATGCGGCTGGCCTGAACCATGAAGAAAATCGGAAGATATGAGGTGATAGGTCGCCTGGGACGCGGCAGCATGAGCACTGTCTATAAGGCCAAAGCTCCAGTTACCGGTCGTCTGGTCGCCCTGAAAATTCTCCAGCCGAGAAATGAGATCTTTGTCGATCTTGTCGGTGAAGAGCGGCTGCGGGAGATGTTTCTGGAAGAGGCACGGATTATGGGGGCTCTGTCTCATGAACATGTGGCAAAAATTATCGATTGCGATGAACACGAAGGGCAACCGTTTATTGTTCTCGAATATTTTGCCCACTCTATTGGTGCTTTCATTGGTGAAGCGTATCGGGTTGAGGCGCCATCGCGAATTATCTCTGCCGCTAAGACAAAATCCTATCTGGTACAGGCACTTAAAGGGCTCGAACGACTGCATTTTGCCGGAATTATCCACCGGGATATTAAACCTTTCAATTTGATGATAACCAGTGATGACCGAATCAAGATCATCGACTTTGGCCTGTCTCGGGTCCGGGGGGAAGAAAAAATGGCCATTCCCGGCATGCAGGTTGGCTCGCCGTACTATGCCGCACCTGAACAGGAAACAGATCCAAAGCAGGCCGATGGCCGGGCCGACCTGTTTAGTCTGGGTGTCATGGGCTATAGAATGTTGACCGGCCTTCTTGTCGATCAGAGACAAGGGGGAATACTGCCTCCCAGCACGCTCAATGCCGAGCTTGGGCCGGAGTGGGATGCCTGTATTCTGAAAAGCATTGCCAGAAATCCTGCAGACCGTTATGCCGGTGCGCAGCAAATGCGTCTGGCTGTTGAGGATTTGCCGCTCGTTGCCCCTCAAAAATGTAGCAAAGATGCTCTGCTTCTTGCCCGTGCTTTACATCAGATTCCCGGCGGTAAGAGAAAGGAACCAGCCCGGATGATGTATAAAAATATCAGGGAGGCGCTGGGGCTGGACGATTTATTGCGGCCACGACAGTATGCTGTTCAGGATTTCAAGGTGGTCGGGTCGCTGGTGGCTCTTGAAAAAAACAGCGGACTCTACTGGCAGCGGCGCGGGTCCGGGTTTACCCTTGACTGGCAGCAGGCGAAAGACTATGTGCAGCATCTTAACGACACCAACTGGCAAGACCGAAACAGCTGGCGGCTGCCGACCCTCGAGGAAGTCTTTACTATCCTCAACCCACCGCTGCACGGCGTCTCCTGCTCAAGCTGGCCCCTTTTGGACAAGAGTGTCCACTGGCTGTGGACCAGTGATCATTGCACTAAAAAACATGCCTGGATGGTCGATGTGGTGGAAAGTTTCTTTGACCGTCTGGATAAAGACGGCGTTGCCTCTGTCTGTGCTGTCAGTTCCGCCCTGTAACTCATGGTCCGTTCTCAAAATGCTCGGGAAGTGAAAAATGCAGCTATTTTTTCCAGGGTATAGGCGATATCTGCACGACTGATATCGAGATGCGTAACCAGCCTGGTGGTTTTGCCAGGAGTGATGAGGATGTTGTGGTCCTTGAGGAATTCGGCCATCTTTTGCGTTTGTGCCTCCTCCATAGTAAAAAAGACCATATTGGTCTGTGCTGGATCTCTTATTACCTTCAGTTGGTCAATCCGGGTGAGTCCGTCGGTGAGGATCGCTGCATGTTCATGATCGACGGCCAGTCGTTCGATATTGTTTTCAAGGGCGTACATACCGGCAGCGGCAAGTATTCCCGCTTGCCGCATCCCGCCGCCGACCATCTTTCGCCATCGTCTCGCTTCCTCTATAAAGCTGCGTGCACCGCAGAGCAGTGAGCCGACCGGTGCCCCCAACCCTTTGGACAGACAGACAGAAACGGAGTCAAAATGGCGGGTGATATTTTCTGCCGGGACATTCAGTTTGACCGCGGCATTAAACAATCTGGCTCCGTCGAGATGCAGCTTGAGCTTCTTGTTGGCGGCAAATGTGGCCACCTGCTGCAGGTAATCCAGGGGAAGTGTCTTGCCGTTCTGGGTGTTCTCGAGACAGAGCAGGCGGGTTCTTGCAAAGTGAATGTCGTCCGGTTTGATTTTTTCTTCGATCCTGCTGAGAGAAAGGGTTGCATCCGGTTCAAACTCAATTGGCTGCGGCTGGATGGAACCCAAAACAGCAGCACCTCCCGCTTCATACCTGTAGGTATGAGCCAGCTGGCCGACGATATATTCATCACCGCGGCCACAGTGGGACATGATGCCGATGAGGTTGGCCTGGGTGCCGCTTGCGGTGAAAATCGACGCCTCAAAACCAAGCAGTTCGGCAGCGTACCTTTCTATCCTGTTGACAGTCGGATCATCGCGATAGACGTCGTCGCCCACTTCAGCCTGGGCCATTACCTGGCGCATTGCCTTGGACGGTTGGGTAACGGTGTCGCTGCGCAAGTCGATTCTGTTCATCATTGTATTCCCCGGTTGTTTCCTGATTTAAAAACGGTTAAAACCTCTACCAAATTATACAGGTTGAAGCTGACAGCAAAAGTACAGGAGACAAGTTAAAAAAGCGATGGGAAAAAATAAGGGAATCAGTACCACACAAAAAGAGATTTTGATCGAAGCGGAATTCACTTTCAACCACCTTGCCGAGAGCGAGTTATCGGCAATTGCCGACCCGGCATATGATGTAGCAGAATTGGATGACGATACGCTGCTTGAGTTTCTGGAGCTGGCCAATATATTGTATCGAGCGGGTGAGCCGCTAATCTCCGACGAGCAGTATGACTTTGTCTTTCTCGAAGAATTACGTAACAGGATCCCCGACCATCCCTTTTTGCAGACTGTGGAGCCGGAACCACTGGCTGGAGCCAAAACCGTCGAACTGCCGTTTCGTATGCTATCCACGGAAAAAGCGTATGAATTTGCGGCCATCGAACGTTGGGCGAATCGGATCGATAAGGCGACACAGGAATGCGGGGTCAGTTTTGCAACGCTTGTCTTTCGAGCAACACCAAAGCTTGATGGTTTTGCCGCCTATGATGACGGTCAGAAGCTGTATACCCGGGGCGACGGTCGACGCGGTACCGATATCAGCCGGGTTTTTGATCGAGGTTTACAGGTGGTGGGTAATGGCGCACGCGGGCTCGGAGCTGGTGAGATTGTGGTCAGCCGCAGTTATTTCCTGGCAAACCTTACCGAGATCTTTGAAAACTCGAGGAATTTCCAGGCAAGTCTGATTAAGGAAAAGGTTCTCGAACCTCCGGCGGCGGAAGCCATCAAGCTCAAAAAAGCGGTCTTTTATCCGTTCAGCCTGCTGCCGAGCTGGCAGGGGACATGGCTTGAGCTTGCGACCAACTTTGATGACATCATCAACCAGCTGTGGCAAAAAACCGATTATGATGTGGACGGCATTGTTCTTGAAATTGTCGATGAGAAAATCAAGGGATTTCTGGGCGCCACCCGGCATCATCACCGGTGGCAGATTGCTTTTAAAAGGAACACGGAAACGGCTGAAGTGGAAGTGCTTCGGGTGGTTGCCCAGACATCCCGGTCCGGTCGGGTGAATCCGGTTGCTGAGGTTGAGCCGACCCGACTGAGTGGTGCACTTATCAAAAGAGTCACGGCCCACCATTATAATATGGTCCGGCAAAATGGTATTGGTCCGGGGGCGAAGATCAGGTTGTCGCGCAGCGGTGAGGTTATCCCGAAAATAGAGGAGGTCCTCGTTCCGGCCACTCCAGAGCTTCCCGAGACCTGCCCAAGCTGCGGATCGCCGCTCATCTGGGAAAATGATTACCTGCTCTGTATCAACAATATGAACTGCCCGGCTCAGATCACCAATGCCATAGAACATTTTTTTAAGGTTCTCGGTAACAATGACGGTTTTGGGCCCTCTTCGATCCGCAAAATCTACCTCGGGGGGATTGCAACCATCCCCGGGATTTACCGTCTGCAGGTAGAGGATTTTAGCAATCTTGGTTTTGGGCCGAAACAGGCGGAAAATATGGTCGGTCAGTTGCAGAGAAGTCGGACAGAACCCATCGAGGACTGGCGTTTTCTCGCCGCTTTTGGAATGTACCGGATGGGTATGGGCAACTGTGAAAAGTTGTTGAGCGTTTTTCCACTTGAAAGCGTCTTCGGACTTACCAGGACAGATATCGTCACCATCAAAGGATTCAGTGAAAAGATTGCCGAGGCAATGCTCACCGGACTGGCGGCAGTGGCAGGACTGTTCAACGAGTTATATGCGATGGGCTTTAATCTCACCAGGACCCCCCTCTCTGTCGGTGAAGCAAGAGGAGCCGGCGGTCCACTGGCCGGCAAACTCATTGTTTTTACCGGTGCTATGCAGATGGGCAGTCGGGATGAGATGAAAAAACAGGCCAAGCTGCTTGGGGCAAAAGTCGGGGATTCAATTACCGGGAAGACCGATATACTGGTTTGCGGCGAGAGGGTTGGGGCGGCTAAATTAGTTAAAGCCAAAGATCTGGGCGTACAGCTTTTATCAGAGACGGAATATCTGGCGCTGATTGCCTAGAATCTGTCCGTAAAGAGCTGTTTTGTTTTAATCCCGCTCATGAGATTTGTGGGATTCTGTTTAATGCCCCTTGAGGGTACTCTTTTTAGTACTCGCTTGACGGGTGTTCTTTTCAGTCCCCGTGCTTTGCAAGGAGAAGTTCCTTTGTGATATAATTTGCTTGTAGAAAAGACAGGATGATTAATTGCAAACTACTAATCCCGCCCAAAAGATTTGCGGGGCTCTTTATAGTACTCGCTTGACGGGTGTAAGTTTCTTCACGAAATAATTTGCTTGTAGAAAGGACAGGGTGATTGATTGCAGACCACTAATCCCGCCCAACAGATTTGCGGGACTCTTTTTAGTACTCGCTTGACGGGTGTAAGTTCCTTCACGAAATAATTTGCTTGAAAAAGCACAAGCAAATTATTTCTAAGTCACTAATCATTGCAGGTTATTTGGGCGGGGCGAGAAGAAGACCAGCCTTGGCGACATTCTCGTGAGGAACTTCATCAATGAAGATAAGAATCGCCTCAGGAGGTTTGTTGGCCTCTTTGCTGATCACCTCAGTGACGCCTTTACTTATTTTTTGTTTTTGCTCTTTGGTGAGAGTTCCTGCAACCCGGATGCTGACATATGGCATAATAGCTCCTATATATATGTGAGTGTGTGTGAATCTTGAAGTGTATTGTAGCAACATTATGTAGACGAGAGGTAAATGTACTCACTTTTATACCAGGAAAAAAGGAAATAATTTAATTATGAGGTTCGTATGCATATTCTCGTGACCGGAGGCGCAGGCTATATCGGTAGTCATACCTGTCTTGAACTTTTGGATGGTGGGTATCAGGTGACCGTGGTCGATAATCTTTCCAACTCCAGCCGGGAGTCGCTCAGCCGGGTTGAGGAGCTAACCGGCAGGAAGGTGACTTTTTTTGAGGTCGACCTGCTTGATCAGGAGGCTCTAACTGAAGTCTTCGCCGGCAGTGAGCAGAAAATTGACGCAGTGATCCATTTTGCCGGTAAAAAAGCAGTTGGTGAGTCGGTGGAAAAACCACTGCTCTATTATCGCAATAATATTACCGGCACCCTGATCCTCTGCGAAGTCATGGCGGCCCACGGGGTGAAAAATATAATCTTCAGTTCATCGGCAACGGTCTACGGTGACCCGGCAACTGTACCAATTACTGAAGATTTTCCACTTTCCTGCACCAATCCTTACGGGCGGACTAAGCTGATGGTGGAAGAAATATTGCGCGATGTTCATACGGCGGATAAGAGCTGGAACGTCTGCCTGCTCCGTTATTTCAACCCGGTCGGTGCCCATAAAAGTGGTAGGATAGGAGAAGATCCCAACGGGATTCCCAATAATCTTGTACCCTATATCACCCAGGTGGCTGTTGGTAAACTGGACCAACTTTCTGTTTTTGGCGACGACTATCCGACCACTGACGGAACCGGAGTGCGAGATTATATCCATGTCGTCGATTTGGCTTTGGGCCATGTCCAGGCTCTTGACAAATTGCGACAAAGCCCGGGGGTGGTTGTTTATAACCTTGGCACCGGCAAAGGCTATAGCGTGATGGAGATGATCAGAAGTTTTGCCGAGGTAAGCGGGCAGGACATTGCCTATCAGATTGTAGGTCGCCGGTCAGGAGATATTGCTGCCTGTTATGCCGATCCGGCTAAAGCATTTCGCGAACTTGGCTGGCAGGCTCGGTATGACCTGCGCGCGATGTGCGAAGATTCATGGCGTTGGCAGAAAAACAACCCTGAAGGATATTGATCTCGATCTTCTTTCCACCTTTCATGCATCCGCGGTTAATCGACTCGGATGCATGATTGACTTTTTACTCCCCCACCCATTGTCTCCCTGTTTGCCTCCCGTTTGCCGGGATTACTTCAATTGTATCTCTATATAGTAGCTGAGTATGTGGTTATTCCTGGTCCGTTTGGTTTCTCTTTGATGAGCTTTCAAGGGGAGTGTGCGAATTGTGCTTGTAGCTTTTATTTTGTCGAATGTTTGTACTGATTGCCGATAAAATGACCTTGCACTTCCGTTTGCGCAATGGTATTTATTTTCAAAATTAGAATGGAGGCACTGTTTGCACAATGCGACTAGTTGAGTGTTCGACAATGATTTTTGGCTGTGGGAATGTCATTATGGGCGATGACGGCTATGGCCCCGCCGTAGTTGACATGCTGAATGATCACTATGCTCTCCCTGATGCTCTTCAGGCAATAGATGTAGGCACCTGTGTGCGAGAGTATCTTTTTGATTATCTCTTAATGGAGGAAGGCCGACCCAAAAAAATCATTATTCTTGATGCAGTCGATTTTCCGGATCGTTCTCCCGGTGAGGTATTTCAAATCCTGCCAGCGCAGATTCCAGCCAAAAAAATCCATGACTTTTCTCTTCATCAGTTTCCCACCGTAAATTTATTGCAGGAACTAGAGCAGCACACCGGTATAGAAGTGCTGATACTCGCAGCGCAAATCGAATATATCCCGGACGAAATCTCTCCGGGGCTCTCTCCTGCCATGGTCCAAGCTGTTACACGAGCGTGTGAAAAAATATCACAAATTCTTTCTCTTAATGTCAAATGAGGTGACCTTGTATGATGTATGAATTTAAAGTCAGCGAGCTTGCAGAAGAATTTGGGGTTCATCGAAATACCATAAGGAACTGGATCAATGCCGGGACACTTGCCGCCAAAGAAGGCCCCGGTCGCAAATATCTTATGAAATTTCATGATTACCAGAGACTCTGCGTAAAATTTGGTCGTGAACCCCATGTCCATCCATCCAATCATGTGAGTGCAAAGGCCCTCGGCGCTCTTGAAGAGACAGACAGAGAGCCGCTGCTTATTAATGGCATAAAGAGCGAGATTGCCGTTGATCCTTCCTGGGGTGATTCCTGCCTAACCTGCGGGACCTGCGCCAGCGCCTGTCCAATATCCGGTGTTGATGGTCTTGATCCACGCAAGATTGTGCGGATGGCGGTCCTCGGAATGGATAAAGAGCTGGTTGCATCAAGCTGGCCATGGAAGTGCACCATGTGCGGCAAGTGCGAGGAATCGTGCCCGGCTAATATTGAGATAGTCGCCCTGATGCGCAAAATAAGAGGGGCTAGAAAACGAGCGGAAGTTCCAGGCCCCATTCATAAAGGCGTCACCATGTGTCTTGAGCGGGGCAACAACCTCGGCATCCCTAAAGACGATTTTCTTTTTTTGTGTGAAGAGCTTGGTGAAGAACTGGCGGCGGACTGTTGTCCCGGTTTTAAAACACCAATCGATGTTCATGGGGCGCGGGTATTGGTGACGGTAAACTCGAAAGAGCCGTTTGCCGAGCCGGACGATATGAAATGGTGGTGGAAAATCTTTTATGCCGCCGGCGAATCCTGGACCATCTCCTCGGAGAACTGGGAAGGCGTCAACTGGGGGCTCTTTTCCGGAGACGATGAGTCAATGAAAACGATTGTCGGGCGCATTGTCGACAACATGCGACGACTCAACTGTCAGGTTCTCCTCCTACCCGAGTGAGGCCATGCCTACTTTGCAACCCGGTCCGGGTTGAACAAATGGTATCCGGAAGCACTCAAAGAGTTCAAGATCGCCACCGTCTTTGATCTGCTGCTCGAATATATTGAACAAGGAAAAATCCAGCTGGATAAGTCGGTACATAAGATGCCTGTTACGTATCACGATCCATGCAACTATGGTCGCAAATCCCTGAAAGCTTTCGGCCAGGCGTATTTTGAAGAAGGTCGGACGGTAACCAGGGCCTGTTGTGACGATCTGCGCGAACTCTACCCTAACCGGAACGGCGCCTATTGCTGTGGCGCTGGCGGCGGGGCCTGGGCACTGCCCTACGGCGACGAAAGGGTTTTCTATGGACGGGTCAAGGCCAGGCAGATTTCAGAATCGGGCGCTGAGCTGGTTGTTGCCCCCTGTCATAACTGTCGGGATCAGATCATGAAATCGCTTAACAAAGAATATGATTTGGGTATTGAGGTCAAGTACCTCTGGGAGCTTGTTGCCGACGCATTGATTATGCCGGGTAAAAACGAGTGACTGAGAGCGCCGGGATGAATAAAAATGAAATATCCTGAAGTGTTGTAATCGATTGGGATATTACTGATACGAAAAATCGAGAGGAGACAGCTGTGATGCTGGATACAAAAAAAGTTGGGTCGGTACTGATTGTTGGCGGTGGGGTCACCGGAATGCAGGCGGCCCTGGATCTCGCAGATTCCGGATATTATGTTTACCTGGTCGAAAAGTCCGGCGCCATTGGCGGTGCCATGGCCCAGTTGGACAAAACGTTTCCGACTAATGACTGCTCGATGTGAATCATCGCGCCAAAACTGGTTGAGTGCGGTCGGCACTTAAACATTAAATTGATGACCCTCAGCGAGGTTACCAGAATAGATGGTATCGCCGGGGATTTTAAAGTGACAGTCAAGGAAGCTCCGCGTTATGTCGATGTCGAAAAATGTATCGCCTGCGGCAAGTGTACCGAAAAATGTCCGAAAAAAGTAGACAGCGAATATGATGCCGCCACCGGTAAGCGCAAGGCGATCTATGTCAAATATGCCCAGGCGGTGCCGTTGAAGTATCAGATTGACCCTGATGCCTGTATTCGTCTGCAAAAGCCTGGTGCCTGCGGTTTTTGTGAGAAAGTCTGTGACGCTGGAGCGATTAATTTCAACGATACGGAGAAAATCCACCAGCTCAATGTCGGCGCAGTGGTGCTCGCTCCGGGTTTTGAGGCCTATGACCCGACGGATGCCGGTGTCTGGGGTTTTGGTGTCTATCCCAATGTGATCACCTCGCTGCAGCTGGAAAGATACCTTGCCGCATCCGGTCCCACCGAGGGGCATCTGATTCGGCCATCGGACAAAAAGCCGGTGAACAAGGTCGCCTTTCTACAATGCGTCGGTTCAAGAGACGAGAATCTCTGCGGCAATGGCTATTGTTCCTCCGTATGCTGCATGTATGCAATAAAAGAAGCGGTCATTGCCAAAGATCATGTGCCGGGCCTGCAGACGACCATTTTCTACATGGATATGCGAACCCATGGCAAGGAATTCGATCTGTATATGGAGCGGGCTAAAGCAGATTCCGGAGTGCGCTTTGTCCGTTGCCGTGTGAACGGCGTCGAGCCCGATGGTTTGGGTGGCGATCTCCGGCTCAGCTATGTCAATGAACATGGGCGTCAGCTGGAAGAATTCTATGATATGGTGGTGCTCTCGGTCGGTTTGCAGACACCAAAACATGTATTGGAGCTGGCGCACACCGCGGGTATCAAACTGACTGCCAATAATTTTGCAGCCACCTCCGATTTTGCTCCGGTCCAGACTTCGCGCGAAGGTATTTTCACCTGCGGGGCAATCGCCGGACCAAAAGATATTCCCCAATCGGTTGTTGAAGGATCAGCCGCCGCAGCGGCAGTCGCCGATCTGCTGGCACCCGCCAGGTTTGATCTGACCACCGAAGCCACTTTTCCGCAGGAAAAAGATGTCTCAGGCGAAGAGCCGCGCATCGGGGTCTTTGTCTGCCATTGCGGATCAAATATCGCCGGAACGGTTGATGTCAAGGCGGTTGAGGAATATGCGGCGACGCTGCCGGATGTTGTCTATGTGGAGCGCAATCTCTTCTCCTGTTCCCAGGATACCCAGGAGATGATTACCAAGCGTATCCGGGAACAGAACCTGAACCGGATTGTTATTGCTGCCTGCACCCCACGTACCCATGAACCATTGTTTCGCGAGACGCTGAAGGCCGCCGGGCTCAATGAGTATCTGGTGGAGATGGCCAATATCCGCAATCACAACTCCTGGGTGCATACCAATAATCCGAAAGCGGCGACAGCAAAAGCGAAAGATCTGGTGCGGATGGCTGTTGCCAAGATAACTTTTGGCGATTCCTACAGACCCATTTCGGTGCCGATCACCCAGAAAGGCCTGGTCATCGGTGGCGGTGTCGCTGGTATGACCGCTGCTCTCAATCTTGCTGAACAGGGTTTTGAGGTGCATCTGGTAGAAAAAACCGACACTTTGGGTGGAAATGCCCTCAATCTCAAACATACCTGGTCGGGGGAGCATGTCCCGACACAGCTAGCAAAACTGATTGATAAATTGATTGGCAATGACAAGATCCTCATCCACAAGGAATCCATGGTGACTGCGGTGGAAGGTTTTGTCGGTAATTTCCGCTCAACAATTTCCTCTCGACACGGAGAAACCAAGGTTATCGAGCATGGTGCCGGAATTGTTGCCACTGGCGGTGATGCGTATGTCCCCACCGAGTATAACCATGATTCGATAACCGGAGTTGTTACCTCGGTCCAGTTCGATAAGCTTTTTGAACTGAAAGAACAGCATGTGAAAAAGGCCAGACGATTTGTCTTCATTCAGTGTGTAGGTTCCAGAGAAGAAGGCAATATGTACTGTTCCAAGGTCTGTTGTACCCATTCGGTACAGTCGGCTATCGCCCTGAAAAAAGAAAAACCCGAGCGCAATGTCTATATCCTCTATCGGGATATGCGCACCTATGGTCAGCGGGAGGCCCTGTATAAACAGGCAAGAAAGCTCGGCGTTATTTTTATCAATTACGAGCTGCACGGAAAACCAAAGGTGACGCAGAATGGTTCGGCCATCGATGTTGAGGTCTGGGATCATGTACTGCATCGCCCGCTGAAGATTGAAGTGGACATGGTCATTCTGGCCACCGCAATTCGTCCGCAAGGCGATGCTGCGGAACTCGGCAAATTATACAAGGTTCCCGTTGATAAACAGGGATTTTTCCAGGAGGCCCATGCCAAACTCCGGCCGGTTGATTTTTCGACCGACGGTATGTTTGTGGCCGGACTGGCCCACTATCCGAAACCGGTTGAGGAGTCCATTGCCCAGGCCCTGGCTGCGTCGGCAAGAGCCGCAACGATATTGTCCAAGACCCATATCTCGCTCGATGCAGTGAAAGCGACCGTAGATGAGGACTATTGCGACGGCTGCGCCCTCTGTGTCGATGTCTGCCCGTACAACGCCATTACCCTGGTTGAAAAACCGGGTATAGCGGGCGAAGTTGCCGGCAAAACGATCGTCATCAACAAGGCGCAGTGCAAAGGCTGTGGGTTGTGTCAGGGTACCTGTCCCAAGCGAGGTGTGTACGTCGCCGGATTTACCATGAAACAGATCAGCGCCCAGATTCAAGCGGCGCTCGCGGTATAACTTTTAAAGTGAGAAGGAGTTCGTAACATGAGTTTTGAGCCTAAAATTGTTGCCTTCTGCTGCAACTGGTGCTCCTATGCCGCAGCTGATCTGGCGGGAACGGCCAGGATGCAATATCCGCATAACGTGCGGATAATTCGCGTAATGTGCTCAGGGATGGTCCATCCGGAATTTGTCATGGATGCCTTATCCCAGGGCGCAGACGGGGTCATGGTCCTCGGCTGACACCTCGGCGAATGTCATTACCTGGATGGTAATTATAAAGCAATGACCCGGTCCAACATGATTGTCGAATTGTTGGAAGATTTTGGCTACGAGGCCGATCGATTCAATTTGACCTGGGTTTCGTCGGCGGAGCCTGACAAGTTTGTTGCGGCGGTCACTGAGATGACCGCGCGTATCAAAAAATTAGGCCCGGTTAATGGTCAGGACGCCTCGGTGGCATAAAGGGAGGAAGATATGGGTATAACGACTGCAATGGAGTGGTTGGGATCCTGTTCGGGGTGTGAAATTGCCATTCTGAACATCGGGGAAGATCTTATTCCGATAATCACTGAGGCGCTGGATATTGTCCATGCACCGGTTTTGATGGATCATAAATATTTCGGCCAGTGTGGCGAAGGAGTGGTTCTGAGCATTCCGGATGCGGTGGTCGGGATCGTCACCGGTGGGGTGAGCAATCATGAACACCTAGAAGTGCTGGAAGAAATGCGCAAAAAATGCAAGGTGCTGATTGCTCTTGGCACCTGTGCGACCCACGGCGGCATTCCCGCGCTGATGAACGGCCAGGACCGTCAGAAGAGCTGGGAGGAAATATACCAAACGGAGAGTACTGATCCTGGCGCTCAAGTGCCGAATGTTGAAGTGCCGGCACCGCTTGATCGGGTCTATGCCTGTGACGAGAAGGTTAAAATCGATATGCAGCTGCCCGGCTGTCCGCCTAATCCGGCGCTGATTGCCGAGGTTATCATGTCACTTGTCGATGGCCGTGACCCGGTTCTTCCCGGCAAAAGTGTCTGCGATACCTGCCCAACCAGGCGCGAAGGAAAAGGTGCAGTGGACAAGGTGAAACGATTTATCACCAATGCTGATTTTGTACCGGGGACCCCTATTGATGAGATGCGTTGTCTGCTGGAACAGGGCTATTTGTGTCTTGGCCCGGTCACCGCAGCCGGTTGTGCCAAGCGTGGCGCCCCGGCCTGTATCAGCGCCAGAGTGCCATGCCGGGGCTGTTTCGGGCCGGTACGCAAAGACGGCAACCAGCTGCTTGATATGATGAATGCTCTGGCAAGTAACGGTATTGACTATAAATCGGTTGTTGACCGCCGGTCGATACTACGATTTTCAGGAGCCCACGGAAAACTGCGACCGGTTAACAAACCGGTGGTGGAGGAGGAATAAGATGGGAAAAGTAATAAATATTGCACCGGTAACCCGCATTGAGGGACATGCCAAGATTGCCATTCATTTAGGCGATGACGGCAATGTACAGGATGCATTCCTGCACATTCAGTCTCTGCGCGGGTTTGAAAAATTTATTGAGGGGAGGGCTGCTGAAGAAGTGCCCCGTATTGTCAACCGAATCTGCGGTATCTGTCCATGGATGCATCATCTGGCCTCGAATAAGGCAGTCGACGGTGCCTTTGGCGTGACGCCCACTTTAACGGGTCATAAGCTGCGGGAGATGTGTCAGATACTGGCACATATTAACGATAAAATCCTGCATTTTTTCTTTCTGGCAGCACCGGATTTTGTGTTGGGACCGGATGCCGATTACTCGGTGCGTAATGTTATTGGTTTGGTCAAGGCAGCACCGGAACTGGCAACTAAAGTGGTCAAAATGCGTCAGCTCGGACAGATGATGCTGGACAAGTTTGCCGGTAAAGCCATTCATCCCATTGCCGGGGTAGTGGGAGGTTTTGCCAAGCCGATGGTCGAGGCGGAGAGACAAGAGCTGCTCGAAGGAACCAGGACGCTGCTTGATTTCTCCTTGTATGCCCTGGATTACGCGATTAACAATGTGTTCAATAAATACATGGACGTCATTGGCGATCTTGGCGTGATAAAAACCGGCTTTCTCGGGATGGTTGATGAGAAAGACGGTGCGCTGCGACTCTATGACGGCAAGCTGCGACTGATGAAGGCCGATGGCAGCTCTGTCGATTTTGCCGGCGAAGATTATCTCAACTATCTTGGCGAGCACGTCGAACCCTGGGGCTATTCGAAGATGCCCTATGCCAAATCCTGGAGCGAAGGCTTTAACATGGATCTGGCCGCACCAAAAGGGATCTATCGTTCCAACACGCTGGCAAGAATCAATGTCTGTGATAAAATCTCTACGCCAAGAGCGCAGGCGGCCCTCGAAGAGTTCAGGAGTTCCTTTGGTCGTCCGGCCCAGCAGACCCTGCTGTACCATTATGCAAGGCTTATTGAGATGGTCTATGCCTGTGAGCGGACGATAGAGCTGCTCGAATGGGAAGGTATTACCGATACTAATGTTCGGGCCAAGGTCGAGCCGAAAGCCGGCCGAGGGGTTGGGGTGGTTGAAGCGCCGCGAGGGACGTTAATTCACGATTACACGACTGATGATAACGGCTGTATCACCAAGGCAAATCTTATCGTCGGCACGACTCATAACATCGCGCCCATGAATATGAGTGTCAAGCAGGCGGCGACCACACTTATTAAAAACGGGATCTATAACGAGGGACTGCTGAATCAGGTGGAAATGGCGGTGCGCGCCTACGACCCCTGAATGTCTTGTGCAACCCACCGCCTGGATGGCGGCATACCAATATCTGTAAGTATCATTGATAAGTCAGGAAAAGAGATTGATCGGATAGTCAGCTGAAATCTCAGAGATGTCACCTGCGGATGAAATAAATAATACTGATCGTAGGTGGCATCAGATTCTGAGATTGTTTTTGTTTTTTTTGGCCGATAATGTAGTATATACTGGTAACTTATTTTCTCCTCTATACAGGAATGGGAATATTAGTGCAGGAGGCGACAATGCCAAAAACACGAAGAGTACAGGTACGAGCGGAAAATCCCAGTGGTGCATGCGGTAAGCTGGATCACATGACTATTGATGAATTGAAAGCACGAGCTGTTGGAGATGATTTCGACGGTACGTGTCCTGCTTGTGGCAAGTTTCATTTGAATCAAGCTGAAATCGAGAAAATAGAAAGCGAAAGAGTAGTAGATTCCGAGAGCTATAAAATCATGAAGGACGAGGCAGAGGCTTCGGAATAATGTTTGGTCATCTTTCTGGAAAAGTTGCCTTTTTCCCAGAAAGTTATTTGGGGCAGGTGAAAGATTGCGTATTTTACCTGGGTTGTGGGGGATACTGAATGGAATCCGAGAAAGTGACCAAGGATATGGACATCCAGAAAGCACTACTAGCGAAAATACATAAACTCGTTGATCGTCCCATGCGCCTTATGGTGGCTTGTGGCACACAGAACAGGGCCATTCTTAAATATGGTCTGCGTGAGCTTTTGCCTGAAAAAATCGATCTTGTTGCCGGGCCCGGTTGCAGCGTCTGTGTTATGCCGGCTGGCCATGTCGATGCCTTTATCAAAGTCGCAATGCAGCCCAAGGTCATAACTGCTGCCTGTGAAGATTTGATTCGTGTTCCTGGCAGCAAAGAATCCCTTGGCTCAATATGGAAAAAAGGCGCTCGGATCGAAATTATCTCGTCGCCCATGGATGCCCTCGATATTGCCCGAAGGGAACCGGATTATACCGTCGTCTATCCGGCTGTAGGTTTTGAGGCCACTGCCCCGAGTGTTGCTGAAACAATTCTTGAGGCAGCGCGGTTGGGAATAGAAAATTTTTGTGTTATTCCCTCCATCAGGTTGTTGCCGCCGACGATCGATCTGTTGATGCTGGACCCGGATCTCAATATTCGGGGACTGCTCTGCTCCGATCATATCAACACTATTTCCGATACAGAAGCGTATACCGATCTGGCCAAAAAACATAATCTTTCCTGTTATATAGCGGGATTTGAGGCCGTCGAGATTCTAGAAGGCATCCTCAGCCTCGTCACGCAGATTCGAAACGGTGAGTCGGTTTTTGACGATACATCGGCCTTTATCTATTCTTCAGAGGATAATAAAAGGGCGAGGAAGATGGTGTCGGAGGTGTTTTTTGCCGTCGATACTGACTGGCGTGGTCTCGGCACCATAGAACAGAGCGGTTTTGTGATTCGGGACGAACTAGCTCTCTTTGATGCCACGAAAAGATTCAACGTCCGCTTTAAAGAGGGCCAAGAATCTTGTATGTGCCAGTGTAATGCTATAATTTCCGGCCGTGGACTTCCTCCGGATTGTCCTGCTTTCGGCATGGTTTGTACCCCGCAAACGCCAATTGGACCCTGCATGATATCCGATGAGGGTATCTGCTCCTCGTATTTTAAATATAATGTGCAGAGTAGTCGGAATATCGCCGGTCGTGAAAAAGATTCCGACTTATTTCCCGGTTAACGGGGTTGACAAACGGCTCGTCCCTACATTCTTTCTGCTGTGCTGAAGAAGGCAAAATCTGCAGTAATGTTTCTTGGTATCCTGGCGGAATCTTTACCTGGAAAGGTGCTGGCAATAAGGTGGCAACAGTGGAGTAAGTCAGAGACTATTTACACTAGTTCCGTGAGTAACAGAGGGCACGTCGATCTTGTATGATTGACGTGCCCTTTATTGTTTTTCGGCAAATTACGCCTTATAGTGACATCTGGCTTTGATACGTAAAATTAACGAACGGGAATAATAATGCACGTTAATGTCGCAAAGGAAAATGACTACCGGGGATTTGAGCAGGGACCGATCCGTCCGCCTAGCGAGGCGGGCAGTCTGCTTATCCGAATAACCCGTAATTGCCCCTGGAATCGGTGTACCTTCTGTCCTGTGTATAAAGGCAGTGATTTTTCTCTGCGCCCTGTTACGCATGTTCTGGAAGATATTGATCGTGTCCATCGCTATGTTGTTGCAATAAGAGAGTGTTCCTCCGAAGGTAGCAAGATCTCTCCGGCTGATATTGAACGATTTCGTCTGCTTGACGGAAAAAGTGACCAGGCTGCCTTGAATGCTGCACTCAGCTGGGCCAACGGCGGGATGCAGTCGATTTTTCTGCAGGATGCCAATAGTCTGATCATCAAGCCGGAACAGCTTCTTGCCATCCTGCATCATTTGCAGCATTGTTTTCCCTGGGTAAAGCGGATAACCTCCTATGCCAGGTCCCATACTGTTGCCCGAATAAGCGATGAGAATCTGCAATTGATGGCCGCGGCGGGGCTGTCGCGCATCCATGTCGGCATGGAGACGGGTTCGGATAAGGTGCTTACCCGGATAAAAAAAGGGGTGGATAAAAAAACGCAGATTATTGCCGGCCAAAAGATTAAACGAGCGGGAATGGAGCTCTCAGAATATATTATGCCTGGTCTGGGGGGGCGTGATCTTTCAACCGAACATGCCCTGGAAAGTGCCGATGCCCTGAACCAGATCAACCCGGATTTTATCCGGCTGCGCACTTTGGCCATTCCCAATCATGTCGAGTTGTATGCGGAATACAGTAAAGGAGATTTTCAAAAATTAGGCGATGTAGAGACAGCGCGGGAGCTGCTCGTCTTTTTTGAGGCCTTGACAGGGATTACCAGCACCATTAAAAGCGATCACATCCTCAATCTTTTCGAAAATCTTGAAGGGCGATATCCCCAGGACAAAGACAGGATGATTGGTATCATTAAGCGGTTTCTGGATCTGAATCCAACTGAGCAAATGTACTACCAGGTAGGTCGCAGGCTGGGTTTATTCAAAACCTTGGATGACCTGCAGACGGCATCGAAACGGCGCCATGTTGAAAATGCCTGCGCCCGTGCCGGTATCCGTCCGGATAGTGTCGATGAGGCGATCGACGAGCTGATGAAACGCTTTATCTGATGGTGTCGTAAAAATTCTCCATCTTTATTTAACATGTGCAGAAAAACACTGGACGTCTCTCGCGTCTCAAGAGGATAGAATGACCTTATACGATCGGCAATTAGAAAAAGACAACTGCGGCTTTGGCTTGATGGCCCATATGAAGGGGGAGGCCAGCCACAGGCTGGTGCGAACGGCTATCGCCTCTTTAGCTCGAATGTCCCACCGGGGAGGCATAGCCGCTGACGGTAAAACCGGCGATGGCTGTGGTTTGCTGCTGCAAAAGCCCGATAATTTTTTCCAGTCCCTGGCCAGAGAAGAGGGCTGGAATCTGGGTGGGAGGTATGGTGTCGGCATGCTCTTCCTCAGCCCGAACGATGACCTGGCGACGATAGCCAAGTGGGCCATTGAAGAGGAACTGGCGAGAGAGAGCCTGACCATTGTCGCCTGGCGCGATGTACCCATCGATCCGGATGTGCTCGGTGACTTTGCCTTGCAAACTCTGCCGCAGATCGTGCAGGTAATCTTTAATGGCCCTTTTGGCTGGGGATCGAAGGATCTTGAGAGGCGTCTCTATATGGTTCGCCGCCGGGTGGAAAAGCGGGTGACTGATGATCCTGACTTCTATATCGCCAGTCTATCCAATTTGGTGATCGTCTATAAGGGACTTTGTCAACCAGTCGATTTACCGTTGTTTTTCCCCGATCTGGCCGATATCCGGATGCAGTCGGCGATTTGCCTGTTTCATCAACGTTTTTCCACCAATACCCTGCCCAGATGGTCGCTGGCGCAACCGTTCAGGTATTTAGCCCATAATGGGGAAATCAATACCATCACCGGCAACCGGCAATGGTCGCGGGCCCGGTCGTATAAATTCAGGTCGCCGCTGCTGCCGGATATGGCTGAAGCCGCACCCTTCGTCAACACCACAGGTTCCGACTCTTCATCTCTTGATAACATGCTCGAGCTGTTTCTGGCTGGAGGGATGGATCTTTTTCGGGCGTTCAGGCTGCTCATTCCGCCTGCCTGGCAGAATCATCCCAACATGGACGAGGACCTTCGGGCATTCTACGACTTTAACTCCATGAATATGGAGCCATGGGACGGGCCGGCGGGCATCGTCATGAGCGATGGCCGCTTTGTCGCCTGCGGCCTTGACCGCAACGGGCTCAGGCCGGCCCGCTATGTGGTGACCAAAGATAACCTCATCACCCTCGCTTCCGAGGTAGGTATCTGGGATTATACTCCGGATGAGGTGCTGGAGAAAGGAAGGGTCGGCCCCGGTGAACTGCTGGTGATCGATACTCTTTCCGGCAAGCGCTGGACCTCCTGGGACATCGACAGGGAGCTGAAGAGCCGACATCCCTATAAGAAGTGGATGGAAAAATGTTGTCAAAAGCTGAGCTCTTTTGATTTGAATGAAGTACTTGCGACCGGGGCCAGATCTTATGACGATGACCGTCTCCTCTGTTATCAAAAACTGTTTGGCTATACCAATGAAGAGCTGGAGCAGGTTATTAAAGTGCTCGGCGAGACTGGACAGGAACCGATATCGTCAATGGGCGATGACGCCCCTATGGCGGTGCTGTCTTCCAGGGAGCGGAGTCTCTACGACTATTTTCGACAAATGTTCGCCCAAGTGACCAACCCGCCAATCGATCCCTTGCGGGAAAAGCATGTTATGTCGCTTGCCACCTGCATCGGCCGCGAGCAAAATGTCTTCGACGAAGCGCAGAGCCATGCCTACCGCGTGATGTTTCAGTCGCCGGTGCTTGTTTACAGCGACCTGCAGCAGCTTCTACAGCTCGATCAGAATCATTACCGTCATGTCATTTTCGATCTTAATTATGCGCCGGAAATCGGGCTGAAAAAGGCCATTGAAGAACTGTGTCAGACGGCCAGAAAAGAAGTGGCACAGGGTGCGGTGCTGCTGGTTCTGTCGGATCGTCATATTACTGCAGAGAGCCTGCCTGTTCCGGCAGCAATGGCGGTTGGTGCGGTGCAGCGGATGTTGGTTGACAACAATTTACGCTGCGATGCGAACATTATTGTGGAAACAGCCAGTTGTCGCGATCCTCACCATTTTGCCGTCCTTATCGGCATGGGCGCAACGGCGGTCTATCCCTATCTGGTTTATGAATCTCTGGCCCAACTGGTGGATAGAGGTTCGATGCAGGCTACTCTGCGTAAGGCTATCACCAACTATCGCCAGGGCATTGACAAGGGGTTGTTGAAGATACTCTCTAAAATGGGCATTGCCACCATCGCCTCCTACAGGTGTGCCCAACTTTTTGAGGCTGTCGGTCTGGCCGGCGAAGTGACCAGGCTCTGTTTTAATGGGGTGACCAGCCGCATTGAAGGTGCGGATTTTGCCGATTTTCAGGAAGACCAGCAGCATCTGGCCCGCTTTGCCTGGAAAAGGGCGCATAAACCTTTGGATCGAGGCGGGCTCTTTAAATATATCCACGGCGGTGAGTACCATGCCTATAACCCCGATGTGGTCGAGGCCCTGCAAAAGGCGGTGCGAACTGGGGAGTATGCCGATTATCGACGTTATTCCAGCTTTGTCAATAACCGACCAATCGCCTGTCTTCGAGATATGCTGCAGCTTTCAAAAAATACCGTCGCCATTGCTCTAGATGAGGTCGAACCGGCGGAAAATTTTTTTAAGCGGTTCGACTCCGCGGCTATGTCCATCGGTGCACTCGGCCAAGAAGCGCACGAGGCTCTAGCCATCGGTATGAATCGGCTGGGTGGTTTTTCCAATAGTGGGGAAGGCGGGGAAGACCCCGACCGCTTTGGCACCGAGCGGGTATCGAAAATAAAGCAGGTCGCCTCCGGGCGCTTCGGGGTCACCCCGCATTACCTGATGAATGCCGAGGTCATCCAGATCAAAATGGCCCAGGGGGCAAAACCGGGCGAGGGCGGGCAGTTGCCTGGTCATAAAGTGACGGCGCAGATTGCCGCTCTTCGCTATTCGGTTCCGGGGGTAACACTTATCTCCCCGCCACCGCACCATGATATTTACTCGATTGAGGATCTGGCCCAGTTGATCTTTGACCTTAAACAGATCAATCCTCAGGCGCGGATCAGCGTAAAACTGGTTTCTGAACCGGGCGTCGGCACCATTGCCACCGGCGTGGTCAAGGCCTATGCCGATCTGATCACCATCTCCGGCTATGACGGGGGAACCGGGGCCAGTCCGCTCACCTCGGTAAAATACGCCGGCAGTCCCTGGGAACTTGGGCTGGCCGAGACGCAGCAGGCCCTGGTGGCCAACGGACTGCGTCATAAAGTTCGGCTGCAGGTCGACGGCGGCCTGAAAACCGGTCTCGATATAATTAAAGCGGCCATTCTTGGTGCCGAGAGCTTCGGCTTTGGCACCGGACCACTCATTGCCCTTGGCTGTAAGTTTCTCAGGATCTGCCATTTAAATAACTGTGCGACCGGTGTTGCTACGCAGGACGAGACGCTCAGAAAAGAATATTTTGCCGGCGTGCCGGATATGGTGATGCACTATTTTCGGTTTATGGTGCAGGAGACGAGGATGCTCATGGCAGAATTGGGGATTGTTAGATTGACCGATCTGATTGGCCGGACCGACCTGCTTGAAGAGCTTCCCGGCATTACGACAAAACAGAGAAAACTGGTGCTGGGTCCCATTCTGGCAACGTGTCAACCACCACCGACCAGCAGTCTGTTTTTTAGTCAAGCCAATGTGCCCGCAGATCCGGGCAGGCTGAACATCCAGATAGAAGAGCGCTTCCGGGAGGCGGTCGAAACAATGTCGGGCGGGGGCGGCAGCTACGCCATCCGCAACACAGACCGGACGGTTGGGGCTCGTCTTTCCGGGAAAATTGCCGCCCTCCATGGCAATAACGGTATGAAAGATGCCCCCATTCATCTACTCTTTAACGGTACCGCCGGACAGAGTTTCGGAGCCTGGAATGCCGGCGGCCTGCATATGGTGCTGACCGGTGATGCCAACGACTATGTGGGCAAGGGAATGGCTGGTGGTAAACTGGTTGTTCGTCCTCCTCTGGGGGTCACCTATAAGAGTCACGAGGCGGTTATTATCGGCAATACCTGTCTTTATGGTGCCACCGGCGGCTGGCTCTTTGCGGCTGGACGGGCCGGCGAACGTTTTGCTGTCAGAAATTCCGGGGCGAAGGTTGTGGTTGAAGGCATCGGTGATAACGGTTGCGAGTATATGACCGGCGGTGTCGTTGCCATCCTTGGCGAGACCGGGGTCAACTTCGGTGCGGGGATGACCGGCGGCTTTGCCTATGTTCTGGACGAATTCGGTGCCCTTGCCTCGAGGGTGAACCCGGAGCTGGTCGACATTGTTACCCTCGAAGGCCAGGCGGTGCTGCAGGAGCACTTACGAGGAATGATTGACGCCCACCTGCAGGAAACGGGCAGCGAACGGGCCGAGCGTATTCTGACCGGTTATGATGGTCAATACATGAGTCTTTTTAGGCTGGTCAAACCAAAGACTTCCGATGTCGCGACCCTGCTCGGACATCGGGGAACCTCACCAAGAGAAACCCTGGCAGTTGTTTTTTAAGGAAGATGGCGTCATAAAAAGCTTGATCTCCTTCGTTGTAGATTTTTGGCTGGCTCCCGACATACTACTTGTATAGTCGGGAGCCAGCCAAAAATACTACGCCTCGCATGTCAAGTTTTTTATCTAGCCATCCCTGAGGTTAATTTTGACTTTTTAAGAGTTCATCAAGGAAAAATATGCGGCAGAATCTATTCCAGTTTATTGAGGTTGCGCGGGTCGATCCCCAGAAAAAGAGGATTGAACGGCGACGCCACGAGTTCGTCGAGATCTATCATCCGTTTCAGCAATCGCAGGTGCAGATGCAGGCGGATCGCTGCATTGACTGCGGTAATCCCTACTGCGAATGGAAATGTCCGGTCCATAATTATATCCCCGACTGGCTGCAGCTGGCCAACGAGGGACGCATTGTCGAGGCAGCCGAGCTCTGTCACCAGACGAACAGCCTGCCGGAAGTCTGTGGCCGGGTCTGCCCCCAGGACCGACTCTGTGAAGGCGCCTGTACGCTTAATAATGACTATGGTGCGGTGACCATCGGCAGTATTGAAAAATACATTGTTGATACTGCGTTTCAGATGGGCTGGCGTCCCGATCTGTCCAAGGTTATACCGACCGGCAAGCGGGTGGCGGTGGTCGGTGCGGGGCCAGCAGGTCTTGGTTGTGCCGATGTGCTGATCCGAAATGGTGTGCAGCCGGTTGTGTTTGACAGGCATCCGGAGATTGGTGGGCTGTTGACCTTTGGCATTCCAGCCTTCAAGCTGGAGAAAAAAGTGATGGAACTCCGGCGCAAGATTTTTACCGGCATGGGGATTGAATTTCGCCTGGGGGTAGAAATCGGTTGCGACCTCTCTTTTACCGATCTTCTTGACGAATACGACGCGATCTTTGTCGGAACCGGTACCTACACCTCCATGCGCGCCGAGTTGGCCAACGAAAATGCGCCAGGAGTGTATGCCGCGCTGGACTATCTTATCGGTAACGCCGATCGTAAGCTGGCCCTGCAGCGGGATCGGTATCCATATGTGGATATGGCCGGAAAAAGGGTCGTTGTTTTGGGGGGTGGTGATACCGCCATGGATTGCGTGCGGACGGCAGTTCGTCAGGGGGCAAGAGATGTTGTCTGTGTCTATCGGCGGGACAGGGCAAATATGCCCGGGTCGGCACGGGAGGTGCAAAATGCAGAGGACGAAGGAGTGCGTTTTCTATGGAATTTGCAGCCTCTTGCTCTTGTCTGTCGGGAGGATGGCCATGTCAGCGGGGTGCAGGTCGTCAATACCCGGCTCGGTGATGCCGATGAACGCGGGCGGCGAAGACCGGAGCCCATTGTCGGCACGGAGGCGGTCTTGGATGCCGACAGTTTGATTATGGCTTTTGGCTTCAGGCCGAGTCCGCCCGACTGGCTCCAGCCAAATAATATTGCCACAAATGACCGACAGCTTATCAAAGCTTCTTCCAGCAGCACATTTCCCTTTCAGACCACCAACCGGAAGGTCTTTGCCGGAGGTGATGTCGTGCGTGGTTCCGATCTGGTTGTCACCGCAATTGCCGAAGGACGCAGTGCTGCAGAAGCAATTCTTCTGTACCTGGATGTATAATCCCTGCTGGTAGCTTTTCTTCCGTGTTTTTTCGAATTGCTTGCCATTGACAGATATTTTCTGTCGTTTTGGAAAAATTCTTGTGTGCGCTGCAGATACCAGATAGTGTGATGCGCAAATTTCGCAGAGACACTAACCCCGGTGGTCGAGAGGCACACCGGGATTTTTCTCAATACCCCCTGAGGGTACTCTGTTCAGTGCCTCTTCTGAAGGGAGTGAACAGCTTGATAGAGATTGTTTTCTTGTAAAAAAAACAAGAAAACAATCTATAAAGTTCTATGGAGCGCAGGTATGAAAAAGATTGTTGTCGGTATCCTTTTACTCCTTGTTATTGCCGGTATTGGGGTGCCATTTGTAAACGGCCTGGTGATGAAAAAAATTGTCGAAAAATCTTTCGCAAATCTCAACAGCATGTATGCCAATACCGGCTCCGGCGTCTCCACTGAAATACTGCGCTACGATAGAAAATTTGGCTCAACGGAAATTGAGTGGAAATTAAAACTCGGAGCGATGAAAGCCATATATGGTATTGACGAAATAATTTTTGTTGACCGGGCGGAGCATGGATATACCGGTATTGTTTCGACAACAAGTCTTGAAAAAAATAAATGGTTTACCGATTTTGTCAGCCATAAACTTGCCGGCAAAAACCCTCTGGTTATTTCTACCGAATATAAACTTTCCGGTCAGATTAATTCAACCATTACCCTGGCGGCCTTTTCCTTGCCTTTAGAAGACGAAATAGTTGTAATTAAACCAGGTACTGCCATTTTTACCTGGGAGGAGGATTTGACCAGTTTTTATTCTGAAACATCCTGGCAAGGATGTTCTGTTGCAGAAAAAATGGCGGTAGATGGTATTTTCATTCGCTCTAATCTGGAAAAAATATCCACCTATCTGTGGGATGGTACTCTCTCGTACGGGATTGAAAAAGGACAAATTAAAGGGAGTAACGAACAGTTGCAGCTCGTTAATTTTAGAGGCGACTACAGTCTGGATATTGATAAACGGGAGAATACGGTATCGGTTGTGGCAACATTTGGTGTTGATAAGCTGAACGCTGGTGTAGAAAAAATCGATAACGGTTTTATCCGACTCGGTGTCATCAACATGGACGCTCAGGGGTTCGAAGAGTTTATTAAGTTATATACCCAAATGGCCAACACAATCTTAGATGACTTCACCGCAGCAGGCGATGATCCGGAAAAAATAAAAACGATTCTGCGGGATCAGATGGGGCGGACGCAGTTTCAGATGCTGACGGCATATGAGCGCTTATTGAAAAAAGGGCTGGAATTTCAAATTTCCGATCTCCAGGCCCGCCTGCCTGAGGGAGAGATACGAGGCGATGTGGTAGTAAGCCTGAATAAAGACATGACTTTTGCCCAGTTTATCCCTCTTCTGCAACAACCGAAATTGATACCGGATATTTTTTCCGTGTATTCCGATGTGGTTCTTCCGGCTGAACTTGTTGGCGATAACCCGATGTTTTTAGCACCGATATATCAGGGGATGCAAACCGGTTTATTTGTTAAAAATGGTGATGTTCTCACGCATAAGGCGGAGACCAAAGATGAAAAACTCTATTTGAACGGCAGTGAAGTGCAATTTCACTAAACCGCAATTACTTATGCCTCGTGTTATACAGCTCGATATGCGCGAACTGGGGGTTCTCTTCTCGAAAAACAGAGGATATGACTGGCGATCTTGTCGGTGTATTGCTAGGGCGGCATGGGGAGAACCAATCAATATTTGAGTGAGCGATGAAAAGACCAGTGGCTGAAATAATTGATGAGCAGGACATCTTCTCTTGCCTTGGCAGTGGTATTATCGCAATAGACACGTTCGGTGTTATTACTCACCTCAATCCATGGAGTGAAGCAAAACTGGCTCTTGCTGCAAAGGATTCTGTCGGCAGGAATATAGCAGAAATTCTCCCTCTTTTTTACCCATTGGCACGTCAGTGTCTTACCAGTGGAAAATTAATTTCCAGGCAGCATATCAGTCTCGACCAGGGGGCTCTTGTTGTCTCTGTCAGCCCGATATTGCGTGGTTCTGATCTTGTTGGAGCTGTTTGTAATTTCCAGGAACCAGACACTTCTGAATTGTCAGCCCGAAAATCCGACTCCTACCAGAAATTGAATTGTCAGCTCAAAACAATTATTTCTGCATCGTCTGACGGGATATGGGTATGTGACGGCAAAGGTGTTATTGTCTCCCTCAATGCAGCCTCGGAAACACTGAACGGCATACGGGCAAGTGAAGTAATTGGCCGAAATATTAGACAACTCCTGGATCGGAACGTTTTCGATCAATCTGTTACCAGCAAGGTTCTCGCCAGTGGGCAGCAGGAGACTATTGTCCAGCATATTGAAAAAACCAAGCGAACCCTACTCTGCACGGGCACTCCGGCACGTGACGTGGATGGCAATATTGCGCTGATCGTGGTGAATGAAAGAGATATGACCGAGCTGGAAAATCTACAGGGCCAATTTGACCAAAACCGGAAACTGACGGAGAAATACAAGGAAGAAATATCCGAATTGACTCTTCGGGAACTGGAACAAAACACCATTATTGCCGACAGCAAGGCAATGAAGTTTATTCTTCAAAAATCGCTGAAATTAGCCAATATCGGCGCGTCAAATATTTTGATATTGGGGGCTTCGGGCACGGGTAAAGGGCTGCTCGCCAAATCAATCCACAAGAACAGTAACAGAAAAGACCACCCTTTTATAGAAATAAACTGTGCAGCATTGCCTGAAAATCTTCTGGAAGCAGAGCTCTTCGGCTATGAGAAAGGAGCATTTACCGGTGCCGCTGAAACAGGTAAAGTCGGACTGTTTGAGCTTGCCCAGGGAGGGACCCTTTTTCTTGATGAAATTGGCGATATGCCTTTTGGTCTGCAGACGAAGCTGCTCAAATACCTCGATGACAAGAATTTCCGGCGTCTGGGGGGCACAAAGGCAATTAATGTCGAATGTGCAACCATCTCCGCCACCAACAGAAACCTGCAGGACCGTGTCAAAAACAACCTGTTTCGGGAAGATTTATTTTACCGGCTCAGTAGCTTTACCCTGGAAATACCGCCGTTGCAGCAACGCAGTGAAGACATCCCCGCTCTGGTTCGATTCTACCTCGAGAAATACAACCGGCAATATAACAAATCGATGCATATCAGCTCGGCAATGATCGGCATGCTGCAAAATTATTCTTTTCCAGGAAATACCAGAGAATTAAAAAACATCATCGAAAATGGTGTCGTTCTCAGTGACGAAACCAATATTGATGCCTTTCTTTTAGCAAGTATCCAGAACAACAGTAATTCGCTGCTCTCGTCAACTCTGCCTGTTTCCTTCTCCGCTCCGGTGGATTTTACCGATACCATGAACCAGCTGGAAAAGCAGCTCTTTATCGCATCCAGGCATCATTGCCGAACTACCCGGGAAATTGCCGATTTCCTCAATATCAGTCAACCGTCAGTGGTCCGAAAATTGAAAAAGCATGGGCTCTAGGACCCGCGTTGCTTGCTCCGAATCTACTTACGCTCTGATCTATGATCTGTTGGGATGATATATCGGAGAAACAACCAGGCCATAGGAGGCAATATTATGGCAAAGCTCCCGCAAAGGAGCAGGAATGTCTGTTGCACACCCCCCTGATCGGCAAGCCTGCCGATCAGGGGGCCTGTGCAGACGAAGCTGATGCGGAAGACGAGTGACTGGAGGGAGAGGATACCGGCTCGATTGGCGGAAGGAATTTCCTGCTGTGCATGGTTTAGCATCATAGGGGCGCGCAGACCTCGCATACAGGTCAGCAAATAGTAGAAAAGAAACCCCCAAACCCCACCAACCAGCCCAAGCCCCAGGTAGCCTGCAACTATCAAGAGCATGAACAGGAGTACCATCTTACGGTCTCCCAGTTTAAGATGACTATGATAGCTAGCCAGGGACGAAATTGCGACGCTCAGATTTGCTATAGCCCAGATCGGCCCAAACCAGGAAATGGGCACACCTCCATCCTGCATGTATGGCTGAATAAGCCAGACCGGATAGAAAGAGGCCAGCCCCATTATCACGTTAAAGAGGATGGCATAGCGCAGCCGCCTATTTTCCAGCAATGCGTAGCGGGTCGACTGCAGGGCCTCGGCAAAATGGCTGGTAGCTGCTTTGAGTTGCCGCTGGGGTTCGATCAGGGTGCGTGTCAGAAGTAAAGCCAATACCCAGACGACCACCTGAATCAGGAAAGGAAGAAGTGGCGCAGTTGCGTACAGTAAACCGGCAAAGATCGCACCGCAGGCTTCACCAATCTGTCCCAAACCGTTCATCCGGCCTTCATGACGGGCATAGTGTTGTTCTTCGTTGCTTGCCTTCAGGCTTTCGTACAAAAGGGCACTGTCCGAGCCACTGATGAAGGAGAAGGAAATCCCCAGGATAATCTCGGCAACGAGGACAAGGGCAAAGGAATCTGCAAAAGAATAGAGTCCCCAGCCTATGATTCCCAATAGAGAAGCGAGGTTGAGTGCGGCGCGGTAACCGATTCTGTCACTCAGGTAGCCGGAAGGATACTCCATAATTGCCATGGCAACGGAGTAAATCCCCTGCAGCAGTAAGATGCTCGTAAGGTTCAGACCGATATGATCTTTCCAGAACAGAGTGATAATAGCCATTGGAAACAGGCTCATCTTGAGAAACGAGAAAAGGTAAAGCTTTTTTATGTTGGAGTTGGTAGTGGCCATCAGTCAAAAATGAGGAGTACCGGGTCGTTTCCTGGCAGAATCATCTTTCTTTTTTGAGAAAATGTTTATTTTGCTGTATTTCGGGTGTTTTGTTGTACCTGTAATCAATACGGGAAATATATTTTATGTCAACAATTTACGAGGTGTTATGAGAAAAGCAGCGAAAGTCGAAATCATTATCGTGGGCAACGAGATATTAACTGGTGATATTTTAGATACGAATACAAATTGGTTGTGCAGTCTTGTGCATGGACGTGGTGGGTGTGTTACCCGGGTAACAATTATCCCGGATGTCCTTGAGGTTGTGTCGGAGGCAGTACGCGCTGCCGTCTTGCGAAAGGTTGATATCCTTTTTACCTCCGGTGGGCTGGGACCGACATCAGATGACTTAACCCTTCAGGCCGTGGCTGAAGGGACAGATCGTGAGCTCGTCCTGCATAGGCAAGCCCTTGAGCTGGTGAGGCAGCAGTATGATCACTTTTTTGAAATGGGTATCATGTCACAGGGAGGTTTGAATCCGGCTCGGCAAAAGATGGCCTGTCTTCCTCTCGGTGGGGAACCGCTTGTTAATCCTGTAGGGACCGCTCCTGGAGTTTTTCTGCAGGTAGAGCAAACGGCAATCATAAGCGTCCCTGGCGTACCTTCTGAACTGAAAGGGATTATTGAGCAATCGTTGCAACAATTTCTCGATAAGGCTTTTGGCGAAGGCGAGGCAATGTCACGATGTGTTGCCGTGGCATGTAACGATGAATCTCTTTTGGAACCAGTACTTATTCGCATAGTGGAGAAGTATCCTGAAATTTACACCAAATCTTTGGCTACAACTATCGGCGAGAACCCTGAGATGGATATTATCATGACTGTTTCCGGTATCGGTGAAAAAAAGATCCTTTTGGAACAAGCTTTTCAAGAGCTTTGCGATGGACTTGTTGGGCTTGGTTTTTCAATTACCCGAAAGACTGTGAAATCAGGTTTATAGACAAGTTGATCGGCATATTCTTCCACCAACAGCCAATGGACGCAAGAGTGCGGGTTCTGGAAACATCTTTACAGTTAGATCTATAAATCATATATATATAATATATGCATGAAAGCATATGCTTGTCAGCTTCCTGGGTAACGGCAACCTTATAGTAAAAGGATAACAGAGAGGTGCACGACGTTATTCCTCAAATTGAGAGTCTCTTGTCCAAATGAACAAACGAAATAATGGTGCAACTCTTGAACAGGATAAAGAATATATATTGCAGGAGCAAACGCGCCTGTTGCTGCAAAATTCCAAGACTGCGATAGCAGTCAATCTAAATATTGCCTTCCTCACTTATCTGGCAATCCCATCCCCGCAACAATTGTGGTTGTGGCTGATCATTGGCATATCAGGTCTCCGTCTTCTCTTTTATTCTTGGTGTACGAGCAAGAGAGGCCAATCGCTGCATTTTAAGACGATATATTTTAGTCTTCTAACCTTAATCACTGTGCAGGGGGTGACGTGGGGGGTTGCCTCAATTCTCTTGTATTCATCTGCTTCGGACCTTAATAAATTTTATATCATTGCGATAATCTGCGGCATGAGCGGTGGGGCAATTCTGACTCTCATGCCATCATTGTTGGCCTTTACCTGCTTTACCATTCCTACAGTAATACCTTTGGTGTTTGTTCTTCTGATTTCGCCTGATAAATCATTTAACCTTGCAGGATTGATGGGCATTGTCTTCATCATAGCTGTACATTTCGTTGCAAGACGTATTAATATTTCCAGTTCAGAACTCCTGCTATCTCATAGGCGTTTAGAGGTAACCGCTCGGGAATTGGCACAACATAAAGATCGTCTGGAGACATTAGTTGAGGATCGAACAAAAGAACTGCAGAACTCTCGTGAGAATTACCGGCGACTCACTGAGGAAATCAACGATGCAATTTTTGAGCTTGGTTCTACAGGCATAGTCAAATACATGAGTCCCGTAATTACTTTAATTCTTGGACACCAGCCAGAAAACCTAATAGGTATCCACTTTACAGAATTAGTTTATTCTGATGATCTACCAGTGGTTCAGGAGCTGTTCCCAAAAATTGTATCAGGAGACTTACGACCAGCGGACTATCGTATTCTCGACAGTACTGGAAAACCACACTGGGTGAGAACATCAAGTCGCCCGATTCTAGAGGGTGATAGATCGGTTGGTTTTCGGGGTGTGCTTACAGATATTTGTAACGAGAAGCAAGCAGAAAATGAAAAGGAGAAACTTCTGCAACGGTTCTACGAAAATCAGAAACTGGAAGCGATTGGCACACTGGCTGGAGGCATTGCCCACGATTTTAATAATTTGCTCATGGGGATTCAGGGTCGTACTGCTCTTCTGGCGGTGCATCTTGAATCTTCTGATCCTGATTGGGAACATATCAAGGCTATAGAGGAACACATTCGCAGTGCGACGAGCCTCACCGGACAATTGCTTGGTACTGCTCGTGGTGGGAAGTATGATCCAAAACCTATAGATTTGAATGAGCTGGTGACAAGCAGTTCAACTATGTTCAAACGAACCCGAAAAGAAATCAAGATTCACACAAACATGCCACAGACGCCGGTAGTGGCCGAAGTTGACAGACAACAGATCGAACAAGTGTTGTTAAATATGTATGTTAATGCCTGGCAGGCAATGCCAGGTGGTGGAGATCTTCACATGGAGTCCTCAATTGTTACTCTGGATGATTCTGACTGTGAACCGTACCAAGCATTACCTGGACGTTATACTAAAATTTCGGTTACTGATACTGGCATCGGCATGGATGAATCGACCCGGCAGCGGGTTTTTGATCCTTTCTTTACAACCAAGGCTAAAGGTCGTGGAACAGGATTAGGAATGGCTTCGGCCTATGGTATCATCAAGAATCACAATGGCTTCATAACGGTTTCCAGCAAACTGGGGCACGGGACAACCTTCAATATATATTTACCAGTGTCGGACAAAGCCACATACCACCAGAGTCCTGTGGATCCTACAATGAGAAGAGGTTCTGAGATGATTCTTCTGGTAGATGATGAAGAATTAATTCTCAATGTAGGAAAAGCCCTACTCGAAACACAGGGGTACAAGGTGATTGTTGCACAAGGTGGTGAGCAGGCAGTTGAATCTATGAAGAAGCAAGGTAAGGAGATTGACCTCGTGCTCCTTGACATGATCATGCCGGGAATGGATGGGAGTGTGACTTTTGACCGGCTTCGAGAATTGAACCCAACTCTGCCTGTAATTCTGTCCAGTGGGTATTCTCTCGACGGGAAAGCAAATCAAATCATTGACAGAGGGTGTAATGGGTTCCTGCAGAAGCCATTTAGCTTGTCTGAGCTTACCCAAAAAATTAGGAGGGTCCTTGATAAAGAGAGTGTGCAACGTTCGTAAACGTTCACCAGCACACCGAAGCGGTTTTGTCTTCGGTCTTTAAATGGAACACGCGTACAATTTAAAGATATCTTGCTGCATATTCTTACGTTGTTGTTCAGAAGTCTGCAGGATTGTGATTGTGAGTCGCGACAGTTGGCGTAGTTGTTGTCCTGACTCGAGTGTACTCTTTGGGGGACTATGGTGGATAAAGACCGAAAAAAATGGGACTCCAGATATATTGAAAATCTGGGAGGTTCTGACCCTTCCTTGATCTTAAAGGAGTATTCAGGTCTCGCATCCTGTGGGAATGCCTTGGATATTGCCTGCGGAAACGGGAGAAACAGTCTCTTTCTGGCGAAACAGGGATTTATTGTGGATGCGATTGATATATCAACTATCGCAACAAAGCATCTGGCGGCCCGTGATCCGAATATACATGTCATCTGCCAGGATATAGATGACTGGACAATTCCTGTTCATCGATATGAACTCATTGCCAACATTCGTTTTTTAGATAGACGTCTGTTTCCCATGATTAAAGATGGTCTGAAGCCCGGCGGTGTGCTGATTTTTGAATCCTTTATTGATGAGAAAAAAGAGGAATATTGTCTCCGAAAAAATGAGCTGCTACACGTCTTTTCTTCATTTCACATCGTATATTACCAAGAAAAAAAATCGGACCATCCTGAGAAATTTGCTCAAATCGCCTCCCTTGTCGCTATGAAACAGACGTAGCCGCTTACCATACGGTACGCTCTTTTCTTTGGAGGTGGTAATGTGCAGCTTTATTGACTTTTATTATTACACTTCCTCAGGTTTAGTGATTCTTTCCTCGCAGAGGAGTACATGAATTTTCTGGCACATTTATATCTTTCCGGCGATTCTGATCAGGTGATGGTCGGCAATTTCATCGCTGACTTCATAAAGGGAAAAAAAGCAGAGTCCTACCAAAGAGATGTCTATCTAGGGATTCTGTTACACCGGGAAATCGACATTTTTACAGACCGACACCATCAGGTTGCAGAGAGTAAAAAAAGGCTTTGGCAAAGACACAGACATTATTCATCCGTTATTGTAGATATTTTCTATGATCATTTTCTGGCTAAGAAATGGCAGGAGTACAGTGTCATCCCACTGGAGGATTTTGCCCGTCATGCCTATTCCATCATACAACGCTTTGATGATTTACTTCCCCAAAAAGCACAACAGGTTCTTCCGCGTATGATAGCCAACAATTGGCTGGTTAATTATGGCAAGCTGGAAGGGATCAACAGGGCAATGCAAGGCATGGCAAGACGAGCCTCCTTCCAGTCAGAAATGGCTAGCGCCATAGAAGATCTTGAAAAGGATTATGAACAATTTGAAAATGACTTCAGTAAATTTTTCCCCGAACTTGCAGCCCATTCTAGAACCTATCGCCGTAAACTAGAAGATACTCATTTTCTTCAGTAAATTACTTCTTTTTCGGGGAGAACTGCAACTTGATTTTATGAGTTAACACACGCGGATTGATGGAGACCATTAAAATGCCAAGCAGGGTCATGCCGCCGCCAACGACCAGTCTCCAGCCAAGTTCGTCCTCAAAATAAAAAACACCGAATATCGAGGCAATAATAGGGGCCAGCAAAAGTAGGGGTGTTACAGTTGCAACCGGATACCGACCCAGAAGAGAATAGACAATACCGTGCCCGACGACAGAAGCAGCCACCGCAGAATAGAGCGGAGACCAAAAATCAATCAGCTGGGCCTCCCTCAGCAGTTCCATCTGTCCGGATTCAAAGATCAGCGACAAAACCAGGAGCGAAGGCATAGCTGTCGCGGCTATCCATGCCTGCAGTCTGAACACGCCGAGATTGGGGCATTGCCGCATCAGGATCGTAGCAACAGCCATGGCCAGAGCTGCACCTGTGACCCACATAATGGCATCCAGGTGATTGAACACAATCGGATCAAAGCCAATCACCATCACGCCCAACAGGGCGATGGCAATAGCCAGTATCCGGATGAATGATATCCGCTCCTTCAAAAAGAGGGTTGCTAAAATGGCAGAGAAAGGAACATAAAGCTGGGTGGTAATGGCTATGGATGCGATATTGCCGCCGGCATTCAAGCCAGTGAAAATCATACCAAAATGAACAACCCCCAAAAGGAAAGCTACTCTCAGCAGGGGCTTCATATAGCCCGGGGCCGGTTTTAACCAGGGAAGCATGAGGAGCAGCAGAAACAAAAAGCGTATACAGGTAAAAAAGAGCGGCTGAAAGTGGGCAGCCCCGATTTTTCCGGCTATAAAGTTGAAACCCCAGGCGAAATTAGCCAGCAGGGCAAGCAATAGATCAGGTCGGCTCATTATTTGTGCCTAACGGGGTTGGTTTGAGGACAATTGTTTTTGTACTAATTTGAAATAGATCCCATTCTGGTTTTTGATCAACTCATCATGATGTCCTTCTTCAACTATCTCTCCCATGTCAAGCAGAATGACGCGATCAGTGCCTTTGACTGTTGACAGGCGATGCGCAATGATGAGTACTGTTCGGCCTTTCATCAGGTTATTCAAAGCTTTTTGCACAAGATCTTCACTTTCGGCGTCAAGGGCACTGGTTGCTTCATCGAGGATCAAAATACGCGGGTTCTTCAGCATTGCCCTGGCAATAGCGACCCTTTGTTTTTGTCCACCAGAAAGCTGCACCCCCCGCTCCCCGACCAGGGTTTCATAATTTGCTGGAAACTCTTCAATAAAACTGCTGGCAAAAGCTAATGCAGCGGCTTGCTTTATTTCTTCAAGGGGGGCATCGGGCTTGCCATAGGCAATGTTTTCCCGGATTGAAGTTGACATCAAGATAGGCTCTTGTGAAACTGTTCCAATCTGGCTTCGGAGCCAGCTTGCCGAGAGATCTCTTATGTTTGTCTCATCAATGCAAATTTTTCCATTATCAGGATCATAGAGCCTCTGGATCAGCGCGGCAATTGTTGATTTACCGCTTCCGGATTTTCCCACTAAGGCAACGGATTCGCCTTCCTTGATCTGTAAATTGAGATTTTGAAATACATGATAGTCAGGTCTGGTCGGGTAAGAAAACTGAATATTGCTGAGTGTTATGTCTCCTTTTATCCGGCCAATTGTGATTCCTTTTTCATTTGATATTGCCGGGGTTCTGTCTAAGATCTGGAAGATTCTGGAACTTGCTCCTGCAGCATTCATTAAATCCGTCCAGAGCCCTCCCAGGGAACTGACAGATATAGCAACTGTCATTGTATATAGAATAAAAGCCGAAAGGGTTCCTATGGAGAGCTCTCCCTGAACAACCATTCTGCCCCCCAGCCAGAGTATCAGGACTATTGCTGATGAGCCGAGTAACGAAACGGTTCCGGAAAAGTTTGCAATCAGTCTTATCTTTCTCTTTGCAATAGCCAATGCTCTATCTAATGCCTGAAGAAATCTTTTGTTTTCGAGAGGCTCTGCTGCAAACGATCGAACAATGCGAATATTACTGAGTGACTCCTCGGCGACTGCACTGGCATCACCAAGAGAATCTTGCACTTTACGGGAAATTTTTCGGACCTTGCCGCCGAAGCGCGCTACCATCCAGGCCAGGGGAGGGAGAAAAATAAAGAGAAAAATGGCTAATTTCCAGGCTGTATAAAGCAGGAGAACCAGGCCGCCAACGGCACCGGCTAAATTCCGCAAAATCATTGATATGTTGACACTCAGCGTATTTTGTAAAACAGTGGAATCCGAGTTGATTCTACTCATTAAATCTCCGGTTTTCTGGCCGTCAAAAAAAGCTATTTCCTGCTCTAATAATGCCTCGAAGATTCGATAGCGGATTCTTTTTACCGTTCGCTCGCCGGCTAAGGTGAAAAGATAGTATCGAAAAGCTGTGGCAGTTGATTGGATTAGCAGGAATAGCAGCATCACTATACCCATTTGATTAATCAAAACTATGTTTTTGGTCGATACGGCTTCATCGATGGTAATGCGCACTGCCTGGGGAAAAGCCAGCAGAACGAGCGAGCCCAGCACTAAAAAAATAGTGCCATAAAACAGGAATTTGCGTTCAGGATAGGCAAAACGCAACAGCTGTTTTAATTCTGATCGATTAATGGAGTTTTTCATAAATGTTCCAGGGGGAGATTTTAGCTTAAATGTCCTTTACTCTACCCAAGATAGCCACTTTTTTACTTCTCGGTACGTATATTAAAAAGCAAGACTCAATAGCACGAGCTGGATATTCTGCAATGATGAATGATGATATGTTGCAAAAATAGTAAGCAGATGCTGACGTGTAGTTGGAGTGATGGTGATTTTTTTTGGCAGTGTCGGCACTACTCTGGAGGTTTAAAAGAGGTGCATTGCCTCATCTGTTCTCTTCCAGCTGCCACGGAGTTTGCGGTGGGTTTAGCCCCGTCGTAACTGGCCCGCATCCGGATTTTGACGCTGGGATCGGCCACACTGTCGAAAAAAAATCCTCCCTTCTCATTCCAAAACAAGGCAATCTGTCGCTTGGTCAAATCCGCGGACCAGCTGAGCCATTGCGGGTCATGGCTTGCCCGGTAGAGCTCAAGCAGGCCGGCCACAAGATATGTGTAGTCGCTTAGCTGTCCGGCCAGTCCGGCTTCCTCTTTTCGGTAGCGGCGCAACAAGGTGTTGTTCGTATCGTCGTAAAGACTTTCTTTAACAAAGGTTGCTGTTTGTAGAGCCGCAGTGAGAAGTTGCGGATCTTGTAGAATCCTGCTGCCCCGGGCCAGGGCTCCGATCGCCATACCGTTCCAGGCGGTGATCACCTTGTCGTCGAGATGCGGGCGCTGTCGCTGTTCACGTGCCTTGAAGAGCAGTTCCTTTGAGGATGCAAGACTTTTGCCAATGTGTTCTTTTGTTACCTTTACATCGGCTGCTATCGCCTCGTTGTTCTGGGCTCGGTACAAAATATTCCTGCCGGTAAATTCTGCCATGGGGTCCTGTTCCACATTACCGCTTTTCTTAACCCCGAAACCGGCATTGAAAATGGCAGCAGCCTGTGCACCCAGTTTTTTGACAATATCTTCTTTAGTCCAGAGATAAAAAGCACCTTCACTGTGTTGCCCTGGACTATAGGGATTATCACTGTCGGCATCTTCCGCCGAATAAAATCCGCCGGCCGGGTCACGCATATCCCGCAGCAGATAGCCAAAAATCTCACCTGCAGTCCGGGCATATACGTCATCCCTGGTGATTTGAAAGGCATCAAGGTAGGAGTCGGCCAGCTGCGCCTGATCGTAGAGCATTATTTCAAAGTGCGGCACGAACCAGTTCCCGTTGACCAAATAGCGATAAAATCCACCGCCCAGCTGGTCATGCATGCCGCCGTCAGCCATTTTTCGCCTTGGAAAAAGCTTCTTCTCCCCAGGGATACCAGTCCACCGGATTGAAGGGATGTTGCAGCAGATAGGGGCTATGTTCCTTGATCAGGCGGTTTGCTTTTTCTCCTGTTTTCAGAGGGCTTACTGGTTGGTGTATATCCTACAGTGTGGAGCCGGTTGGCGGAAAAGTCAATTTTGCAGCCGGTGGCAGCTGAGATGCAACCATGCTGTGTTTTAGGCATAGGCAGAGCCAAACTGAATGGACAGCGACAAGCCTGTCTTATGCACGTCGGTATAACTGACACAACATGTAATAATGGTTACTGTTTACACTGAGTGGCCGGAGTTACAGTGAGCCGCACGCCCAGGCAGGGGACTTTGGGTGATCCTTCACATACCGGGGAGGTTTCTGATGTTTGTCTTAGTGTTCGAAGTAGTCCGCAATATTTGCAAGCAAGCTGCACGGACAATGCGGCTTCCCTGGCCTGTTCTTTTCCTCCCTGTTTTTTTCGCCCTCATCCCTTGCCTCAGTCCTCCTTTGTCTGCTGCCGAAGCACCTCAGGCCGTAGTCCTGGAAATACAGGGCGCTATCGGCCCTGCCACAGGCGCTGCAACTCCGCTACCTGCAAACCTTGAGTGATATTTCAACCAAGGAGAATACCAACACCATTGTCTTCCCGTTCCCGGTGGAAATGATGCGGTCTATGGTTGGCAAAGGCGGGCAGCCTGAAAAGATGCAGGAAAAATAAGCTGTGCGTGGATGAATGCGTGGAGGAATAGAAGGCCCACAACCTCTCGTCTTGTATATTTCGTCTTGTCTTATTATGAGTAGAATGAAAAAACTCTGTATTTTGTGAGTATTGCAAGAGGAAGAAGGGACAGCATGAAAAAGAGAACGGTACAAGAGATTGAAAACTTCGTTGCAGAATATCAGCAGCAAAAAAGTATATCTACAAAGTGGGGCGTGCCGGTTGTCAGGTTTGCGACAGCCGGGGATCCGCTTTTTGGACAGTTAAAAACGGCGGTAAGTCCTACGCACGCGCTGCCGCAGGATTTATTGCCGAACGCCGGGACAGTCATTTCATTTTTCCTGCCTTTTCCAAAGTCTGTGGTTGCCACGAACAGCAAAGAGCATCTCAGCTCCCCTGAATGGGCTGTAAGTTATATTGAAACCAATGAACTGATTGCGCAACTCAGCCTCCGCCTGACAGAACTCTTTACTGAAGTCAGTGAAGAAGTTGTGAGTATTCCGGCTACTCACAACTGGATTAAAGAGAAACTGATCAGCAACTGGTCCCACCGACATGTCGCTGCAATTGCCGGACTTGGCCGATTTGGACTCAATAATATGCTGATTACCGATAAAGGGTGTTGCGGCAGGGTGGGGAGCCTGATTACCTCGGCAATGATAGAACCGGACGATCGCCCTGTTGCTGAAGCCTGCCTCTACAAATATGACGGCAGTTGCAAAAAATGCGTCCGTAAATGTGTCAACGAGGCTCTTTTCGAGGATTCTTTTGATCGGTTCAAATGTTATGACCAGCTATTGAAAAACGTAGAGGAACACAAATCTGTCGGCTATGCGGATGTATGCGGAAAGTGTCTGGCTGTAGTACCTTGTTCCCATAGCAACCCTGTTGCAATGAAGCTTGAGGCAAAAAGGGTGTCGTAGTTCTGCTGTGCTGCACTATACTCTGCAAATTTTAAAGGAATTAAGATGGCAAGTGAAACAAAACCTGTTGTTTCCTATGAGGAATCGCTGGCAATGCTCGACATACGGGTTGGACGGGTTGTCAAGGCCGAACTGGAAACTGGAACACATAAAAAAACGTACAGGATGCTGGTTGATTTCGGCAAATATGGCCAGCGAGTCAGTTATGGTCGTTTTACCTGCCATCCTGTTGAGGATGTGCAGGGCAGGTTGGTGCTCGGGGTTTTGAACTTTGCGCCGCGGCCAATGGGACCGGTTATTTCCGAGGTGTTGATTTTGGGGGTACAATACCCAAAAGCGGAAAGTGGCGAGGCCACCTTTGTTTCACCCGCAGTGGGTGCGAAAGTTGGCAGCAAGTTGTTTTAATGTGTACAAAGCGAGACCCGATCTGACAAATTTCACAAACTGATTTGAATCACATCTTACAGATCATCGCAAATGGTTGTCGATGTGGTGCTTGACAGTGTTGTGGTATCTTGCACATTGCCTAACGATTCGCCTAAAATGAACAGCAAAGATGCTTTGGAAGCATCTTTGATCTGCTATTATTTTTTTAAGTTAGGAAAATATTGCTTTTCGAAAGGCGAAGAAGTCCTTTATGTATTGTTAGGTATTTGAGGCACCTTATTGATTACCTTCACAGGAACTATACGTAACTTGCAGTTTTGCTTAAGTGGTTAACGCTTGCCACTAACTTCTCCCGGATATATTTTTCACAATTCCTGATAAAGATATTTCAGCTGTGATTGAATGAATCAACGATCGTTTTTCTGATGGTGAGGGGAAACAGGAAAAAATTAAAGGTCAGTTTTTGATTAATTGGTTAAGATTGACACTGAAAGTAGGAGATAGAGCACTTTGATGATAGCAAGTTTACTGATAACATACATTGGGTGAATGTTATCGGGTTAGAGGTGCAGCTATCTACTAGATTTTTCGTAAAAAATCAACTATTTGTCAAATGAAAATTCTATCAAAATTAATATTCGCCTTCCTTGTTGTTTCTCTTC
>RCMY010000152.1_pt1 | contig 75778 bp, 60 predicted proteins | sample 2041341 | NCBI WGS metagenome assembly RCMY01 (sample SAMN09708234, study PRJNA481090) | Marine sediment metagenome, whole genome shotgun sequencing project. | reverse complement strand
GCCTACGATTTTATACGAAGCTCCTCTTCACCTCAAAAACCCATTATTGCTGTTGTAGCATTGGGCGCACTTTCTGTTGCGAGTGAGGTCCTATTAGCTTAGTTATTAAACTAAAACTAAGGTGTTTGTTGCGTATCAATGAAGGCAGTTTCTGTTTTATGAGCTATTAAATTGAATGACGATTGTTATGATACAAGCAGTGTATGATTTGTTTCTTGGCATGGTCGAACACTCCTTAATATCCACAAATTTTTTACAAAAAAATCCCCAGCCTTGCTGGGGATTTTATTATTACAGATATATTTAATTACCTGTATAGGTTAACAATATTGCTATTGAGGACCTTGGTCTACAAAAGGTAAAGCTTCAATAACAGTAGTACCTTGACTGAATCCTTCACCATCAAAGAATTCCGCAGTACCCATATAAGAGAAGAATGGTAAGTTACGACCAGATACTCTTACATCATTGAATTTACCTTCAACCGCTCGTCTTGGAGCAAGTATACGAGTGCCTCTTTCTTGCTTGTCAGCAACCCAATACACTAGTGTGTAATCAACACTATCTGCACCAGCAGTATCATACCCATGGGTAAATACGATGTAGAAGTTACCATCACCACCTGACGCTGGGTCTGGGTTAACTATTTCAACAGTTTCATTACTGCCAAAGTTGAGCGAACTACCAACCGATGAGCATGAAAAGGCAACACAGTGATATACAAACAAATCAATGTCGGTATTTGGCACGCTAACAAAATCTTCAAGTAACGAGAATCTTGCTAAAGTACTGCCTTCAGGAACTTCTATGGCATGGAAGCCTAAACCTGGTTCGTTAAAGTCAAAAGATTGGTCTGCATCTTGTGCCACTGTTCCAGGAGAGCCAAATGGTGCAGCCAAACCTTTAGTAACTAAAGAAGTATTACCACTGTAGTTATACTCAACAGGGAAGCTTGCGTTTCCACGTCTGTCTAAGTTTAAAGTTACACGCTCTGGTGCAATAATGTTAAGAGAAGCAAATGGACGAATGGCAATGGGTGAACGGTTTACAATATCACCACTTGTAAATGTCACTGATCCAAATGCCCACTGCTCTAATACTGCATCATTGGTTTTTTCAAACCTAATACCATAGGTGCGCGCACCATAAGCTGGAACCGTAAAGGTTTCGCTTTCAACAACATTATCATTTTCATCAACTACAAGGAAAGCAGCGATAACGCCTTGTGGCGCGTCAATTGATACATCGTAAGTCGTTTCTACACCTGTAGTGTCTGTTGCTGAACGAACCACAACTTCCGACGACACTAAATTGCCAATTGCGATAGAAGCGTAGTTTAATTGCGTTGCATCAAAGTCAAAACCTGCGTTTGCAAATGCTGCACAACTAAAGCCCGTTTCAGCAGACACTACTGCATCTTGTCCGCGGCCACACAAATAAGCGCCCCAATCAAAGATATCAGCGTTATACGTAAAGCCAGGATTTCTAGCGGCTAATACATCAGCATGACCTGCACCAAAGTCAAATGGACCAGCAGCACTGCCGTTCGCATTAGTAACACCTTGATATGCAGTTGTCATTAGCGCAGATTTTTTCTGCATTGAAGTCCAACCCGGGAACTGTTCAGTTAACAATGCTGCCATACCCGAAATGTGCGGAGCTGACATTGAAGTACCCGATAAATATGCATAATTCTCACCCACCAAAGGGTTTCCAAATGCAAGTGGTACAGGCGTTGTTCCGGCTAAAATATTAACGCCAGGAGCAGTAATATCAGGTTTAATGATATCGGCTACCGCTTCGTTTTGACCACGTGAAGAGAAATCAGCCATTACATTACCGACTTCTGCTACTGTATACGAAACCATGGCACCGCTGAATGAAACAACAGCTTCAAGCTCAACTGCGGCGGCCGCTAACATGTTACCGTCTTCTTGACCTACCATAACAGCGGGAATGGTTACTGCACCATCCGCAGGTGTGCCGCCCATAGCAATGGGCCCACCAGGCGCGTTGTTATATACAACTACACCAATAGCACCGGCAGTTTCTGCATTAAATACCTTTTTCTGGAACGAACATGCGCCGCGCGAAATAAGTGCAATTTTACCACCTAAGTCGTCGTCAACTGGGTCGCAACCGGTCACACTACTGATAAGCTGCAACGTTCCTGCAAAACCAATTTCCCATGAAGGCGTAAAAGTAGACGCTATAAATCTAAGCGCTGCTTGTGGTTCTGAATCAATGGTTAAATCTAAAGCATCTGCCACAATGGCGCGATCGCCATCATAAGTAGAAGCACCAACGCTCATTACCCATGGCGCAGGCGTACCCACTACGCCGGCACCTGGACCGCTGTTACCAGCAGATACCGATACAAACACGCCGGCTTCAGCTGCGCGCATCATGGCGAGGGTTTGTGGGGCAACGTTACTGGTACGGCTACCACTAATTGAATAGTTAATTACATCAACACCATCTGCAACTGCAGCATCAATGGCTGCTTGTGAATCAGAGCCAAAACAACCTCTTTCATCAACGCCGTTAGGATTCACGTAATTAGAATTCCAGCATACTTTATAGGCTGCTACGTTTGCACGCGGTGCAATACCCGATAAAGAGCCAATATCAACATCTCTTAACGTTGCATTGGAAACTTCGTTACCCGCTGCAGTACTGGCAGTGTGGGTACCATGACCATCGGCGTCACGGGGCGAATTAAATTCACCTAAATCGAATTGAATATCGTAAACAGAGGCAAAGCCCGCACCAAAATATTTCGCGCCTATGAGTTTGTTGTTACAAGTAAAGGCTTCATCTACTGGTCTATTTGCATCACCATCTGCGCCAATAGTACCTACGTTACATTCACCTGCCCAACCTTCCGGCGTTGCGAATGTTCCATCGTCTGCAAAACTTGGGTTATCTGGAGAGATACCACTGTCAACCACGCCAACTACAACGCCTTCGCCTTTTACGCCCAAGGTATGCTGACCGTTAGGGCCTGTGAGTCCTAAAAATTCAGGGGTATTAGCGGTCGTTAATTCTAACTTTTCGTCTTCCCATACACCTAGAACATCAGGGTGTGCTTTTACCGCAACTAATTGCTTAGCAGTCAATGTTGCAGCAAAACCATTAAAGGTATGGTAATAGTTGTGTAACAAGGTTACACCACCTAAGTCACTAAGGACTTGGTTTTGCTCTTGCTTCATTTGAGCAATGTAACGCTGCATTTCAGGGGTTTTAGCATTATAAGTGTTGCCGGCTTTTTGTAACGATGTTACGGCAGCACTGTTTGCGTTCGTGAGTGAACGCTGGTGTTTAACACCCGAGTCACCTTTAAGACGAACAATATAATTGCCAGCTGATTTTTTATTTGATACAGAACGTGTGGCTTCTTGCAGTTCACCTGCAACACCACGAAGTTCATAGCTTCCGGTAGGTAGTTCTTGAGCCAGTGCGGCTGATGTTACTAATCCAGTTAAAGACATAGAAACAAGAGATGCAATAGCGGCGCCTTGAAATTTCATGGTCGCTCCCATTTTTTATTATGATTATGTTTACTTCCAATAGACTTTTTTGTTATTAAGCACAGAAATTAATTATTAACTTAAGTACTTATTTATAGTCTATAAACCTGAGGATAGATTGCAGTCACAACATCCTGATAATGATTAAAGCAATTATTTGTTAATAGATCCATACATTTTCAAAATTAGACAGTTACAGGTCGTCGGTGTAGGTTTATACGTATGAAATAACATTAGTAAAAATATGCTGATGTGAATGTTCGAGCGTTATTCTAAAGGCATGAAAACACATAGTATAAAACCATCAAGTCAATTTTTGGGATTCTTGCACAACCTCATTACCTTTTCTTGCACTTGTTTTTAGACCTTATAAAATGCTGCTTTTGAGTTTTTATAACTTTCTTAAGAAATTAAAAGAATTTAGTTATTATGTAGTTAGCTCAAAAACGATCACGTTGTTAACAAAAGTTGTCACTTATTGTAACTTTTTTGCTAGTTATCATGTTCAATACCTTTTTCTGAATAACCAGGACTATTTCAGACGGAGATGTAGCGCAACATGGATGTATTAATCATAAATCGACCCGTAAACCAGAATCTCTATCGATATTTATCGCAATAGACTGATAAAATATTTTATGATTAGGCGTGACCAAACTAAACCATGATTTTGAACGCGTAATGGCGGTATATACAAGTTCTTTGGTCAACACAGGATTCATGTTTTCGGGTAAGACTAAGCACGCATGTGCAAATTCAGAACCTTGTGATTTATGCACGGTCATGGCAAAGGCGGTTTGTACATCATGCAACCTATTGACTGAAAACCATCGAATGCTCTGACTACCATCAGTGGCGCTAAAAGCGACCTTAAGAGGAAAAGGGTTAGGTGATTGCGCCGAATAGGCTTGCATCGCAATTCCGATATCTCCGTTCATTAAGCCTAAGTTGTAGTCATTTTTAGTCATTAGCACGGGACGGCCTTGATACCATCCATCTAAAGCACCTTTGGCTAATGGGCCTATTAACGACCGCTCGATGACACGATTGATATTTTGTGTGCCCCAAGCTCCCTCACGCATTGCACATAATATTCTGAATTTATCAAACGCTTTCAACACAGTTTGCGCAAGTGAATTCCAATCTTTGTCACAGCTATGTTGAGTCAGCTTGTGAGTGTTAAGGATCGTTAGAAACGACGAATAGCCTTCAGGCGGGGCAATACTGCGGCCATTAATACTGCGAGACTGGCCACCTTCGTGAAATTGATGAGCACTTCCGGTTTCAGCATGTTGTATAAAGGCCTGGCTCAGTCGAAATTCACTATTGCCAATTGCTAGCGCACTAATCTCTTTATATAGCCACTTACAATCTACTAACTGGTTTTGCTTAAACTGAGCGATCACGTCACCACCTGTCGTCACATTCGCATTCATGCCGTTGACTACATCGGCTAATTGCTTTATTCCGCTATTTTGATCAAAGCGATAGCTATAATCCAACATAGCGATATTTTGTGCTAACAACGTTTGTTGCTGGGTCACAAACTTCTGTAAATTCTCAGGCTCAACTTGCGCGACCTGTGCAATCCAGGCGACAGTTTTTTGGCTGTAATTACGATGATTGGCGTCTTTTGCTAAGTCACCTAATACTGCACCAGCATCAACTGATGCAAGCTGGTCTTTGTCACCTAATAGAATTAGCCGAGCATGCGGCGCAAGCGCTTGAAATACCGATGACATTAAGTCAACGTCAACCATTGAGGCTTCATCAATCACTAAAATATCTAAAGGCAAAGGTACTTTGGCGTTGTGAATAAACTGACGGCTATTGAATTGGCTGCCTAAAAGCTGATGAATTGTGCGTACCTTAACTGGTATATCTTGCTTACTCACATTACCTGGTAATTTATTGAGCGGCAGTTCATCCACCTTTTCGTTAATAGACTGATTCAAACGTGCGGCGGCTTTACCCGTAGGTGCAGCTAGGCCAATGCGATATTTAGCGCCTTGCATCGCTGAGTCTTCCCCCGCTATGGCTTGTAAGGCACCCAATAATTTTACCACGGTGGTTGTTTTACCGGTGCCGGGTCCGCCGGTGATAACCGCGAATCGACTTCGCGCAGCCAAGGCACAGGCTACTTTTTGCGACATTGCGTGTAATTCATCAGTGGCGTTTTGATAATCAAACAGCACGCTAAGCGCCTTTGTTAAGGTAATATTATGCAATGAGTCAGGATTTTCAAAATCGGTTATATTGCCTAATCTTGCTTGTATGTTACTGGCAATCGTCGATTCATAAGCAAAAAATCGCTGAAGGTATAAACGCTCGCCTTTTATCACCATAGGGGCAGCAGCATTACTCGATAAATTGTGAATCGCCTCAGGCGCGTGCACTATCGCGTTATTATTGAGTAGAATTTCAATGCAGCTAGCAACACTGATTGATGACAACTGCTCTGTGAGTAAAGCGGCGGACAGTAAAAGGGGACTTTCGTTGTGTTTATCCGTATTGATGAAGCGGCTAGGATGTTCTAAAAATGTTGAAAGATTAATACACACATGCCCGTCGCCAACTTGCTTTGACAATATAGCAGCTAGCAAAATAGGTAATCCATTGACTGCGTCGTCAGTTTTCTTATCTTCAGCCACTCCCACAAAGGCCGCACTTGTATTATATATAAACTGCGCTTGATAAAAATCGAGCGCTCGAATAATGCCAAGCGTCTTGTACTGCTTAAGGGCGAATAAAACATGTTGGGCGTTGAAAATTGAGAATTCTGCCGCGGAAATTAGCGGGATGGCTTGTGTATCCATGCGGTGGTTCGCCAATATAGAGGATTCATTAGTCATTATTTAGCCTCTTCATCTTGATGTTCAGTATGCTTCAAAACGTTTGCACTCACACCTGAAAATACCTTATCGACCTGGTCTATTAGGCTGAAATTGGGCTTGGTGTAAAAAATACCACCGTTGTTAGCCTCTACACCTCGTAAAAAATAATACACCGCTCCTCCTACATGGCGCTCATAATCATAATCGGGCAAGCGACTTTTCAGCAGCCTGTGTAAGGCAACAAGATAAATCACAAATTGTAAATCATAACGGTGTGAAACAATCGACTCTTCGATATTTTGTGCACTATACGCGCTATTGTCATCGCCTAAGTGATTTGATTTATAGTCAAGGACATAGTACTTGCCCTTATATTCAAACGTTAAATCAATAAAACCTTTAAATACACCGGTCAAATCTTTTGCTTTGGCGCTTGGTCGACTTTGCCCTGCAAAGCAATGCTGCTGCACTAAGTCGTCAACAACCGAAAGTTGGGCATGATCCACTGTAAACAAAAACTCCATTTCAGCCTGTAAACTCTGAAGATCAATCAAGCTTACGGATTCAGACAAGTCATTCACCGGCATATTGAGTACCAACAATTTGCTTACCCAATCAACCAGCACGTCGGTGTAGCGTTGCCAGCCCTGTAGTTGCACTTGGTTCTCTATGTACTGGTGTAAAATGCTTGGTGTTTCAAGCACTTTCCCAAACCCTTGTAGGCAACACCACTCTAAAATATTATGCAAAAAGGTGCCCGGCCCTGCACCTCTTGGAAAGTTATGTAAATTTGGCAACGCTTGCATTGTTAGGTTCGCGTCGCTTGATTTATTGTCGTCACCTTCTAGTAAATGATGATTTTCCTTTTCAAGATTTGCACTTTCATCAAAAACCTGACTGTTATGCTCATAGCCAATACTCGAATAACTATGCACATACCAATATTCCTGTTTAATGTTAAGCACTGTTCGAGGCTCACCTAAAGCTAATTTGGGCGCTCTTTCATATTGGGTGTGCTCTGCATCTGGCAATGTTGAGATAAGAATATTACTTTGCTCTTTTGCAAGATCAGACAGTAAAGTCGCAATGTCATCGTCTTTGCTGGCACCTAATAAATAGCTTAAGCCACTTTCAAACCAGCGCATGCCATTAGATGCACCAACAAATGTACAGTACTTCGCACGGGTTAGTGCGACATATAATTTTCGTATATCTTCGCCCAATGCTTCTTTATTGGCTTTATCTTTTATTTCATCATTAGGCGTTAAGGTAGTAACTGCTTGGTGATTTTCATCGTGATAACGCACCCAATCACCCGCCGTCACCTTTCTATAAGCAGATGTCGCATAAGGTAAAAACACAATCGGATACTGCAAACCTTTAGACTTATGAATAGTGACTATTTGAATTAGCCCACTTTCGCTTTCTAGTCTTGGTAATAAAAAATCATTTCCGGCAAGGTCTGATACTAGCAACTGTTCATAGTGATGAATAAGGTTTTGCATGGTATCTACCTGCAAGCTAGCCTCTTGTAATAGCTCACTAATATGCAAAATATTAGTGAGTACGCGCTCGCCATTATGCCAATTTTGTAAGAGCTGAGCTTGCACCGAAAAATGGCTTAAAAACTCTCTAAGCATGGGTAATAGTCCACGCTGTTGCCAGCACATATGAAAAGCATCGAATTGATTAATAAGCGTATCGAGATGACTTTCATCTTCTAAATTTTGTTGCAATTCCACATGGCTTATGCCTAATAAAGACGTGCCCAAAGCACTTCTAATTAACGATACTTGTTTAGGCTCGGCCACAGCGCGCAGCCAAATTAGCATCTCGCGCGCTTCTGTGGTGGTCAAAATACTGCTTTTATCTGACACATAATAACTGCGTAAATTACGTTCCGACAACGCGCTTTGTAGCGCGCTTGCCTCACTACCACTATTGACTATAATAGCAATGTCGCTTGTTGAAATAGCCTTAAGATCGGCCGTATTGTCTTGGTTTTGAAAACCCGCATTACCTTGTTGAGACTTACTAAGTAAGGCAACCACTTGTGACGCTGTTGACTCTGCAATGTTTGTCACACTGGGCTTTTGCATGCTCACGTAAAAGGTTAACGCGCTTTGTAACTCGCCATCAATAACCAAGGCATCATCAAGACCATTTGCGGCAACCGGTTCAAAGGGCATGCCCTGCTGATTATCATGACAAAATAAGAACGCCCCTTCTGGATTACGCTGCTCGGCACTTGCAAATATGTGATTCACTGCACTGACCATATTTTGGGTAGAGCGAAAATTTTTGCCTAATGTGTATGTACTATCCCCCACCGCGTTTCGCGCGCTTAAATAGGTATATATGTCGCCGCCTCGAAAGCTATAAATGGCTTGTTTAGGATCGCCAATTACAATCAAGCAATTGTTTTGATTGTTACTGGCGACATCATAAATTTGGTCGAATATTTGATACTGCACGTTGTCGGTATCTTGAAATTCATCTATTAACACCACAGGAAACTGCTGCTTAATTGCCTGTTCAAGCGCTTTACCCTTGCTGCCAAGCAAAGCCTTGTGCAGGCCATTGATAAGATCGTCAAAGCCAAGCAATGCGCGTGTTTTTTTAACCTGCTGCACGCGAACATTGAGCCAATAGCCTGCGTGAATAACAATATCTTGCTTCCAGTTTTTCACTAGGTCGTGTAAAACGCTAAGCGTCGTAACCACATCAAGTATGGCTAAAGGCGGTATTTCACCGCCCTTCACCCGCACCGCAAACACTTCATGAGTAAAGTTTGTTACGCCTGCTGAATCAATGTTATCAGGGAAGAGTGCCGAGCTTGTTGACCACGCAATGAGACCGTCAAGGGCCTTCAACATGGCTTTTGCTGAGCCTTTATGAAGCTTATGCGGCACCTTTTTTTCATCTATTTGTGTAAAAAAAGCTGACACTTCTTGTTGCATCGTCGCCCAATCGGCCGTACGCAAAGTATCGAGTTGCGCATACAAATCAACGGGTAACTTTTGCAGTGCATTTTCATCGACTGCAAAATGTTCAGACTGTTTATAAGCAGATCCAATTGCGTTAAGCAGCAATTCAGGCGAGGCAAAGTGATGCCGAAACACCTTGCCAATATCGCGCGGCAGTGAATACACATAAATCCGCCAGTAATCTTGCATCGCTTCATAAATAATGTCGCGTTCGTCTTTTATCATCTCTAAGTCAAACAAACTGCCGCTGTTAAAGGCGTGTTCGCTTAACATGCGGTAGCACCAGCTATGAATAGTCGAAATAGCCGCTTCGTCCATATATTCCAGCGCCAGCAATAGCTTCTTTTGACAAGCAGGCCATGTTTGCGGATTGGGGTACTCTGCGTCTCTAAAATCAATCAAGTCGCTAAGCTCAGGCGCCTGTTCGGACGCGTATTGATCTGAAAAAACCTCTGCCGCTTGGGCAATACGATTGCGAATACGATCAGATAGTTCTTTTGTGGCAGCTTCGGTAAACGTCACCACTAATATGTCACGAGGCAATAAATTATCGGCTAAACGCGTATTCGGTATTTGACCGTGGCCTAATATTAAACGAACATATAACATCGCAATGGTGTAGGTTTTACCCGTGCCAGCACTGGCTTCAATTAGCGTACTGCCGCGCAGTGGCAGCTTAATAGGCTCCAAATACTTTATGTGCTTGTTTGACTGATGAATTTGCGCGTTTAAAGGCATGTCATTCATATTACGCCTGCCCCATATTATTTGTTAAATGACTAAACAGTGGTGCGTATAAACGCGCGCTTAATTCGGCAAACTGCGCAGAACGAATAAACTCGGTAGAATCACCAAACGCTTTGCTTAAATAACCGGCATCGTATTGATAAGCTTTTTTATAGGCACTAAGCGCGGCATCAATATCTTGCTGCTTTTGCAAATAAGCAAAACTAGCGGAAGACTCGATCGGTAACACTTGGGTCATTCCTTGAATGTAGACATTTAGCACGTCGTCAAGCAACTGGTTTGCTTCCACAGTGGGTATGGCATTTAAACGGATGATCTGGTCATTTTCTTTGCTAACAATGTAGCTTATATATGACTCTGCCATGGCGTTACCTGCAATATGCTCTATCCAATAAGGCAAAATATTTTCAAATCGTAGTGTGTCTTTCGTCCAGGTTTTGCTAGACGCCACCAATATACGGGCGCGCTCTTTATGAGCATTTTCTCTAAGTTTGTAAATCGTATCTATCAATTCAATGGTATGACCATGTTGATTTGTATAAGTTTTATTTACAGCAATGGCTGTTGTTTGAACATTTGAATACTCATCACATAAGCTTTGATAACGTGAATATATTGCGCTAACAGGAGTAACAATGCGCTCAATCAACGCTTGAGACGTAGTTGCTATTCCTAAGCCACCTCTTTTCATCACCTTGGCTGAATATGACTGTAAATTATGTTGAAAGCTCTGCTCGCTCGACGATTGCAACACCACTTCATTGACAAAATCGCCAATAAGCTGCGACGCTAATAAAGGTGTAAGGGCATAGGTTTCATTGTCAGAATCGTGCGCGCTTACTTCTTCAAATCTAATTGCTAAAGCTTGTTTATAAAACATTTGCGCAGGATATTTTAAGAAACTTCCTAAATCGCGCAATAATAACGGCTGTTTGGGTGCTATGTATTTAATTGGCTGATTAATAGCCGCTAATTTTTGCGTTTCTGATATGGCTTTATGCCACTCGCTTGCATAGGTAAACATAGGCGCAAATTGGGCAGTATGCGCAATAGGGAAATAATCAGGACTAAACGGCTGCAGCGGATGACGAGTAGTTAAAAGCTCGCTAGGTTTCAGGCATTTTTCACTGTCGTTGCTTTGCGCAATATTCGTGTGCCAAAACTTATTAATATAATCTTGTAGTTGCGCAACTAATATAGACGCTGGACGCTCAGAATCATCTTTAATACTGCGGCCAATCCAACTTATGTACAGGGCATCGCGTGCCGAGAGCATAGCCTCTAAAAACAAGTAGCGATCATCTTCGCGCATAGACCTATCGCCGGGTCGGTAATCGTGGGCCATTAAGTCAAAATCTACATTAATTTTCGTTCGCGGATAGTCACCGCTGTTCATGCCCAGTAAATAGACACGTTTAAACGGAATCGCGCGCATAGGCATTAAGGTCGCAAAGTTAACTTTGCCCATCATAAAGCGATGATTAATGGTGCTTGTGTCAAGTTTGCTGAGCAGGGATTCTTGCACAATGGGTAGGCTAATGAGTTGCTCGCTAGCATGCGCCAGTTCGCTTTCGGCTTGCATGCGCTCTAACTGCTTTATAATACCCGCTTTTATCATGCTGATCTTAATATCAGCATCATCAAAAAAGGTGTCTAACAGCCCTACAATGAGTAATTGCCATGAGCTAATGCTGCGCTCGGTTTGTAGTTCACTGTTAAGGGTTTTAAGTGCTTCTACAAATTCAATCAAATTGCCAATTAGGCTGGCCTCAAGACCGCCAATTTCAGCGTACGCTTGAATGTTCGACCATGTTTGCTCATTGCCCATGAGCATGGCTTCTAGCCCGTCTTGCCAGGTATTGCCGGTAATATCGTCTCGTTGTAATACATTTTTACGTTGCTTTGCGTTTAACCCCCAGCGGATATTGGTCCCTTGGATCCAGTTTTTTAAGACGCTTACATTGTTTGTGCTTAAGCCAAATTTTTCACTAATAGCGGGGAGTTCTAAAAAGCTCACTATTTCACTGTAGGTAAAGCGACTAGTATTAATAGACAACAAGCGTTCAAATGCAATCAGCACGGGATCTTGCTGGCGCAGGCCTTGGTCTGAAATAGTAAAGGGAATGTGTCGATGGTCATCTTTTTTGGGTAAGCCAAATACCGCATGAATATAAGGTGCATATGCGTTAATGTCGGGCGTCATCACAATAATATCACTGGCTTGAAGCTGCTTGTCTTGGTCAAAAGCGGCCAGCAGTTGATCGTGCAAGGCTTCTACTTCACGCTGCACGCTATATACCTCATGAAATGCAATGGAAGGCATCAATGATGGCGTTAATAAACGCTGTTGTGCAACCATTTCACTTATAGGCGTTAGATTAAAAATATCGTTTTGAATAGTGTGCAGCAAGTTGCAATCGCTTAACGATTGTTTAGGTTCTTCATGCTCACCATACGCGCGGTAAATATCAATTTGCGAAAGATTAGCTAAGTGCGCGGCGCTTTCAATGCTGGTTTCATCAAAACTATCCAGCAACCTAATGTAATCACGCCCTTGCTTGCCTAAACTGGCTAATAAAGGATTAGCATGCTGATGCAGTATATCAAGGTCTATATCGCTTAGTTGATGTTGAGGGTTACCGCGCTTACGCTGAGCGGTTAACAATTCGCGATCACTGACAATATCGGCCCAATAAAACTGACAAGGATTGACCACGCAAAACACCACTTGGGTAAAGCGACTCACTTCTTGCAGTGCCTCTAACATTTGCTTGGGCATTGATGTAACGCCAAACACGATAATACGCTTTGGTAGTAAATGCGCGTTCAAAGGCACGCTAGTGACTCGGCTTTGTGCTAAGAAAGCTTGGTGCACGCTCGAACGGCTGGTATTAGCAAGTTCAGGACCAATGTCTTGCAATATTAGTCGCCATAGCTTTGCCTGCCATAACTGCTCGTGATTAAGCCCTATTCCAATGCCCTTGGCGTTGACAATACTGTTTTCGCCTAACTCCCATCTAGCTAACCAGTCGGCTCTATACACTTGATATTGGTCAAACAAATCCGCTAAACGCTGTGCAAGCTGAAAGCGCCGCATGTCAGGGTTGTCGCCCTGCATAAATTGCAGCAAGGCGGTAAATAATTCTGCTTCAGGATGCTGCGCTAAGTTGGGTAACATTCGAAACAAGCGCCATGACAAAGTGGCCTTATCTAGAGGCGAGGCCTCGGGTACGTCTTGGGCAGATAATACCGCGCGGTAAGCTCGCCAAATGAAGCTTGATGGTAAGGAAAACTCTAAGCCTGCCGCAATGCCTAAGCCGCCTTCATATTCGGGCTTAGCTAACGATAATTTGAGCCATTGCGCAATGCCGTTACTTTGCACCAAAAACAAATCGTTACTTAAAGGCGGCAATGGTGCCGTTTTACAAATGCTAACCACGACATCACGCAAGTCTTCTAGGTGGTTTGCATGAAAAGCATAAAAGCCAGTCGCATTTGTTGTTGCTTGAACCATTTAGTAACGTCCAGTTGCGTAAATCAATAGCGAAATGGTAACAAAATCATGCACGGCAATATATGTAAATTGTGGGCTATTTGGGATATAGTTTATGTTACTTTGATAATGACTTGGTGCTATGAACTTAACCACACTACTTTTAAGTATTCAGCAAAAAAAAACCGTAAACTTTGCACAAGTCATCAAAAAACTGCCTTCCACCATTCACTGGCAAAGCTTGTTCAGCGCTGAATTAGTAGCAAAAAATAAACATTTAGTGAGCATTTTAGACGCTGAAGCATTCGAAACTTTACTGCACCACAGTCAGTTGGCGATTACTCGCTCGCAAGCGGCAAGCCATCTTTATGAATCAAGTCATAGCGTAAATTGTGATTCGGCATATTTGCTGTGTTTCCCTGTGCCTACATCAATATTGGGTAAACAAATGATAGATCGCGACTTAACGGTCGCAGCGGTTTCGCAAAATAAAATGCTGCCTTTACCTTTTGCTAAATACGCTAAGCATGCCATTTTGATTGAGAATCAGGATTGTTTTTTTCAATGGCAAACCTTGTTGTCACATTTTGCACAAAGTATTGACTTAGCACACAGCGATATTTATTTTTCGGCCGGTTCTCGGGTATTAAATCCTGCCTTCGCTGAGCTACTAAGTGCTTACAATAGCATTAACTGTGTGTTTGATTACGATTTAGCAGGCCTACAAATGACCAAGGTATTAACTCAGCGACAATATGCACCCGTTCGCTTTTTAATACCTGATACGCTAAATCAATATCAATCATTATTCACCTTTAAACCACGCTCTACCAAAGACATCGTTACTATGATCGCGATTTGCAAGCAAATGGCCTTGGGCGAACTTGCGACGATTGTTGCAAAACAAAAATGCTTTATGGAGCAAGAAGCCTTACTAACGATTGATTAATCTTAGGATAAACCACTACAATATCCACCTTGCACTAATGATTAACTAAAAAGGACCCTTCATGAGCAATCTCTTTATTGGCGTAAAACGCATTATCGCTGTCGATTCAAGCGAATTTGCGTATGCAGAATTAGAGATAGACGCTCACTGCATGCTGGTAGCTGAAGGGAACGTTGGGAAATCCAGCTTAATTAACGCCATTAGACTATTTTTCTTACCTGAATGCAGTATGGCAAAACAAGCTGTAAACTTTGGCTTTTCAGACAGTAACGGTGATATGTATGGCTCTGAAACCACTTTTAATCATTATTTTCCAAGTAAATATAGTTTTTTAATTCTTGAATATGAGAAGCGATTATTTGATGGCCCGCATTGCTGTCAAATCATTAGCCCGTCGGGCAGCGGCCGCTTAAAATTTGAACGTATGTTTACGCAGCTTCCTTACGCACAGCTACGTCATTTATTTTGGCAACAAGGTGACGATCCAGATGGTATTGGCGTGCGCATTGATAGTTTAAGTAAGCAGGGAGTCTATGACTATATTCAAAAGCACGACAAAACCTGCGTACTCGCAAAAGAGCCCGCTAAGGTTGCCTCTTTACTCTATGAAAATGAACTGCAGGCTTCTAGATACACTTTATTTCCACTTAAAAACCAAGAGCCTCAAACCATTAATTCGCTGCGCGCACTTATCAAGCTACTGTTTGTTGCCACGAGTAAAAACAAAAAGCCGTTTACCGATGCCATTGCCAATATTATTGAAGGCGGCAAAAAGAACGTACAAGACCAATTAGGCTTTAGTATTTCAGAATTTAAAGATCAGCACGAAAGCTTAAAGCAGCAAGAGTATCATTTAAATCAAATTGTTAATCAGCGTTCGTTATATCAACGCTTGTTAAAAGAGAAAGCGAGTTTTCAAGAATATTTAACCGCGCTTGAACAAGTTAAACCCACTATCGCTTGGTTGTCGGCAGGCAATACCAACTTACAAAATGAATTACAGACCTTAGCCGATAAAAACGCACTAGCGCGCGATAAACGCCAGCAAACCTCCATGCGTTATACCCAGTTACAAGATGATATTCGTATTGAAAAACGAGTAGTAAAAGAAAAGCAAAAAGAGCTAAGTGACTATCAGGCGACGATTGACCGCTTTGCGCAATTACAAACTGAGTTTCATGGAGAATCGGCCGAGACGATTAAAACCAATTTAATGGGCGACATTAGCGATAAACAAACCGAAATTGACGTCATGACTGGCAACGTTAGCCGCGCCGAAGCATTGGCCGATATTGATAATCAACTGGGTGTTTTGCAAAATAAGCAGCAAAAGCTAACGCACGCAATTGAAAACGCAGCCTGTAGTCTTGAAAATCAACTGCCCAAATCACAACTCGATTTACTCTATAGCCTAAATGCGAGCTTGACCAATGCCAATACGGGCGAGCCACTAAATGAGCAGCAAACTAAAGCTTTCGCGCAGTTTACCGAGTTATTTAACGAACAAGCCACGCAGTTTATGTTTTTTGATGTGCCCTTAGAATACGTGTCCTACCGTAAAATTGACCGCAAAGTACAGCTCAATAGGCTAGAACAAGAAATTCAAGGACAACAAAAGCAAAAACGAAAAATAGAAACAGAACAAGGCAATGCTCTGCACGGCGAGCAGAGTTTAAAGCAAGTGCAGCAGCAATTAGAGCTTGATAAAAAAGATTTGCTGGTACTAGAGAACCTAAGTTACTCGACTAAACGTATTGAAATGCTTAGTGTTGATATAGAGACGGGGATTTTGCACATAAAAGCGCTTGAACATAAAATTAAGGCGGCAGAAAACTCCCTAGAAGACGCTAATTCAGTCCAACACAAAGCCAATATTGACTATCAAGCTTGCCAAACGCGCATTGATGAAAATAAACAATTTTTAAAGCGCCTAACCAGCTTTGCCAGTTTACACAATAAATGGCTAAGTATTTTAGACGACAAGGCTGAGTTTTCAGGCTATGTAAATGAACAACATATTGACATGTTTGACACTAGCGCTAGTCACTTAGAGCGTTTGCAGTTTAGCCTCATTAGCGGTTTGCGCCAGTTTATAGACCTACACATTATTGATGACAAACATGGCATGAAAGGCGATACCCCCTTTTGGCACGAAATTACTGCTTGTTTTGACGATGTTAGCGAGGTTTACGGCAACCTTGACACCCAGCGAGGTTTATTAGGTAAACAAATAGAAGAACACAACCAAACCATAGGCACAAAAAAAGAAATCATTATACAAAACTACCGCATTATTAAGTCGTTTGAAAAAGACATTAACCAAGCATTCAGCGGTCTAACAATTAATAACGTGGCTTCCGTCGAGTTCAGGGTGGGGGTTAACAAACAGTTTGAAACCTTGGTAAGAGAATTAGACGAAACAAATTTATACAGTAACCAAATGCAGTCAGATGACTTTTATATCCGCTTGGTTGCGTTTGCCGAGCGCTTTTTTGACAGCGACGACAACTTTACGCTTACCATGGAAAAAATCATCGATTCGTTTGAACCTAGCGTGCAACTGCGCAACAAAGCGGGCAAAGAAGATAAAAAACAAAGTAACTCAACCAATGCGCTTATTAAAATAAAACTAGTACAACTGCTGCTTAAGCGCCTTATTTATCATAACTGCGAAACCTCATTTCCAATCGTGCACGATGAAATTGCCAATATCGACATAGGCCAATTTGATTGGTGGTTGGCCGATTTAGCCCAAAGTGGCTTTAACCTAATGGCCGCAGGTACGCATTCAACCAGCCCTGAACTGCAAGCAAAAATAGGCAGACGTCATGTCATGGACGCGCTTACCACAGCAAAACCCTATCATAGCGAACGCCATCGTGTGTATTGGCAAGGAGCTGAAGAATTTACATCGGGCACTGACAATTCTGCCGTACAGCAAGTAGAACTGATTTAAGCATGAAAGCAAGTACTTACCAATCTAGTTTAGATGACAAACTATTAGGGACCGTCGAAACCTTACGCGTCATTCTAGAGCATCGTAAAATCATGTCTGAATGCATTAAGGAAATGGATCGCCTAGCGGTTAATTACATTACTGATTATGCTATTTTTCAGCGCGTAAAAACCTATACGCAACACGTAAAGTCAGATACTCGCAGGCGTATTCGCATTGCCTTTTCTACCGCCAACTTATTGCAATCGCATATAGTAATGGATGCTGACAATGGGCAAGGTGAAAATAGGCTGTATTTTCAAGAGTCGGTATTAGCGGTTGTGCGATTGTGTGATGTGTCGTTATTTAAAAAGCTAACTGATGTACAGCTTAAAACGCATTTGCAGATATTCAACCAAGCACATCAGCAAATGCTTAGCGGGCAATACAATTTCAATCCGTTTGATGATGACTTTAGCGAGTTTATCGATAACTTGTTTATGCACATTGGCAGCTTAATGAGCGACATTCGCCAGAACGTGGTAAAGATGCAGTCGATTAGTAAAGAACTAGAAGCACTTACCTCTAGCAGTGTTAAAGGCGATATTGCTAGCGAGCAATACATTCAAGCTAAGCAAACGTGGCTAAACGAAATTGTAAAACTGTACGAGCGACACATATTACCTGTGCTGCTATTTTTGAATCCTGATACTAGCTATCAAGACTTTGACGGCCTGCACAGTATTCTCACTAAAATTAAAGATGTGCTATACGCGCATAACCAAGATGCCATTGCCAACAATTTACAAAGCTACAGTTTAAGCTTTTTAAATTATTATCAGCCCATAGAGGCAACCGCAAATGCGGTAAATCGTTTTATACATAAAGAACGTGACAGCATTAAACGTTTTAATGCGATTGAGTATTTTTATCAACACACCTTAATACCCGAGCTTAACAATACGCAAAGCGACAATTTGAACAAAAAGCTAATGGGTAACGCCGCCATTGTGCAGCCCAATTTTTCACCTTACATCAAAGCGTTTGCCAGGCCCATAGGTTATGCCTTTAACAATTCACCCGACTACTACAAAAACCTATTTAACGAACTTGAAGCACGCACCCGAGATATTTTTCAATTACATGACCTTGAATCGGTATTTGCAAAAGCAAGTTCAAACCCTACGGCGATGCAGCGCATGCATCGCCACCAGCAACTCATTAAGGTGCTTGGCAGTATAACTTTGCGCGAAACCGATGACTTACTCAATATGTTGCATTTACGCTTAAAAGACGCATTTAGTGCTTATGAATTATATGATTTAATTAGCTGCATTCGCTATTACAAAAGCAAAGACCCAGCTTGTAGATTAATAACGACCAACTTATTTGCCCGCGTTGAGCATGCTCAGCAGCAATACAAATATCGTAAAATTAGATGCGCTACAGCACCGCAAATAGCGTTGCAAAAGGAGCTTGGAAATGAGTGAAAATACCCAACAAACGCCTATCGTCAAAACGAGTGTACCGTCATCTCAATTACCGGCAACAACACAGTCAATAAGCTTAAACTTTGAAAAGCTTAATCAAGATATTAGCGCGCGAATATATCAACGCTTCACGCAAGGTAAAATTATTACCAAACTGGGCTACAACAAACTCAAATCAAGCGAGTTTGAAGATAAAGATTATACTTATTTATTTCGCTATGTAGACGAATTTACCTTGTTATATCGCTTAATAGGCAAACAGTTAGAGCACAATGCTAAAGGCGAGTTTTTCTATATAAATAACTTAAGTGACAGCGAACTTGATGAAGCAGATGAACATGCCCTAAAAACCCAAGCGATTTTGCTTATTCTAGGTCGACATTTTGAGATGACCAGTCGCAGCATTTATAATTTGAGTGTTGACTCGCTTGGCTTTAACGACAAAGACATTGCCGATATTAGTAAAAATGAAGAATACAACAGCATTTGCAAGGCACTGCGTTTTGCCAATTGGCAAAAAGCCATAGAGTATCTCACTAATAGGGGCTTTGCGTTTGAAACAAGTAGTCATCACTTCTATTTATCTTCAGCGGGTAAGGCTTTTTGCGAAGCGGTTATAGATGCGCATGATAAAGTGTAGAAGATCATTTATTCATAAAACTAATCTCTTTACGGTAGCAATATTGAAATAAACCAAGCATACTTGATTTAATTGTTGTTTATACTACTAATGTCTAAACATGTATGCTTTAGACTTTCGTCATTTACTTATATGTTAGTGTTTGTTCAGAGTCGTTCGAGCTTCGCGCGGAAAATAATGTTAAAGCCAACATACGCGTGAACCATTTTAACAAGTCAGGAAAATTATTATGAGTGTAAATAGTGTTGTTGTATTAAGTGCCGTGCGTTCTGCTATTGGTACATTTAGTGGAAGTTTAAAAGACATTGAGCCAGCAGAGTTGGCTGGACAAGTAATGGCCGAGGGTATTAAAAAATCAGGCGTAGATGCTGATAAATACGAATCTGTCGTAGTCGGTAACACCATCCCAACAGAATCACGCTTTCCCTATGTGGCACGTGTAGCCTCAATTCAAGCCGGTATGTCTTTAAATTCAACGGCATTGGCACTTAACCGTTTATGTAGTTCTGGCCTTCAGGCAGTCATAAACTCTGCTCAAGGCATTATGTTAGGCGATCATCAACTCGCCATTGGTGGCGGAGTAGAAAATATGACACGTGGAGGCTACTTATCAGCCGCTATGCGTTCTGGTGCTCGTATGGGCGACAGCGCTATGATTGACATGATGGTAGCCACCCTTACCGACCCATTTGGTGTAGGCCATATGGGTATTACCGCTGAAAACTTAGCAACAAAATGGGACCTTAGCCGTGAAGCACAAGATGCTTATGCAGCCCAATCTCATGCACGCGCTGTTAAAGCAATTGAAGCCGGTTATTTTAAAGACCAAATAGTACCTGTAGAGCTTAAAAGCCGTAAAGGCAGCACATTTTTTGATGTAGATGAGCATGTTAAAGCAAGCACCACAGCTGAATCTTTAGCAGGCATGCGTCCAGCGTTTAAGAAAGACGGTACGGTTACTGCAGGTAATGCGTCAGGCATTAACGATGCGGCTTCTTTCTTAACCCTAGCCAGCGAAAGCTACGCAAGCAGCAACAACTTAGCACCAATTGCACGTATCGTATCGTATGCAGTTGCTGGCGTACCTAACGATGTAATGGGCGAAGGTCCTATTCCTGCATCAAAAGCGGCACTAGCAAGAGCGGGGCTAAAAATTAGCGATATGGATGTTATCGAATCAAATGAAGCTTTTGCTGCGCAAGCATTAACCGTGGCCAAAGGGCTTGATTTAGATCCTGCAAAAACTAACGTTAACGGTGGTGCAATTGCGCTAGGTCACCCAATTGGTGCTTCTGGTGCCATTATTGCTACTAAAGCTATTCATGAGCTACAGCGCGTAGGTGGTAAGTATGCGCTTGTTACCATGTGTATAGGCGGTGGTCAGGGTATCGCTGTTATATTTGAACGTTTATAATTTAGCTTAGTAATCACTTCGCAATACATATGGGGCAACATTAATGTTGCCCCATTTTTTTGCTTTCGATTGCCTATACGCAATGGCTTAAAAGCTATAATGACCCTTAGTTCAATCCACGAATAATCTGATGTCTAAATAGCGCTTTCAATATATCTTGTTTCGTATGCAAAATAAGTAAAATAAATACCACGCCATCTTTGACTTCAAAAAGGACGCGATAGTTTTGGGCTATTCGTTCTTGAATTTTAAGGCCGTAATCAAGTGCCTAAGTGCTAAAAGGGTAAATATCGGCATTTAAAGACCGTTTATTTTCTATTTTGTTCAGCAATAATATGTTGATACGAGAATAAGTAATGTGACTCTTTATAAGGTGCATGGCATGCCGCACATTCAATTAAGTTTTTGTTTGCTTTGTCGCCATTTGCTTTAAATGCAGCAAAATCCCAATCATCATTACCCATTCCTTCTGGGTAGGCTTCTGCAGCGCCCTCGCGTCTTTCCATCACTGCTAATAACGCGAGTTCATTTATAATCCGATTGCCTAAAGTGGAATTTACAACATTGCCATCGGCATCCTTTTGCACTTTATACACTTCACCCACTATTACGGTACCGTAGGGTAATTGTCCATTTTCATCGGTACCACTTAAGCCTTTATCGTTAATAAATAAGCGAATATACTGGTCTTGGTGTTGCGTTCGATTAAGCGATAAATAGGGCGTAAAGTTTGTTAAATAGTCCGCTGGGTACTCGACTTTATCACCGGGTTCTGCCAAACAAAGTGAGGTACTTAAGATACCTGCAATAAGCGTTAATAATTTCTTCATTTCGACATCCTATTTATTATAGTTGAAAGCACGCTAACCTAGCAGTGAACAATAGTTTGATAACTTTTATGCACTATAGCACTAATTTTGCTCAACATTACACTAAAAATACAAATACAATGCATGTTTTGGTAACGCGTGCGTATGACCATATTTAATAGCAGCAGCGTGATTTGGCGTGTTTACTAATGTTAGAATAATGCTCGTTCAACTATCCAATATATCGCTAGCAGTCCAATTAGAACTGACAATATAGGCATCCAACGTGTGGCGTATGAGGGGAAGCGTCTACACCACATTAGTATTGGCAAGACAATGATTAATATGCCTATTTGGCCCACTTCAACCCCTAAATTAAAGGCAAGCACAGTCAGTAACTTGGCATCTTCTGGCAAGCCTAATTCGGCCAAGGCGCCAGCAAAGCCCATTCCGTGAATAAGTCCAAATATAAATGTGATGATACTTAGCCTGTGAATTAGCGGAAATAGGTTATTGAGCACATTAAATAGAATTGACGCCGCAATAACCACTTCAATCCACGAACCCATGGTGGGAAGCCAACCTAAAGCAGTGCCCGACAAGGTAATTGAATGCGCCAAAGTAAACGAAGTTACCATCCAAAGTGTGCGCGTCAAAATTAGCCTTTTTGAAGGAATCGCAGCCCATGTCTGATGTTGTCGAGTTAGACATACCGTTAGTAAGAGGGTGAGTAGAAATAGAATATGATCTAGACCAATCAATATATGAAAAATACCTTGATATACAAACTCGCCAAAAGCTTGTATTCGATTACCGTCTTGTACGTCAAACGAAGTTACCTTGCTGGGATTATCTATTACTAATACCTGATCGTTGTTAGCTGTCGAAACACTTATAATGGCTTTATGGTTTGATATCTCTGTGAATAACATAGAGTAGCTTACATCTAGATCACCTTGCAGATTACATTGCGCAGAGAAAGGTAGCACTAAGAAGACGGAATCGCGAATATCTTGCAATGCAATCTGTTCGTTTAACGAAACAGGGCAACGTATGTTGTTTCTTGAAAAACTCAAATTATCAACTACATAAGTTTCAATAATGCTTTGTCGCTCAATGATTTCAGCCCATGTAAGCTCGCCATTTTGATTGCCATCAAGTGTAATTGCGTCTTTTATATTAAGCACATCTACCTTAATTATGCCTTCTAGTTTGCCGTCATTATACAAGTTTGTATTGATGTAGACTGTGCTTAGCTCATGTCCAAACACGGCAGTTGCCATGGTAATGGATAAGAATAATAGAATATATTTCATATTTAATTCACCTGCGCAATTGACGAAGGTCCAACGCTCTTAGCGCTTACTGTTGTCTGATTTAGGGCTTTTTCGATTAGCTTAAGAAGATTTTGGTCATCGCGCAATTTGGCTTGTTGCCAGTTGATCTGTGCCCACTTGTAAGCCTCTTGAGGGTTAGCTTTAATATATAAATAGTATAGGGCGATATCGAACGCATGTTCAGTATCTTTTCTTTCTTCCCGAAGTGCAATTCGGTCGCTAACTAATGGCAGCCATTGTAAATTAGTCAACTGCAATTGCTTCTCTGCAATGGCCAATCTAAGCAGTAATGAGTCATCTTTATTTTTTGTTTTGTCCACAATTTCGCCAATCATCGTCAGCACGTTTTCGGGCTGATTTAAAGCCAGTTGGATATCAGACCATAACACCCAAAAGCTTAAGGGAACTTTCTGCGCGGTATAAGGTGCAAGGATGGCTTGCGCTTGATGTAAATCACCCGTGTCTTTTGTCATGCTTGCCTGAATTTCTGCAAACCATATATCAGCCTCGGTATAAGCATTCGAGCCTGTTGGGGAATTGCTCACGTTTAGCGCTTTATTTTTGGGTGTTTTAGGTGAACGCATAAACGTTGACAACTGCTGCAGACTCTTTTGTAAGTCATCTTTATACGACTTTGCATCTATCACACAAGCGGCCACCACTTTAGTTGGCGCTAAGCCTAATAAAGAAGTACAACTTTGAAGCGCTTGGTCGGTTTCTCCTAGGACCAAATGCATATTAGCTTTTAGTAAAATGGCATTCACATTTTGCGGCTGTATTAAAAGCAAGTTGTCTAGCAACTGTTTACTTTTTTCAAAGTGATGATAATGTTGGCGAATAACCGCATCGTAATAAAGCACGAGAACTTGTAATTGCGCGTCATTTAAAGACTGCGTGCGTAAGCTCTCTAAATGAATGGCGGCTTGTGCATAATTAGCACTATTGCCTGGGTATTTGGCTTCGCGCAAAAGCTCAGCAATAACTACTTCGGTTGACGCATCTGATTTCTGCACTTCCCACTTTGCCACTACTTGAGACGGCAGCTTTGGAATGTAGAGTTCACTCGCTACTGCTACCTTATGCACAGCAAAGAATACAACAAGGCATATTATACTTTTAGTCATACGGCGCTCGCAACGTGAGTCATTAAAAGAAGCCATCCTTGGCATGCAAACTTTAAGGTTGATCAATCAAATCTTGATAATCATTTTGATTTACCACGTCGTCTATAAACTCACGACCATTTATAGATAGCGGTTCATCGGTTGGATTTGCCGTAAAGGCTTGCCGACTAAACTCAGAAAACGACACTTGTAGTGCTTCAATAGTAATGCCTACCGTGGCACTTGCTTCGCCTCCATTACCGTCACTCACTATGTAAGTAAAAGAATCGCTACCGGTTACTTCGGCAAAGGGCTGATAAGTGAAGTTTCCACTCGTATCAACGCTTAGCGTGCCTAGCATCGGCTCTTGGTCTACAGTAAACGTAAGTGTGTCGTCATCGGCATCAGTAGCAGATAGTTTATCGGTAATAGCCACGTCAGTTTGCGTCGTGACATTAACCGACATCGCTACTGGCGGACTATTGACGTTCATGGGCTCGTCATCATTATCGCTATCAAAACAGCCCGTTAAACTCAGGCTAATTAAGCTAACAGCAAAAACGGTGAGGCAGTTTTTCATCTTTTTCATAATATTACTACTCCATTCATTTACTATAGTGAACCAGAAATTGGCGTCGCTAAATAAGGAAAAGTAGTCATCATCATGCTTGCATCACTTGGAGCGCCATCTGTAAAGGGAACGTTTCCAACACTCGCATCTTCAGGAGCGCACAAGCCTAAGTCGGTTGCTTCACCGGCTACTGGTATTGGATAACACAATGCGCCCATTACTACGCGCAGGGCAATATCAACCACGTCGTCGCCTGGTCTTCTGCCATTTGGAAAGCCGGCTAAATCATCACCAGCAACGCCAAATGCAGATTGATCAGATGCAGCAGTTGCGGCAATTCCTGTATTAAGACGCAGCATTTCTGAAGGCGTGACCGTTGCCATTTGGTTAACACCAGCAAATCCCGTAAGAAAAGCTGTCACTAAATCCGTTCTCGGAAAATTAGTTGGCGCTAAGGTAGCGATATTTGCACCTAAAGTGGTGTTTACCGCATCTTTAAACAGAATATTCAGCAGCTCTGGTAAAGATGGATGAGTCACATAATCCGCAAATTGACCATCATCTTTAGGATGCGATGATGAAAACGTATCCTTATCTTTAATCCCAATAACCAGTTCATTGACTAAGGGTGCTCCTAAGCGAGATACTTGTGTTAATGCACCACCGTTTACTTCTGTTTTAGCGAATGTAGCATTTGGATTTAAGATTCGCGCCTGTGGCAAGCTTGCAGTAGTCCAAGCACCAATAGTACCGTTACCTGCACCTGTTAAGCAGCTTTTGGGCACTTCAATTGCAATGCTCGTTATGTTCTTATCGCCTAAGTCGTCATTATCAGCACTTTGCGTAATGCCACCTGGGAATCCTGCAGCATCTCCCGCACCCGGTGCACTATCACCTTCTACTGGTACATAATTTACAAGATCAAAGGTTTTGCCTAAGTTCACAACAAAGGGGTCTTTGCGTTGACCCACAAATACTCGTCCATTCGTGTTGCAGTTGGGTATTTGTACTTCATGTATGTAGCTGTCAGCGTAGGCTTTATAAGTTGCCATGTCGGTAAATGTTTTATTGCCTACATAATCCAATGGTTTACCAAAATCGCTGCTACCATTTGCGGTGCCCATTACACTTGCACGTGCGCCAGTGCGCATTGGACCGCTTATCATCGCAACTTGGTAAGTTTCACTAAAATTGACATTTGCTTGATTGGCCGCAGTGATACCGCCAACATTAACAAGTGGCACTGCGATTGATTTTTTCGCGCCTTCTGCGCCTACCATTAGTGCTACACCCTCATTGTTGTTAGCTAGCATGCGCTTGAAATTAAATGTAAACGTCATATCTTCAATGGCGTCACCATCGTTATCAATGTGAATGGCGTAAGTTGCGTGTGGGTCCATTGGAAAATAATTAGGTCCGCCGTAAGCATCTTGCAGCGGAATATAGTTCGCAATCATGGTCACGTAATCACCGCGCCCTTCTTCATAACTATTAAAAATGTAGAAGTCGGTCGAATCCAATGTTGGGAATCTAGTAATATTAGGGGCTTCTCTATGACTAGAAGCTTGAGCATTGCCTGCAATCATGCCTGCACAAATCACAGTGATGATGGTTGATAGTGTTTTCTTTTGCATTATGGTTGTCCTTTTAATAATTATTCAACATGCAAATAGCCAAACGCGCGACATGTCGCATTGGATGCAAATTAATTGATGCTTTATAAATAAAAGGAAATATGGGGAAAAACGAGGCCATTGCGACCTCGTGTAAGTCTTAACTATATGGACGCCAATTCAGCTGCGTATAACACTTCTGTAGGGGCACCATTGAGTGATCCTCCTTTAGGCTCTTTACTTACCGCGAGCGCGGCAACTTCAATTTGGTCAAAAATTTCGGGTTTATTTAACAAATACTCACCCGATTGCTGCATTAATCCTATCGAGATAGGCGCATCGCCCGACGCGGGAACAATCCACAGTTGATAGTCATTTTCGCTTAACTGCGGTACAAAATTGGTCGTCTTAACACGAATTTTATCGCCTAAGATATCAAATGACCAAAGCGTTTTGGCGTTTTCGTTGGTAATAACGGCAACACTTTGTAGTTTATCAACAGGCGCATATTCAAGACGTACCAACAATACGGCTAATATTAAACAAGCCGCCGTAGCTAAGCCTGTTAACCACTGCCATTTTTTAGGTGATGTTTTTTGCTGGCTTAATATGTCGCTTACATTACCACTCGAATCGCTAGACCTTAACAGGTCAGGAGTCTCTTTCGTTATCAAACCTAATTGAAGCTGAATACCATGCCACACACTGTCACCTGGCGTTACCGATTCTAAGCTATATGACAATACGTTAAGGTGATATTCCCAATATTCAACTTCTTGTTTTATATCTGTGTTATTGAATTTCAAAGATTCAAATCTATCTCTGGCTTTTCCTCGCAGGGTGCCCAGAACATATTCGGCGCTAAGGGCTGATATAAGCCTTGGATTAGTATAATTCATACGCCTAAACACCTTTGCAGACTAGATAAACCGCGTCTTATCCAGCTTTTAATGGTACCAAGTGGCTTTTCTAAATAGCTCACTACTTCAGAATGTGATAAACCATTGAAGTAAGCCAAATGAATGGCTTGACGCTGCGAGGCTTCAAGTTGATCCATGCACGAGTCTATTTTTTCTGACTTAATATTAGAATGGCTCGCAGAATACGATGAGGATTCAAAGGAAAGTTCATCACTACTGGGTTCATCAATCTTTTGCGTAAATAAAGACTGCTCCTTTCTTACCTTTTTATGCCGAATGATATCTAGGGCTCGATATCGGACTATGCTTACCATCCACGTAAGCACTGTGCCTTGACCTTCTTTGTAATAGTCTGCCTTGTGCCAAATACTTACGTAAGCATCTTGCAGCGCTTCTTCAGCGTATTCTTTATTTTGCAGCATTTTTAAAGCGACCGCAAAGAGTTGTCCGCTGGTGTGTAAGTACAACTCTTCAAAGGCGCGCTTGCTGCCTTTTGCTACTTGCTGGAGTAGCGTTAGTAAGGCTTCATGTTCGATAAATTTCTGCTAAAGTTGATTAGTAAGTAACTACAGTAAACACAAAAATCAATTAATACAATCCTTTTAAGTATGCGGCTCCTATTGCCTAACGGTTCACTTTTACACACACTTAGATGACGGACAATTGGCTTTTTCTAGCGTAACCTCATTGGTATATATGCCTCGAGCCAATTTCTGAGAGGGCATATCTAGCCAAGATTCTGGAGGTAAAGTATGGGTCGCTAGCGGCTTTTCACTTACCGTTATATGCTTAAGGGCGCGATTCACATTGCGCATAGCGGCGTTAGGCTGAGATTCTGACGAGATAAGTAAAATCCCATTGCGTAAACACCACAAGCCGAACTGACTACTGCTAGATAAACGAATAATAGGTGCTGCCAAAATCAAGCCCGAAAAAACCGGTAATAACCATACAAAAAGTGTTGGCGTATAATACGCGGTAACACCCGCCCAAACGGCCCCTAGCAATGTTAATAAGTAACTAAATCGTAGAGCTTGAAGCCAAGGGATCATGCGTCCTTCTCGGGCTTGAGCCTCCCATTTGACACTTTTACCAGCTAATACGTTGAGTACAAAATAGCTATGGAACATCATCATCACGGGCGCCAACAACACCGCAAACCAAAACTCTATAAACGCACTTTTAAGGAAATTAAAACCACCTCCAAATTCTTGCCTGCGTTGCAAGAAGGTAATAATTATGCCCAGCATTTTTGGCAAAAACAGCAAAGCAACGGTGACCCATAAGGTAGTAATCATCACGTTTTGTTTAGTAATTAACCACGTCGGAAACAACTGGTAGGTGTTGGTAAAATAAACGGGCGTTTGAAATGCTTGAATAATCGCGTCGGCAGTACCGGCAAGTAACATAAACAAGAGTAATATTGAAGACGCGTAAGCAAATGCCCCAAAGGTGAAATGCAGTCTGTTAACCATGTGCAGTCCTTTCGTTGTGAGAATAGACAAATGCTGCATATTACCTTGTACCCAACGCCTGTCGCGCGTGGCATAGTCAATAATGTTACTGGGGACTTCCTCATAACTGCCGTCGGTATCGGTCAACAGAAACACTTGCCAATTGGCTCGCCTTAACAATGCAGCCTCTACAAAGTCATGACTAAGAATATCACCACCAAAGGGTTGCTTTCCTTTAAGTGATGGCAGTCCACAGGTATCAATAAATGCGTTAACGCGCACTACTGCATTATGCCCCCAGTAATTAGCGCAGTCGCCTTGCCAAAAGGACAATCCGGTGGCCAGCATGGGGCTATAAACATGCGCAGCAAATTGCACGAACCTGCCAAAAAAAGTGCTTTGGCGTATGGGCATTGGAATAGTTTGAATAAGGCCTACTTTTGGGTTAGCCTCAATGCGCTGCGTAAGTTCAAGCATTTTGTTGCCTGTCATTACGCTGTCGGCATCAAGCACAATCATACTTTCATATTGATAGCCCCAACGCTGACAAAAGTCTTTCAAGTTACCCACTTTACGACCTATGTTAGCTACCCTATTGCGGTAAAAACAGCGTATTTTAAAGTCTTCTGGCAAGCGTGCCAACATACCATCCCACATTCGTAATTCGGCTTGCAGCAAGTCTTTATTTTGGGTGTCGCTTAGCATATAAAAGTCAAACTGAAGCGCTTGATGACCTGCTGCTATTTCTCGCACCGTGGCCTCAAATCCAGCCATAATCCGGCTCGTATCCTCATTGTAAACGGGCATTACAATAGCGTGCCGGTGACATAATTCGAGATCCGACTCAGGCGCATGTATTTCTTTGGCAAATGAGAGTGGGTCGCGCTTAAACAATTTGAGCAAAAAACCAATAACGGCGGTCCAAAATGCCATTGCAAGCCATAGAAACAAAACCGCAGCCAAGCTAATTTGCACCCACTCCAAAGGCCTAAATTCATTTGGCTGAAAAATAATATATACCTGAGAAATTGCCCAATAAACAGTTGGCAAAACCAGTGCGGCCATTAACAATAGGCGAGACTTACGAGCAACCACAAATAAAGCTAATTTATTTTTCATAAACATAGGTCCAAATTTCACTAATTGGCTGATTTTTATGCGTAATAATTAGACGCATGTCATTAACCGCATCTTGGTCTTTAGGCGTAAACAAGAATGTGGCGCGTATTTCATTGCCAAAGTTACTTGGAAACACATTTAGTTGTTCTATTTTACCATTGTTGGTTGACACATTAGCCGATAGCTCGTCACCAGAAAGAGACAGTCCATCAGGAGCGGTGAAATCAACAATGAAACGGCGGGTCAAGCTGCCTTCTTTGCGCTTTTCACCGGGTAAAATATCAGCTCCCTGTAGCGTTCTTAATACACTTGCTTGCTTGTATGCGTGTGCATCGCCACTCACTGTTTTCATTTCGTAATGTACAAATAGGCCATTGCCTTTCTTAACAGCTTTATCGTTGACCCAGTACGCAACGATGTTATCGTGAGTTTCCGAGTTAGTCGGTATTTCAACAAGCTCCAAGCGCCCTTTATTAAATCCTTCATATGGTGTAACCCAAAGCCCTGGCCGTTGGTGATAATCGGCTTCTGAATCTAAATAATGACCGTACTGAATGTCACGTTGCAACATGCCAAAGCCTTTAGGACTGTTATCTCCAAGCGACGTTATACGCAAACGGTTAGGGTTATCAAGAGGCCTCCACAACTGTTCGTTTGACGATGTCACAAGCATCATGCCATCACTGTCGTGCACCTCGGGACGATAATCATCGGGTTTATTACGCGAGTTTTCACCATACAAAAACATACTGGTAAAAGGCGCTAGGCCTAGTTTGTCAATGTCTTTGCGCGCAAATAGCCAAGCCTTGACATCCACTTCGGCTTGTTTATTGGCTTGCATGGTAAATTTATAGACGCCCGTTATAGACGGACTATCCATTTTTGCATAAATCGATAAGGTTTTGCCATTTGCCGGCTCAATCAGCCAAAAGTCGGTGAAATAGGGAAATTCTTCACCTTCTGGCATGGCGGTATCAATGGCTATCCCACGAGCCGAAATTCCATATTTTTGATGCTGACCCACTAATCGAAAATAAGTTGCCCCTAAAAATGCTGCAAGCTCATCTTTGTACTCATTCGTGTTTAACGGGAAATGCACGCGAAAGCCGGCAAAGCCAACATTGGCATTTATTTTATCTGCAATTGATTGCGCTGGCGGATCATACTGGAAGTATCGCGTATCAAAAGGTAGTGAACTGACTCTGTTTCGGTAGTCGATAACATTAATATTAACAGGCTGCTTATATAAAAATCCAGTATGAAAAAGCTGTACTTCGTATGGATATAGCCCGCGCCAAATACTCTCGTCAGCCTTAAAGCGTATGGCTTTGTACTGTTGATAACTCAGGTCTCTAAGCGTTTCGTTTTTAATCGCCTCAACCGGCGCAAAGTCTTTTTGTGCTTGTTGCTTAGCTTGCTCAACAAGCTGACGCAAAAACGGACTTTGGTCATCGGGTAATGCAGCAACTGCGCTTGATTGCGCAACTACACTGGCAGTCGAAAGTGTGATGATGGCAAATGAAAAAAGTAATTTCCTTAGCACTAAATATGGCTCCTGAGTTTTGTTCATTGTGTTTGTATAAATTAGGCTTATATGATGGATTTATTGATTAAAATGCTTCGTTATCATAGTGTTCGTTTTTACATATCTGAAGCAACTAGTTTGCAGTTTTCACGCCAATCTTTTGCTCACGCACAATCAGCTATGTGCTTGTAAAACATACTGTTTATATTACGACATTTTCTATATTTATTGTTTTTTGCAAATACGTCTAAAATAGTGTGGAAAATTTACAACACTCACATTCAAGCGTTAATTCAGAAGGGTCTGAGCGCAGTGTCATACAGGCTAGGTGTAAATTGGATTTTGGATCGATTAAAGAAAGGTACGAAAGATGTCTCTTTCGTACCTTTTTGTTTTCTTATCTTATTGGAAAAACATTCTAAACGTAAGGCCAACCGTACGCGGTTCACCTATGCGATAGCCTAAACGAGCTCTACCGCCGCGCTCTCTATCAAATGAAAGCAAAGCGTTTTCATCAAGCAAATTGTTAACGTAGAGTAGAAATTCATATTCATCATAAACCAAGCCCGCGCTAAAGTTTAAGGTAGAGTATTTATCCAACACTAAATCTAGATTTGTGGTTTCATTACCCGTCGCCCCGCCAAACGCAATATTCGATTGGAAGCTTCCCGCGCCTGCAACTTGGTCACTCGGTTGAGTTAAGCGATCGCCAACAAATTGATATACGCCTTGCACATAAGTTGCACTTGAACCTAACCAGGGTGAATCAAACTCATAGGTAGACGAAATAGCATACGATGTTTCAGGTACAGAGGCTAAGCGATTACCGTCTTGTACACCGCCAAGCACGCTGCCGCTACTATCCAATACGGTACTGCCAAATTCCGCTTTTAAGAAACTACCGGCAAATGAGAAAAACAAGTTTTTCGTGGCTTGTCGGGTAAGCTCAAACTCAATTCCTGTGGATGAAGCTTCGGGCACATTAAACGAGATACGTGATGAACATGAGCCTGCATCCAAGGTAACTTGCAAATCTTCAATATCGGCATAAAAAGCCGACACATTAGCACTCCAACCACGACCTGATGACTTCATACCCACTTCATAGTTGGTTAGTGTTTCATCTTCATATTCTTGAAAACCACCAAACACTTGCAAATCTTGCTCGTTACACAAGCCTCTATTTAGCGGATCGTTTACGCCACCTAAGCGAAAGCCTTGCGAGACCTGCGCGTTAAGGTTAAGGTTGTCGCTCACTTCATATTGTGCAATGACACGTGAGGTAAAACCGTCAGATTCGGTAGAGTCAGTTTGATCGTCACTATTTGAAAACAACCCTCCTGTGGTAAAACGACGCGTTTCTTCATAGTCGTACCAGCGGCTGCCTAAAGTGACTATTAACTTTTCGGTAAAGGCATAATTGACTTCACCAAACAAAGCCGTTTGCTTTAAGTCATAAGGTAAAAATGCATTATAAGGTGAATCTGCAGCAAAGCCATTCGCAACGGCAGCAGATGTGCCGGCACCTAAAGTGGCATCGGTTACAGCATCATAGCCTGGTGTAGGTAGCGTTTGTTGATAATCGCGCTCAGTATCCGACCTAAAGGCACCAACTACCCACTGCAACGCATTGTCACCATTAGACGCTGCGCGCAATTCATAGGTATCTTGTTTTACTTGGGTTCTATCACGTAAGTTAGAAGGTAATAAAGCCGCTGCATCAGGGAATCCAAGGTCAATACTGACACTACCCGACAATGTGCTGGCATCACGACTCATAAGAATGTCACGGTCGGTGTAGCTATAAACAAATGTAAAGTCAGCAATGTTTGCGGCATATTCTGCGGTTATATCGGCAATCAGTGTTTCATCCTCAAACGCTTCTTCTAACAACAAATACTGCTGCCTTTCGTTTAACGTAATAGCCGGACGCGCGGTGGTGTAAGGGTTCGCAAATATGTTAAATTCATCTTGGCGATTAGCGCCATTGACACTGATATCTTGCAGAATTAATCGAGGTGTAATTGTGATATTTTCAGTAGGCGTATATTTAAACGCCACGCGCCCACCTAATCTAAATCCATCGTTTACGTCTTTATCCAGAGTACCGCCTTCACCTAAAGCATCAATGAAACCCGCGTATCCGGTACGATAAAATACCGCTCGCATAGCAAGGGTATCGTCAATTAATGGAACGTTAACCATGGCTTTCAAATGATTACCTATACCGCCATCGGTTTTAGAATTAACATTTCCCTCGACCTTTGCAGCAAAACTATCCATTTCAGGTTGGTTGGTGATGTAACGCAATGTGCCACCAATTGAACCCGAACCAAATAACGTACCTTGTGGGCCGCGCAGTGTTTCTACACGGCTTAAGTCAAACAAGTCTAAGTCAGGCGTAAATAATGAAAGTGATATTACGCTTTCATCTAAATATACACCTACTTGCTCTTTAACACCGGGTTGGTCGCGAACGATTTGTCCAGCAGATACGCCACGCATCGATATTTGACTTTGACCCGGCCCTAAGTTTTGAATAGAAATACTGGCAACGCTGCGCGCGATGTCTTCTAAACTATTCGCGCCCGAGCGTTCAATATCTTTTTGGGTTTGCGCGTTAATCGAAAAAGGTACGTCTTCAATAGCAAGACTGCGCTTGGTCGCGGTTACCATGATTTTTTCAATTTCTGCATCTTCATTTGTTGGTGCTGAGTTTTGCGCAATTACAGGAGCGCAAATTGCGGCTCCTAAGGCTAAACTGACAAGACTTCTTTTAAAAAAGTGGTGGTTGGAGAATCCCATAATAAATCCTTTTTGAGTGTGTTTGAATGTTAGTGACAGGATCGCAAAAAGCGCATCTAATTTCTAGCATTTTGCCTAGCTTGAGACTTTTTGCTTATACTTAACGTGGCGAGCGCCCTGCATTTTTCGCCCTCTTTTCTGTTCGTTTTTCTTTTCTATCTTTTTTATCAGGTGTGAGCGAGCCCTCTTTAAACTTTTGTTTTCGTTTTGCTTTGTCAGACTCTTTCTTGGCAGCAACTTCAGCCATTTCCACTATTTCTTTCATTAGCATTTCAGGCGTCTCTAAGCTAATGCGTCCTAACATGCCTGAGCGCAATTCATTGATAAGCACTTCACAAATTTTATGCAAATTAACGCGTCCACGCGCCATTAGTGCGCCTCGCTTACCTGCGGCAAGTTCTAAAAATTCAAGTTCAGTAGCAGGAATATGCTCAAGCTTAAAACGTCCTTTCAACAGTTCAGGATAGGCTTTAATCAAATAATCAGCGGTAAAAAAACCAATATCGTCATATTCAATTGCGGTGTCTTTTACTGCACCTGACGCTGCTAAGCGATAGCCGGTATTAGGATTTTCTAGCTTAGGCCAAAGCACGCCGGGCGTATCGTACAAAACGATATTGTTATCGAGAATGATTCTTTGCTGATTTTTAGTAACCGCGGGCTCGTTGCCGGTTTTAGCGATAACACGGTCGGCTAAAATATTGATCAAGGTAGACTTACCCACATTAGGGATGCCAATAATCATAGCGTTAATGGCTTTAACCGATCCTTCTTTTCGAAAGCATATCTCACGCAAAAGACCAATAATTTCTTTGCTTTTGGCTTTATTGTCTAGTGCCGTAGTAAAGGTTTTAATACCACGTTGCGACTCTAAATGCGCTTGCCATAGTGCCGTAATTTCTGGGTCAGCCAAGTCAGACTTGTTGAGAATTTTTAAACAAGGTTTATCGCCTCGAATTTTTGCAATCTCGGGATTTTCGCTAGAATACGGAATGCGAGCGTCAAGCACTTCAATTAAGACGTCAACCTGACTTAGCGTTTCTTTTATTTCTTTTAGGGCTTTGTGCATATGCCCTGGGAACCAATGAACGGCCACAATTTTTATCCTATTTGAATCTTGCTTATATGTTACTACAACTTAGGTGTTTAATCAGATTGTTCAACGTCCATCGTACAGGTTTGTAAAGCGCCAGTGATAGTGATGCGCCATGCCACGGTAATAAGTTGCGAATGTATCCTAATAGGAATTGTGAAAACGACACATACTTTTAGCATTTGATTAAAGTGCGTCGCTATTACTGTCGATACTAATTGTAAGTATTTCATCGAAATATAACTTCAACAGTGCATTGACCATCTTTGCATGGGGTATTTTATTAACATTTTACAGCATATCAGCAAATTAGTTGATGGCGGCGTTGCCAGCCCACAAGTAGTTTTTGCCCAGTTTAATGAGTTAATCACTAAAGTACCTTTGTTGTATTTTATATTATTGGTTAACTCGTTAGCGCTTGCTTATACACATTATGGAATTGCACCTGACTATTTAACCGTGTATATGTCTGGCTTATTAAGCCTCGTGTGTATTGCTCGAACAATCAAATGGCATAGATTCAAGCACAAAAAACTATCGCTGAAACGAGCTAAATACGAAGTGAAAATGACGGTGTTATTTTCCGTGTTAATGAGTGTGTTTTTTTCGGGCTGGTGTTATGCGCTTTACACCTATGGCGACTTTTCACTGCGTTCTCATATTATTTACTACATGTCGATAACGGTCATCGGTATTATTGTCTGCTTAATCCACCTACCCTATGCCGCATGGGCAATCTCGATTATTATTGGTATTCCATTTGTAATATTTTTTATGCTCTCTGGTGAACAAGTATTTATAGCCATTGCGAGTAATTTTGCTCTAGTGTTGGTGGTGTTAGTGATGATAACGTTAAGCTATTATCGCGCTTTTTCATCGGTCATTGAAGCCAAACAAAAGCTCGAACTACAACATCGTCAAACACAAAAACTCAATGTTCAAAATGAAATTTTAGCCAATCAAGATGGGCTTACGAAATTGGCCAACAGACGCTGTTTTGCTACCTATTTGAATGATAAGTTAGCGTTAAACACAAAAAATAATTCATTTTTGGTGGCACTAATTGACTTAGATGGGTTTAAACCTGTGAACGATATTCATGGGCATGCAGCCGGAGACCGAGTACTAACAGACGTAAGTAAGCGCCTACAAACATTGATCGCTAATAAAGGCTTTTTGGCCCGTATAGGCGGCGATGAATTTGCGCTTATTATTGATCATACTGGCAACCATCAAGATATCCGTATTTTAGGCGAGAATATTACTGCCACTATTCAAACTCCCTTCATTATGCGAAGTGGTGCTGTGCAAATATCAGGTTCATGCGGCTTTGCTATATACCCTGAAGCTGGCAATACTGCAGACGAACTAATGGATAGAGCTGATTTTGCTTTATATGAGGCGAAAACAAACGCAAGAGGCACTTCAATAATTTTTTCAAATCAGCACGAACGCCTAATTCGGGAAAAGTCGCAAGTTGAATTAGCACTAAGTCAAAGTTTATCAAAAAACGAATTATTTTTGCACTATCAACCTATTGTTAATGGCAGAACGGGCCAAATTGTTGGCTTAGAAGCCTTAGCTAGATGGGATCACAGTGAATTAGGGAGTATACCTCCTGATCTATTTATCACCATTGCAGAAAAGATTGGCGTGGTGACTCAAATTACGCTAGATTTGTTTGCAAAAGCGGTAAATGAATTAAAACGTTGGCCTGAACATTTGTACCTATCATTTAATTTATCGGTCCACGACATTATTAATCCAGATACGCTGTGCAAGCTTACCCATATTTTAACTCAACATAATGTCGCATTAAGTCGCGTTCAATTTGAAATTACTGAAACGGCTATGATGACAGATTTAGACTACTGTTCTAGTGTCACTAAAAGCATGCTGGAAAAGGGCTTTAAAGTTGCTCTAGATGATTTTGGTTCAGGTTATTCAAGTTTAAGTTACTTGCATAAATTGGCGTTTAACACCTTAAAAATTGACCGCACTTTTGTAAATAGCTTACATGTGGAAGAGCGTAGTGAAGGCGTTATTAAAACCATACTAGCACTATGCGAAAGTTTTAATGTAGATTGCACGGTGGAAGGCGTAGAAAGTGAAGAGCAAAAGAACTTATTGCTGGAACTAGGCTGTACAAACATGCAGGGATATTATTTTCATCGGCCAGGCCCTATCGAAGGATTTAATTTACATGAATTGAAACGAAATATAGTCGCTATTTGAACAACATAGTGACCAAGTAGCACCATAATGCGATCAAATTTAAGTCTCTAATGTCTTTATTAACGCTAACGCAGATGAAATCATAGTTCGTTACCGTAAAAAATCCCCTTTGTTTAACCAATTTATTATCTAGACCACTGAGCTTAATGATATAATGTTATACTTTAGTAACTTTATGTTATTTGTTTGCGATTATCTGTTTACCTTTCTGTAAAAACGTGTAATTCTAAGCCTATAATTTGTACGGTCAAATTTATAAATACAGGTCTGGGGGATTTAAAAATGGCGTTTGATAAAAATAAGATTTTAATCAAAACATCTCTATCATCATGCTTTGGTAGTCATTTTACTGAAGTTGATGGTGCATCAGAATTTATTAGCGAGCTTGCATTACAGGCTGAGGAAGTTTGTATAAAGCCCCTGTCTTACGTTTTTAATGAAAATGATGCTTCGGACTATTTGTATATTCCTGAATCAGGCTCTATTATGTTGGAACGTTCTACAGCGTCTGGTCGAAGACAAGTTTTTGCCTTTTTATTTACCGGAAACCTTTTAGGGCTTTCAGAGCACGCGAATTATAATTTTAGTGCTAAAGCCTTAAACGATGCATCTGTTATCAAAATTAATAAACAAATAATGAAAGATGTTTTTGAAAAACATCCTGCGGTGGCTCAACGTTATTATAATGTGACTAATCATATACTCTCATTAGTACTCGACCAGCTTTTCATTATGGGACAAAAAACCGCGCATCAGCGTTTAGTACTTTTCCTCCTTGATATGCAAAAGCGTATTGGTCACGGCACTAACAAATTTTTGCTACCTATGAGCCGTCAAGATATTGCAGATTATTTAGGCATGTCTTTGGAGACGGCCAGTAGAGGTTTTAGCAAATTAAAAACCGACCAACTTATTAATATTGTTAATAACTATCAAATTACTATGTTACAAAAAGATAAGCTTTGTGAATATGCTGAATTATAAATACATACTTTTATACACTTATAAAATAGTACGGTCTAAAACGCTCACCCTGCAGTGCATTTCAACAAGCGACTAAAGAAATGCGCGCTCTGCTCGCAACTTTTCAATGTCACTATTGCTATAGCCAAGGCTTTGCAAAACAGAGCGTGTATCTTGGCTAAAGGTGGGTAGTGCAAAGTTAGGCTGAGCGGGCTCTTTTAGGTATTTAATAGGCACACCTAAGTGATTAGTGCCTTGCTCGTCGGTCAAGATCATTTCTCTTTCAAGTAAATGGGGGTCTCGTATTGCTTCGTTAAGCGCACGAACAGGCGACCAGCAAACATCAACTTTATCAAAAAATGACTGCCAATAAGGCATATCATGCTTGCCAAACTCTCCTTTCAGGAACGCTTTAACGGGCGCTTGACCTTCACCTGGCGGTAATTTGCACAATTCAATAAGGTCTGGACGATTAAGCGCATTTAATAAATTTTCAGCAAACTTTAGCTCACTGCCTCCTAAGGTGAGATGCTGCTTATCTTTAGTTTGATAGATGTTATACATGGCGGCTCCGCCCCAACTGCGTTCTAGCTTTGGGTCTGCTGAACGATTTTCAGCAAACGGCGGTCCCATTACATTGGCATACCATGCCACCAAACTATCTTGCATAGAAATGTCGAGATAATCGCCCTCTCCGGTGCTTTTAGCGCGTAACAATGCCATCAGTACACCGGAAAAAGCCATTAATGAGCCCGCCATGTCAGCAACCGGCATTGCCGGTTGCGCGGGTAGTCCATCTTGACCCAAATTAATACCTACCGCACCAGAGTCGGCTTGTATACTCAAGTCGTGAGCCGGATTAAGCGCTTTTGGACCGGTTTGGCCAAAGGCCGATATTGAGCAGTACACAATTTTTGGATTTATCGCCTTAATTGCGTCGTAATCTATACCCAAACGCTTAACCACGCCTGGCCTAAAAGCTTCAACAATCACGTCAACTTCTTTGGCGAGCGCTAAAAATGCATTTTTACCGCTCTCGCTTTTTAAGTTTAAATTGATGCTTTTTTTGCCACGAAAAACATTACGAAACCAAACAGAGTCGCCATTTTGCTTAAGACCTACCTGACGAACGGGTTCGCCGCCGGGTGGTTCAAGACTAATCACTTCAGCACCATGATCAGCCATCATCATGGTAAAATGGGGGCCGGGTAAAAATAGTGATAAGTCGAGGACTTTAACGCCTGCAAGTTTCATTTTGTCTCCAGTTGGCTAAATTGCGCCTGACGAGCGCATCGCTTCAATTTGTGATTCTGTGTAGCCTAATTCTGTTAATAGGTCTTGAGTATCATGCCCCATAACGCCGCTAGGCTTACCTGAAAGTCGCTTACCGTTTAGTTTAATAGGATTCGCAAGAACCTGCATGGTTTTGTCATGCGGGTGCGGAACCGACTGCACCATAGCAATGTCTTTCACATACTGGTTGTTCAACGCTTGCGGTATATCATAAACGGGCGCACAAGGTATTTTTCCTGCAAAGACTTCTAACCAATGCTCAGTCGTCTGCTTTGCAAGTACTCTATCTATCTCTACGGTTAATATGTCGCGAGTTTCTCGTCTTTGTGCAACCGTCGCAAAACGTTCTTCCGCGAGTACCTTGTCGTTCAGCAATTCTACTAACACTTGCCAAAAACGGTCTGTCATCGCCATTACAAACACAAAACTATCTTTAGTTTTGTATAACTGGCAAGGAACAGTGGCCGGATGCGCAGAGCGTGGTGCTCTTTGCACTTCATGCCCTTGGTTAAGATACCAAGTAGCAGGATAAGACAACTGGTGTAAGGCAACGTCAAACAACGATACATCAACGTCTCTGCCTTCACCTGTTCGATGCGCGCCTAACATAGCGGCGGTTAGCCCTAAAGATGCGACCGCGCCCGTCATAAAGTCAATCATCGACACACCAAATCGCGCAGGTGGTTGATCGGGCTCGCCCGTAAGTGACATTAAGCCCGCTTCGGCTTGCATTAGATAATCGTAACCCGGCCAACTAGCTCGGTCGTTGTCACGTCCGTAAGCCGATAAATGCCCACACACAATTTTTGGATTGATGTGCTTGAGTTTATCGTATGTAATGCCTAACTTTTCGGGCTGGTCACCACGCAAGTTATTGGTTACGGCATCTGCACTTTTCACTAATTTCTCAAATATGGCTCTTCCTTCGGCCGTCTTTAAATTAAGCGTTAAGCTCTTTTTGTTTAAGTTAAAGGTTTGAAAGAAATAACTGTCATTGTCGCCTAAGAAAAAAGGCCCCGTTTGGCGCGACACGTCGCCACCAATTAACGGGTTTTCAATTTTAATAACTTCAGCGCCCATATCGGCTAAGTACATAGAACCGTACGGACCTGCTCCATATTGTTCTACCGCAATGATACGGACACCCGCTAAAGGAAGTTGACTCATAGTAAATACCTTATATTTTATAACGCTCAACAAGCTGCTTAGCAATGATGATGCGCTGCATTTCGTTAGTACCTTCACCAATACACATTAGCATTGCATCGCGATAATAACGTTCAATGTCATATTCTACTGAATAACTGAAACCACCAAAGATACGCATGGCTTCATTTGCACAGAACACGCCAGCCTCTGAACCATAATATTTGGCCATTCCAGCTTCCATATCACAACGTTCGTGGTTATCAAACTTAGCCGCAGCCTGTTCAATCAACAATCTCGCCGCTTCTACTTTTGTGGCCATTTCGCCTAGTTTGAGCTGAATTGCTTGGTGATTACAAATAGCCGTACCAAAGGTTTCGCGTTCTTGTGCATAACGTACCGCAAGCTCTGTTGCTCCTAGTGCAATACCTGCGCCGCGAGCCGCAATGTTAATACGCCCTAACTCTAGGCCGCCAATAGCTTGTAAAAATCCTTTGCCTTCTTCTTCACCAATTAGGTTAGCCGCTGGCACACGCACATCTTCAAAAGACACTTCACAGGTATCAATGGCGCGATAACCCATCTTTTTCATCTTTGAGACTTTGATGCCAGGTAAATAGTTACCGTCGCTGTCTTTGGTTTCAACAATAAACAAGCTCGTTCCACGGTGTGCTGGCTTTGCATTTAGATCTGTTTTTACCAACACCGCTAACGAGTTACCGTTTAATGAGTTAGTGATCCACGTTTTTGCACCATTAATCACATAATCATCACCGTCGCGCACCGCAACCGTACGTATAGCTTGTAAATCGGTACCCGCATTTGGCTCAGTAAGCGCAATTCCGCCGCGCATTTCTCCGGCTGCCATGCGTGCTAAAAAGCGATCTTTTTGCTGTTGCGTACCACAGCGCTCAACCGCCGATGCTTGAATTAGGTGAGAGTTAAATATCCCACTTGGTGCCATCCACGCTGAAGACACTTTCATGACTATCTTTGCATAAATAGAGGCTGGTAGTCCCATGCCGCCATATTCCTGGCCAATTGTGGCACCAAATAGTCCAAGCTCTTTCATTTGATCAACCAAATGATGAGGATATTTATCTTCCTGATCATACTCTTTGGCGATTGGGCGAACTTCATTTTCGACCCATTTATTGATCATATCTAAAATGGCAACTTCATCTTCTTTTGACCATGCTTCAGACATACATCCCCCTTAATAATTAACTTTGTCTTCTACAGAATGACCGACTTTAGCTATCAACATTTTGCGCACAAAGCTACAAACTTGCTTGCCATCCTGATTAAAACCGATTGTTCTTACACTAACGATACCTGCACCTGGACGAGACTTAGACTCGCGTTTATCGAGTACTTCAGACTCAGCATAAAGCGTGTCGCCTTCAAACAGTGGGAACGTCATTTTAATGTCGTCCCAGCCTAAATTGGCAATCGCTTTTTGGCTAACATCGGTCACACTCATACCCACCATTAAGGCAACGGTGAAAGGTGAGCACACAATACATTTACCAAATTCACTTGCTTTTGCATATTCATCATCAAAATGCATTGGATGCGTATTCATAGTAAGAAGTGTGAACCAAGTATTGTCGGTTTTGGTAATGGTACGACCTGGACGATGCTCATAAATTTCACCTACATGAAACTCTTCGTAACAACGGCCAAACGTTTCTCTAAAACGGTTTTCGCCTACTTTCTTTACATTTTGAACCATGATTTCTTCTCTCTTTTTGAGGTTAATATTGAACTACTTATTAGTATTTAAGTTTGCTAGTGCTAGGGTACGTTGAGCGGCTAGAATAATGGGCCTGTCAACCATACGTCCGTGCACTGTCACTACGCCAGAATCTGCACCTTTAGTTGCGTCGACCACAGCCTGTGCGTATTCTATTTGCGCTTCAGTTGGCATAAATGCCTGATGGATTTGAGCAATTTGTTTAGGGTGAATAGCCGCTTTTCCAGTAAAGCCTAAGGCTTTAATTTTCAAAGTTTCTTCACTTAGTCCTGCTTCATTTTGCATATCAATATATGGCACATCAATTAAACCAAGGCCATTGCTAGCAGCGGCTTGTACCATTTGATGGCGAGCGTGAAGTAAAGGCTCGTAGCTGAATTCACAGCGTAATTCGGCTGACATATCACCGCCACCAAACATAAGTGCCGTAAGTCTAGGAGATGCATGTGCAATATTTTTAGCATTGCCAAGACCGTTAAGGCTCTCGATAAGCGCAATAAATTGCGTACTAGACGAATTTACTTCTTTAACGGCTTGTTGTACCTGACTTGCGTCGGCGCACATTGCGATCATAATGTAAGCTGGCGCAACAGCCGCTAAACTTTTAAGATCTGCCGCCCCATATTCAGTATCAACCGCATTAATTCGCACACAAATTTTTGCAAAGTTGTCTGGATGCTGCGCTTTTTGGTCGGCTAAAAACTGCACGACTTCAGCGCGCGCGCTATCTTTTTGAGTGGGTAATACAGCATCCTCTAAATCGATACAAACAATGTCTGCACCGGCGTCTAACGCTTTTACAAAACGTTCAGGTTTAGATCCCGGAACAAACAACAAAGAACGGGTAAGCGTTAACATAACTATAGTCCTTTACGTACGGTAGAAGACGGCACATGCTCAGCGAAATGTTGGGCGATTTGCTCTCTTGTTGTAAACCATACGCCCTCGTGTGAGTTTGCATATTCTAAAAACTCGTTCAAAACGCTAATACGACCGGGCCTGCCGATAATTCGAAGATGTAGACCAAGACTCATCATGCGTGGTTGTGACTCGCCTTCTGCGTAAAGTACATCAAAGGTATCTTTTGCATATTTTAGCCAGTCATCAGGTGTGAGTGACGGTGCAACCCACATTTTCATGTCGTTTGAATCAAGTGCATAGGGCACAATGACCATCGGGTCATCCGTGCCTTCAACGGCATCCCAAAAAGGAGCGTCTGCACTGTAATCGTCCATGTGGTATAAAAATCCTTCCTCTTGCAATAATCGGCGCGTGTTGTCGGTGAGTAAATATCGAGACAACCAGCCTAAAGGTCTTTTACCTGTCGTTTTTTCGATACTTATTACCGCATCGCGAATAAACTGGCGTTCTTCTTTTTCATCCATGCGAAACTGAAATATCCAGCGGTAACCATGTGAACAGGTTTCATCGCCTCGGCGCTTAATCGCTTCTGCAATATGCGGTGCACGCTCTAACGAAAGTGCGGCCGCTGTCCAAGTGGCAGGAATGTTATATTTATCTAGCAAGTTAATGATGCGTGGCGCACCTTCAATTATGCCGTATTGATAATTCGATTCGTTACCATAGTTGCGAATAGGCTTGCGTAAATAAACTTGCAGTTCATCAACCGGCTCCATTCCCTTATCGCCTTCTTTAATGCTGTATTCAGAACCTTCTTCAACATTAACCACAATTGACATTGCTAAACGATGTTTATTGGGCCATTGGTATTGTTTTGACATAAACCGACTCTCTTAATGATATTCTTCACCGCCGGAGACATTCATACTTTCTCCGGTGATGTATATGGATTGGTCTGAACATAAAAATGCACAGGCATTAGCAATATCGTCTTGCTGACCGGGTCTACCAAGTGGAATACGCTCACGCATATCTTGCATATACTTGTCGAAACCTTTACCTGTTACTTCAGAAAAGTGTTCATTTTGCCAAGCACCTAAGCCTGTAGTTACGTGGTTAGGACATATTTGATTGACATTAATTTTCTGTGGACCAAGCTCTAATGCGGCCACTCGCGTTAGTCCGTTCATACCGTGTTTTGAGGTGGTATAAGCAGAGGCATGCGGAAAGGCTGACTTGGACGCCTGCGAGCCTATATTGATGATTTTTCCGCCATGTCCTTGCTTAACCATTTGCATGGCCGCATATTTAACACCTAGAAAGGCGCCGCGGAGGTTAACGCCTAACACGCTATCCCATTCGTCAACTTCCATTTCCAAAATGGGTTTCATGAGGTAACCAATACCCGCATTATTTACCCATATATCGAGTTTCCCGTATTTCTTTACGGCAAAGTCGGCAGCAGCAGCCACTTCTTCAGCTACTAGTACGTTGCAAGGGAATGAACATGCTTCACCGCCTGCTTGCTCAATTTCGTTAACAATCGTTTGCATTTCATCGGTAGACCCTATGGCGCTGTCAGGCGTATGGGCGTTAACAGAGCGGCCAATGTCAGTAATAACCACCTTGCAACCTTCACTAGCAAGTCTTTTTGCCATGGCTTCACCTAAGCCTTTATGACGACCAGCGCCAGTAATGACCGCGACTTTTCCTTTTAATTCGGGATATTGCGACATACTTACTCCTAAATAGCTGAGGTCATGATAAACAGAGGATTGTCAGCAAACGACTGAAACTCAGCGGCAATTTTCTGCATGGTTTCGCTACCAACATCTTTTCCAAAGGCGTCCATATCGTTCACCTTAATAATTTCAATATATTCGTAAGGTGGCTTAGCGTCACTCATAAGCAAACCTTCACTTTTCAGCACTTCAAAGCTATCAACTGAGGCAAGGCCCCCTGCTGTTGGAATATCCGTAGATTTTGCCCATTGTTGGTAATCAGATTCTTTGGCGTCGGCTTTTAAATTAAATAATACAACTATCGTTGTCATATGAAGTACCTCTTTAGTAATTTGTCCGGACAAATTTAACGGGTTATAAAGACTATGTCAAATAAGAAAAATACTCAGGCTGTTTACAATTTGACAAATAGCAAAGCAGCCTGAATAAAGTGTCGTTATCTAGCTGGTTTTGACCAACTCGTCTTGCACTTCTTGCATTGTTGGATCGCCATTTTGCATTTCTTCTTTGTCTTGCTGCAAAATGCGAGTCAGTCTTACCAAAAATTCCTGCGTATCTGCACTACGCTTGGCGACTTCCGTTTTGTTAGGGGAATAGGCATTAATTTCATCGCGTGTTAGTACACCTTTTTCTTCAAGTAAACATTCTAAAGTGGCGGTGCGCTCGCGCGCGACAGACAGTTCCATTGCTAGTACCATCACCAATGACATAACTTGTTCTGTTTGTTTGTCTTCAAGAAAGTACGGGCGTTGACCTTTTGCTTTGGTCCCCGCTAAATCAAGTTTATTAATAGATTTCATTGTATTGTTCCTCACTTTTTCCAAACGCCGTATGCATTCCAAACAGGTGCTCTACCATAATCTTCACCGGCATCGCCTTTTTCGCGTTTGCCAAATATTTTTTCATCAACAAGCGAGACTAAACCCACGTCGAACATGTCTTGGCCATTAAAACCGCTTTTTGTAAACATCTCTTTGAGGTTTAATTCATGCATTGGGCCCCAATACGGTTCGTTGTTAAAATAAGTATCCCAGTCACGAATAAACTGCTGATACAAATCCATTCCTTCATACTGCGGCTGCTCTAAATGCAGCATCAAACCCTTAGGCGCTAATAATCGATGAATTGTTTTTAACACTTTGGGCATTGCAATATGCGACGACTCGTGTAAAAACATTGACGTTGTGATCAAATCAAATGAGCCATCTTCATATTGGGAAAGATCTTCGGCATTTGCCTGCACAAACTTAATATTGTTGACCCCTAGGGCTGCGGCGCGCGCATGCGCATATCGCAAGCTAGGTCTAGCAACGTCAATTGCAATCACTTCGGCATCAGGAAACGCTTGCGCTAATGGTACGGCGTTATGACCTATGGTGCAGCCTAAGTCCAAAATGCGCTTGGGTTTAAAATCGCTATGGTCATCTTTTAGCCATTTGCCTATGGCTTGTCCACCGCCATCAGACAACGTGCCTAGTAAACCCGCCGTCGTGACAAACAAACCAAGATCATAACTCGCCGCCACTGTCACGTCGTCTTTAAAGTACTCGGTGTAGTAGCAACCGGGCTGGCAGTGAATGTCGACTGATCCTACGTTGTTAGGGATGCTAATGCTGTCATCAAGTTCTATATTGTGACTATTGGCATTACTCAATGCTGATACTTTTTCAGTTATGCTTTCAATTTGACGAAGCACCTGTGAACGTGCAGCTTGATGACGCATTTCCATTGTATTTCTGCGCAAGCCACTCCAAATTTGAAAGTATTTATTGTGTAACATGGCTTCGCGTATTTCATGACGGCTCTGTGGTTCGCGACCATGCTCCTTGGTAAAAGCCGGCTTTACTTCACGTTCATAGGCAACTCTAACGCCCGGTAAAACATTGGCACTAAGATGTACGTTCAGGTGCGTCAAGAAATTAAGGCGGGCGATTTCATCGTGATTCGCTTCTGGAAACACTTCATGCTTAGCTAACACATCCCATGACGGTAGGGTTTTCTTATCACTCATTTATCTTCTCCAATATATTCAAGATCAACTAGTTCATAATATGTTTGCATATACCCATCAACGCCGGCTTTTAATAACAAATAATCGTCGTCAGCAGTACACCATAAATTATATGGAGGATGTTCTTCTGGCAAGTTTCCTGCTGTATCGACCACTTGGAAATGCCTAGCTCTAAATTTACCCGCTCCTACTTCAATATCTTCTTCACCTACATACACAATGCCAAAACCAGTTTTGAATAATAGTGGACCTGTTGCGCCTCTGTGGTCGGGGGAGCTTAAAAATATGTTCGGGAAGAATGTTTTGCCGGGTCCATTAGAAAGATCATAAAGCCTCATTAGTAACGCGTCACCTAAAATAGGATGCGCTTGTAGCCATTTAACTCTTTGTGTTAACTCTACTTTTTGCGATATGCGGCCGTCTCTTTGATTATGCGTTTCACACTCTACGAAAGTGTCGGTGAAACGCATCCAGCCTGAACCTTCATACTTATCACCCACACTGATACGTACCGAGCAATCTATAGGGCTTGAGTCAGCACGCATGGCTAACACAACGTCACGCACAACATTAGGCTCATCATCAATTTCACAATGTGCGTGCAGCACGTGGCTACCGTCTGATTGTTGCGTAAGGGTGAAATACTCGCGGCCACGTTCTTGGCCTAAGCGTTCAGGTTTTTTACTGGTATATTGAATGGTTCCGCGGATCGTTCTATGTTTCATAATATTCTCTTTGAAAAAAGCTAGCCTAAATATTTGGTTGCGTAAATAGGCCGGCTTGGGTTATAAATGTAATTGTTATATCATTAGTACTTTATAGTTACAATACGTTAAAATCGATTAACTTATTTAACAAGTGTTATCTTTATTGGCCTTATTGCCCTTGATAATTATCAAAATCTTGGAAGGAAGAATATGCAAACTACAACAAAGACCGCAAAAGAAATTTATAATGAAGTTAAGAATAATCCAGCGCGCAAGCGATTCGGCTTTGGAAATAAAGCTGTGTTAGTCAATGTTGACCCACAAAAAGCCTATACTTTAAAAGACGAATTTGCGACCGCATACGAGACGGATCCTAAACAAATGTTTTATACTAATGAAATGGCGAAAGCGTTTCGCCATTTAAATTGGCCGGTTGTATGGACTCACGTTGCTTATATGGACAATGCTGATGATGCCGGTATTTGGGGAACACGTACCGATACTCCAGACTCATTACAAAATATAAAATTTAATTCTAGACGCAGTGAATTTGATGACAGAGTAGAAATTGACTACACAAGAGATGCTGTTTATTTAAAAAAAATGCCCTCTGCCTTTTTTGAAACTCAACTTCAATCGCTGCTTGTTTGGCATCAAGTCGATACCGTGATCCTAACCGGTGGTTCAACCTCAGGTTGTATCCGCGCCACGGCGGTTGATTCTTTATCACGAGGCTATCGCACAATAGTGCCAGAAGAATGTGTTGCCGATAAGCATGAAAGTTATCATTATGCGAATTTAACAGATTTATCGCTCAAGTATGCTGATGTATTAAATGTTGCTGAAGTTAACGATTGGTTAGGCAAACAAACGCCTGCAGCGCGAAAAAAATAAGAGGCTTTTTATGAAAAATGATCCGGGGTTTTACGATTATTGGCCATACCAAAATAGACCCAAAATTAAATGGCCCGATGGCAAACGACTCGCGTTTTGGGTAGCACCAAACATTGAGTTCTATGAACTTGATCCTCCTAAAAACCCAGCGCGCGCGGCTTGGCCACAGCCTTCGCCTGCGGTGCCAGGCTACAGTATTCGAGATTATGGCAATAGAGTGGGGCACGTAAGGCAAATGGATTTGCTTGAAAAATACGGTATTCGAGGCTCGGTATCACTTTCAACCGCACTTTGTGAGCACCATCCTGAAATTATCAGCATGTGTAAAGAGCGTAATTGGGAGTTTTTTAGCCACGGTATTTACAATACTCGCTACACTTACGGCATGTCCGAGCAACAAGAACGTGACATGATAAAAGACGCGATGGAGACGATTTACAAGCACAGCGGGCAGAAATGCGCAGGATACTTGGCGCCAGCCTTGTCTCATTCTGAACTCACCATAGACTTATTTGCCGAAGTAGGCAGCGAGTTGTTTGGCAATGAAGGCGGTTTTTATACCTGCGATTTATTTCATGATGATCAACCCACACCTATTCATACGCGCAGCAACAAACCATTTGTATCAGTTCCTTACTCACTTGAAATGAACGACACCATTGCCTATGTTGTCAACAAAATAGAGCCGCGTAGATACGGCGAAATGTTGAAAAAGAATTTTGATCGTCTTTATCAAGAAGGGGAAACATCGGGTACCGTTATGTGTATTCCTACGCATAACTATCAGGTATCGTGCCCACATCGTATGAAAGCCTTTGAGGAAGCCTTAGAATATATTACTAGCTTTGATGATGTGTGGATAACCACTGGTCGCGAAATTGCCGACTATTACATTGAAAACTACTATAAAAGCGCCCTTGATGATATTAAAAGTAAACGATTAGGAGTGAACAAATGAGCCTCGATAAATCACATTTAGAATATCCTCATCGCAGCCATGGTATGGATCACGATCGCTATGCATGGTCGATGTTGACTGATCGTCCTAACGTTACGTGGCCAAGCAAAAAACCATTAGCAGTTTGGGTAAACGTAGCCTTGCAATTTTATCCGCTTGATCAAAAAGGCGTGCCTTTTAAAGTGCCTGGCGGCATGACCATGCCCTATCCCGATTTACGTCATTATAGTTTACGTGATTACGGCAATCGTGTTGGCCTTTTTCGCGTGTTAAAAGCCCTCGATAAATACGGCATAACACCTACGTTTGCTATGAACACTCTATTAGCAAAGCGCACACCTTATTTAGTCGACATGCTAAAGGCGCGCGGAAATGAAATTATGTGCCACGGCTATCACATGGACGCATTGCACTACGGCGGGCAAGATAAACAGCAAGAGTCTGATATTATCAAAGCGTCTGTTGAAGAATTACGTGATTTAACCGGACAGGATATTAAGGGTTGGTTAAGTCCTGCCCGTAACGAAAGTGAAAATACGCCTGACTTACTGAAGCAGCACGGTATCGATTATTTTTGTGACTGGGTAAATGACGATATGCCTTATGAGTTCAATACTACAAATGGCCCATTGTGGGCAATGCCTTTGTCGAATGAACTAGACGATAGCTTTATTATGATGACCAATTTGCATAGCGAAGACAGTTACGCCGAACAAGTTATAGACGCCTGCGATTTTTTATTAAAAGAAGCAAAACAGCTAGATTCAGGACGCATATTGGCACTTAATATTCACCCGTGGATGTTAGGACAGCCGCATAGAATAGGCGCGCTTGAAAAAGTGTTGGAATATATAAGCGCTCAAAACGTATGGAATGGCTCTGCGAGTGAGTTAATAACGGAATTTAAACGCAGTCTTTAGTAAGTAAAAACGATATTTCGCCGCGTGTAGCCTGTAAATGAATAAGGGACCTTGCTGGTATCTTTTAAATTCAATTAACTTATTGATAACGTAAGGGCCCATTCTATACTTGTTCATTGGCGCAGTAAACGCCACGCTTTACCCATGTTGCCCGCGCTATAGGCCTTTTTCCCAGTTTGGTATACCTGCAAACGGTAGACCAAAAGTTGATGAACGCACGTACGCGTTGCGACAAATACCGTGTTTGCGAATATAGCGCATAGGCGTTGACACCTCTCCTGTGGTGCTCCTTTAAAAAGTGCATGAAAATGTCCTTGTTTCAGCACATGGTGTAACATAAACCTTGGTTACCAAAAAATTCCTTGGCCGGCATCCGCTGCATTCGGCGCTACGGTGTAGCATTCTTCGGCCTGTATACCGTTGCACAAAATCCAGCTTCTGTAAAACTGGAAGACGTTATTCCTCTCGATAGTTCGATTGCCGTCTTCCCACCTAATTATTACCTATAGAGCGTTTGCAGCGTCGTACGCAGTTTTAGTTGCTCGTGAAATGTCGGCCACCGCGCTGCAGTCGCCGACCTTAAAGATATCGATACCCTTAACTTTCAGTGCCGCTGTATCGAATTCGACGGGGCGGGCACCACTTGCGATAACGACATAATCACAAGGTATTTGCCGAACATTGCCGTTGTTATCTTCACAGCTCAATTCGCCCAAAGCAATCTTCGTTACCTTATGCCCACAGTATTGTTTAACGCCGTGCTTGGCATAACGCGCAAGCATGGTAGGTAGAACGGTACTACTGATGTCGCTTCCAATCTTATCGCGCATTTCCACCATCGTTATCTTGCAGCCGCGCTCGGCAAGATATTCAGTGGTCTCACAAGCGACCACGCCGCCACCAACAATAGCCACGCGACCAGACACGCACTGCGTGCCCGCAAGTACTTTCCAAGCATCACAAACATTCGGGCCATTCACGCCCGGAATAAGAGGCGTAAAGCTTAACGCACCGACCGCAACGATCACTGCGTCAGGCGCTAGCGCCAATATATTTTCGATAGTGGCGGCTTCACCTAGTCGCGAAGTAACACCCTCGGAACGGGCCGCATGAGCAAGATCTTCTATGACACGGCGTAGCTCTATTTTACGTGGTGGTACGTCAGCGATGTTCAACTGCCCGCCTAACTGTGTTTCCTTTTCAAATAGTGTAACGCTGTGACCTTTTTTTGCCGCTACACGTGCAGCCTCGAGTCCAGCGGGGCCTCCACCGATAACAACGATGTTTTTCTTAACCTTTGCGGGGGTTATGATGCGCGTTTCCTCAAAGCCGTTTTCGGGGTTGACCACGCAGGCGATGAATGAACGTTTTAAGACAGCGTCTACGCAGCCATCGTTGCAAGAGATACAACGGCGAATGTCTTGGGTTTTGCCCGCAACAGCTTTATTCGTCCAGTCAGGATCAGCTAGAAGCGCACGGCCGATCCCGATCATGTCTACTTTACCCGCCAGTAGCAAGCCCTCCCCCATAGCCGGATCAATAATACGCCCCGAGGTGCTGACAGGGATCGACACGGCTTTTTTTATTACACTCGCTATATCGGCAAAGAAACAGTAGGGTTGAACGCCCATTGGCGGAATTGTGTCAGCCATGTTTCCCGTATGGTTTGCCTGCGCCACGTGGAGCATATGCACGCCCGTCTCCTCAAGCCACTTCGCAAATTTCGATGCGTCTGCTTCGTCAATACCGCCTTTACCTACTTCTGGCGTGACAACCGCTAATTTATAATCGATTATCATATCAGGCACAGCTTGTCGCAGCGCGCGCAGCAGCATGAGAGCAAAGCGGGTACGATTTTCAAGACAGCCGCCAAATTTATCTCTGCGGGTGTTCATTTTTGTACTGCAAAGAGCGCCCACAAGGCGGTCGCCATGAACTTGAATCACATCAACGCCTGCTTTTTGCGCGCGTACCGCACAGGCGCACATTTTGTCAATAATCTGCATTAATGCACCTTCGCTCACCTCGTTTACGAAATGCTTCATGTCGTGGTGAAGTTGTGCGCGCACCTTGCCCATTTCGCCTTTGTCAAACAGGGTATTGAGTGCATCAACATCATATTCTGGGTAAAATATCTGCACACCAAGCTTCGCGCCGTATGCATGCACATTTTTAGCGAGCGCGCGAAAACTTTCAATTTGACTGTCATCAAACAGTTTGGGCGTGGGGGCAAAACTGTGTATAGGAGCAACATCGCCCAGTACGATATAGCCCACACCACCTTGTGCAAGACGGGTATAAAATGCAAGACTTTGCGAGCTAATGCTGCCATCGTTGTTTTCATACCCTGTTGTGAGCGGCGCAAGCATAACACGGTTCTTAAACGTCACGCCGCCGATGATAATAGGTTCCAATAATGTCATAAAATATAGCTCTTATTGATTGAGTCTAAAAGGATTTCCATTAGAGACCCTTAGTTGGTCTATTAGTTGTTAGCGGCGTTGCAGACAATTTGAAACAGTCTTCGTCAACAGCTTTGTTAAAATAATGGGGCAGGTTTACATGGGTTGACACGCGTAATACGTCGCCACTGTTAAAAACTTCATTCGTCTACTACCGTTTTACCTTTTTGAATTAAAAAAGGGACCTTAAGCATAAGATCCCTTTTCTGTTTCAAGCCAATAAGCATTGAAAAAGTTTGCCAACTTAACTATTTATTTAGCATGTTCCTTTGTATAAACAGACTCTTTAACGACTCGCTTATATCCCGTCCAACTGGTTTCGTTTTCACGCTCGTCATCAATTGGCGGTGGCATTTTATAGATTGGAGCTTCTTCGTTAATGTACTTTTTCATGACATCGCTCATGCCGTCAAAACCATCAACCTTGCGTCCAGCTGCATGTATGTAGATTGAGCCTTCACGGCCGCTCATCATCATCCACGGTAGCCAATCGGATATTCTTACCCAACCAACGTGAGAGTCGGCTGTATCGGTTTTATCGCTAACTAAGCTTTCTAAGTCGCCCGAGAAGTTAAATAGTTCACTTGCGTGATATACACCGCCTACTTCTTTTTGATAACCGCCGGCTAACTCATTATGGTAAAACAGAGGCACTGGGAACGTTATCCACCAATGATCGCCATTAACTTCACCGCCAAACTTTTGCGTCCACGGATAAGGTTTGCCGTCTTTATCGCGTGAAAACCTTACGGGTTGATTAACGGGATCGTTTAGCACCTGATGCACATCTACTTCTTCGTCAGTCCAAGGATTTTGCCACTTTTTTAAAGGCTCGCCCGTTTTGGCGTCAGTATAAAGTAATATTTCACGCGTAATTAACTTGTAGCTTTCACCCTGTTTACCGCCATCAACGGTCGCACAATGACGCACGTTCATGCCTTCAACATTAAACATGTTTGTATCTGCCTCGCCTTGACGGCGAGAAAATACTTTACCTTTCCACCAAAAAAACACTGGCTTTTCGTCAACGCTAGAGCATTGTATTTTACGCATTGCCATATTTGCGCCTTCAGGCGTGTTTAAGTCGAGGTCAGCCGCCATAGCGGAAGAAGATAAACTTAGGTGAATACTGGCACATGCCAATATTGTAGTGAACAGAACAGACTTTTTCATAGATGTAGCCTCTAATTATTATAGACACACTTAGACTAACTTGTCTTGTGTTGAACGCTTTGAGAATTATCAAAAACCTCAGAATATTAAACGCCTAACTTTTTCCAAATACCGCTTGCATACATAACTTCGCGATCGTCTGTCCACATTTTACCTTGCGCAAATACGATAGAGCGCGTGTCTCGAACGATACTGCCGTTTCCGTATAAAATTTGACCTGCTTTTGCAGCGGCTAAAAATTGTGACTCTAAATTGATAGTTGCAAAGTTAATGTCATGGGTCAATACGTCGCCTATACCTCTATAAAGAATATAGTCGGCAAAACACAGTAAAACACCACCATGCACTACACCCTCGGGATTCATGTGCCTATCGTCAAGTTCCATAGCGCGCAACCAGCCTTGGTCTGTTTGCTTTTCGTAGAAAGGGCCAACATGCCCAGAAAACCCCTGCTGCTGTGAACACACCGTAAATCCTAGCTCGCGTAACTTACTATCCATTATCAAAACCTCGCGGGTCGTTTTTGTAAGAAAGCGGCAGCCCCTTCTTTAAAGTCAGCATGCGTAAACGCTTCATCAAATCGACTTCTTATTTCTTGTTCAGACTTATCCGACTGTCCACTTACAAAGCCAATTGTTTGTTTAAGGCCGCCTATTGAATTGCTGCTGACTTGACTTAGTTTGCTTGCCCACTCAACTCGTGCCTCATTAAGTTCATTGGGCGTAACCATTTCATTTACTAAACCCCATGCAAGTGCGGTTTTTGCATCAATTTGTCGGCCCATAAGTAACATTTCTTTCGCGCGTGCAACCCCTACTATACTGACCAATCGACGGGTGTCTTCAATACTATAGATTAAGCCCAACTTGGCGGGGGTGATGGCAAATTTTGCGTTTGTTGTGCAAATTCGAAAGTCGCATGCAAGCGCAATACCCAGTCCGCCGCCTACGCATGCTCCTTCAATTAACGCAATGCTGGCACTTTCTAGCCTTTCTAAACGCTGCTGCGCTTTTATAACAATGGCATTGTTTGCTTTTAGTGCTTCGTTATCTTGCATGAGTATGCGTAACTCTTGAATATCGGCGCCCGCGCTAAATGCACTTCCGCTTTCTGCCTGAACGATAGTAACCTTTGGCTTGTGGTCAGTATCAATTTTCTCACAGATATCATACAGGTCTTGCCACATTTCTTGGGTAAATGCATTTCGTTTTTCGGCGCGTGATATCGTAATATGTGCAATCGATGCTTTGTGAATAAGTGTTAAATTTGACATAAATCATAATACCCAATTGAAAGAAAAGATATGGTTTGGTACTCAACAACTATGCAACATCTTAGTTTAATAATCGATAGACAAGAGCGTATTAATCAGTTTTTAATCCCTCGTTTTGACAAATTGCAATTTCATCCTCAAGGAAACGTTATGAGTGCTTCAAGATTAGGCCCCATTTTGGGCGCAACGCTAGTATGTAATGACATCAATAAGGTCAAGGACGCTTATGTTGGGCTCGGATTTACTGTCACGTATAAAGGTAAAATATCGTTAAACTTAAGTCAGCTATGGCAGGCGCCCGCACTAGAAAGCGCCGCAATGATAATTCTTAAGGCTGAAAATGATCACGCTTGGTTACGTTTAGTTGAAGACAAAACCGCCCCCATTAACACGCCACTAAAAACGCATGGATGGATGTCCTTAGAAACCAATGTCAATAATGTTGATCAAATAGATAAGGAAATTGACAAAACGGTATTTAAAGTCATTGGTAAACCCGCTTATTTGCAGGTGAGTGACGCGATTAAAGCGATGCAGGTTATTGGCCCAGCAAGTGAAGTAACTTACTTAACCCAAATTGACGGACCCGTGCCACCTTTTGAAGTTCCCATGACCACATCACGCACTGGCAGTTTGTTTGTGCCGGTTCTTAATACACCGAGCAGAGACGCTAGCCTGCGCTTTTATGAATCTATGCATCCTGATTCCAAAGGCTTAAAGTTTGACACCAAAGTTACCGTGCTAAACAACGCTTGGGGACTTGACATAGATAATCAATTCCCAGTAGCGACACTGCAGTTAGACGGTAAATGTTTGTTTGAGATTGACGAAGTCACTCAATCGGTTGCCAATAAGTCAAATAAGGGCAGTTTACCCAGCGGTATCGCCATTATTAGCTGCTTTTGTAAAGATATTGAGAGTATTGCCAAGCAACACGATGCGCATATTTATACGGTTGATGATGCGTACTATCCGGCTACCAAAGCCATCTTATTAAGAGGTCCTGCCAACGAATTAATCGAAATAGTCGAGCTAGTAGAAGCGCAATAACACGGTCTTCTTTTAATTTAATGAATAAAGGCGCTATTGCAGCGCCTTTATTCGTTATTCGTTATTCAACTAAATACTCATCGCACAATGTGCGCTTGTAACATTTACCTTGCTTGAACCAATGCCACGTGCGAGCGCGATGCTTTTGCGTATCGCCAAGCACGATACTTTCGTAAAACCACGCGCCCGGTTCGTCTTTGCGTTCTAGCTCAAGTAAAAAGATATGCTTGCTTGCAACCCATCCGTACCCCTTAAAAGTGGGCGTGTCCCAATAAATTTTATTGTCGCGTATACAGCCATCAAACTCAACTTGATAGGTTCTGCCATCATCCCACTTAAATTTATTTCGCTGAGTATAAACAACAGGCCCTTCATCAGGAAACACGCACTCTACTTGACTTTTGTGTTGATCTAAAATATTTCCTTGAATATCTATATGGCGATAATTACCGCGCCATGTACCACGATGGAGTAATATTTCAGGCATGAGCTCTTGTAATTGGCTAGTCATCTTAATCCTTACTCAAAAATGTTAATATCTCGTTGGCCACTTGGTCTGGATAGGCATCCAAAAACCCAGCACCCCATTGTTTGTAATCAACTCGAACGCTTTTGTTCATTAGGTCGTCTACGCGCAAGGTATATTCCTGTAGATCGTCGTTTAAATTCATCACTAGAAACGGCTGCGTTAACTGTTGCAATTGTGTTTGATAGTTAGCACTGGCGTCAAAGGCGGCAAAATGACCCCATTCATACTTTTCACCGCCTCTTACGGTTTCGGCTAGTGATTTTGCACACATTTCTAGGGTCATACCGGGCCCGCGGTGATAAATAATTCGCTCCCACATGGTCTTAAACCGAGTACCTTCTTCATCTAAAGGCAAAGTCGCATATTGTTCATGAAAATCGGTCACTTCGGCGGGCGTAAATATTGGCGCCGATATATTAATTACCTTGCGTATTGTAGTTGGCACTTGCGAGGCAAGTTGTACCGCCACAATTGATCCTGTGTGATAACCAAAAACGTCGGCGCTTTCAATATTAAGCGCATGCATTACTTGTAGCACTGCATGCGCATAATTTTTAATACTGGCTAAAGCTTTTGTGGGTGGTGCGCACGATTCTCCATAGCCAGGATAATCCACGGCAACTACTAACCTATCTTCAGCCAACGCCGGCATTATTTCATGAAACGTTCGGCTCGATTTTGCAATCATGTGCAAGCATATTAAGGCCGGAGTTTGACTAGGTTCTCCTGCGGTTCGATAGTGAATTTGACCAAAATCGCCTTGCGTAAAGTGTCGTGTAACAGTAGGCCTGCCCATATTAACTCCAATTTCAAAAGATATTTAATGTCATCACCCAGCTTTAATGCACTGGAATGTGCGGCATACAAACAAGCCTAAATATTACCGACATAATTAGCGCGTACTATTTAACTTATTTAGAAACCTGTTTAGATTTAATAAATGCGGTTAGAGGTCCCGCCATGGCATCTAATTCTGATTTCACCGCGTCGTCTTTTTGTACCCACTGCCAATATTCATTTAACGTGGTTAAGCCTTCAAATGCGTCTTGTTCGCTATAATTTGGCAACATCGTTTTTACGCACCATAAAGTAGGTGTAAGCGCAATATCACCTAAGTCGATAGCCGACTTCGTAAACTTGCCGTCTTGGGTATGATATTTATGCAACCATTTATTTAACTTGCTTAATGATTCAAGCACAACCGCTACTTGCTCTTGCGCATTAAAAACAAATCCAGGTACCAGTAAGGCTTTGAAAAAAGGAACAAATGCAGGCCCTAAATTAGTGTCGGTAAACGCCATTAAAACACGCACAAAGGCTCGGGCGTTGGGGGTTTTGGGCATACATGGAGTGTTCGGAAATTGCTCTTCCAAAAACTCTATAATCGCAATAGATTCGGGTAAACAGTCTTTGTTATCTAATTCGAGTAAGGGAATTTTACCTAACGGAAAATTTTGTAAAAATTCTGGCGTTCTTAGCGCCAAAGGGGGATCAATAATTTCAATTGGCAATTGTTTTTTTGCAATCACCATGCGAACACGAGTGGCGTATGGTGAGTGGTTAAGATTGTATAAGCGCATAATATTTTCTCTAATTTAACATTGAACAAAGTAAAACGTTACAAAAAACATAGTTAAAGCCGATTACTAGCAGGCAATCTTACATTGCTTATTAGTAATGCGTTTTTTGAGTGTTAATTACCATTTGGTCGCTGGCTCAAAGCCTTTGGGTAATCCTGCATTGGGCGTAAAACCATATAAGGGTTCATTGGGTAACGCTTGTGCCAATACCGCACGAGCCTGCATTAATGCATCAATGTTAACGCCGGTGCGTAAGCCCATCGCCTCGAGCATAAATACCAAATCTTCGGTCACTATATTGCCACTGGCACCAGGTGCCGCGGGACATCCGCCAATACCGCCCATCGATGAGTCAATTGTGGTAATGCCCACATCAATCGCCGCTAGTGCGTTTGCAAGGCCTTGGCCTCGAGTATTATGCAAGTGCACACCGGTTAAATTCTTTTTCCCAACGGCTTCCCAAACGCGCTTTATTAGTCTTCTAACTTGGGCAGGGTTACCCGACCCTGTGGTATCAGATAAACCAACTTCATCACAGCCCGCTTCCATAAGCGCCACCGCAAGCTCAACTACTTTATCTTCGCTTACCTTCCCTTCAATAGAGCAACCGAAGGCAGTCGCCAAGCCGCCTTCAAATTTAGGTCGGTTAGCGGTCGGCATTTCTTTTACTAATGCCGCAATCTTTTTTACATCATCAAGTACTTGCGCATGCGTGCGGTTTAGATTTCGGACACTGTGTGTTTCACTTACCGACAGTGGAATGCTCATTTTTGTTGGCATTACCTGAAGTGCGTTTTGCGCCCCTCTAAAGTTTGGCACTAAAACCGCAATATTCAAGCCTTTAATGTCGCGCGCAAATGTCGCAATTTCAGCAGTGTCGGCTAACTGAGGAAGTAACTTAGCCGGCACAAAAGATCCTACTTCTACTTCCGGAATACCCGCTTTCGCTAAGGCTAGAATCCATTTCTTTTTTGCCTCTGTCGACATTATTGTTTGTATGCTTTGCAGCCCATCACGTGGACCGACTTCACTGATTTCAATATCAATAGCCATTAAACCCTTCCAAATTAATAATAAAAAATATAATAAGTAAAAAAATATCCTTGTTTACTTACATATACATTGATATTTAACAATTAGTGTTTCTTTTAACACCATCTTATTGTTATATTATTGTTATATTGTTATATCATACATTAAAGAAGGCGTCATTGTTAATTCCAGACAGCGGCGTAAGCACATTACATAATTAATAATAAGGATATACGACATGACTCAAAAAATGCCACAACCACTAGCGGGAATTAACGTTGTAGAATTCACGCATATGGTAATGGGACCCACCACAGGTGTAATATTGGCTGATTTAGGCGCTAATGTAATTAAAATTGAGCCTTTGGGCGGCGACAATACGCGACGTTTAAAAGGTTCAGGTGCGGGCTACTTCGCCATGTATAACCGCAACAAGCAAAGTGTGCGTTTAGACATCAAATCAAAAGAGGGTAAAGAAACGGCGCTTAAGCTAATTGAAAACGCTGATGTGCTAATTGAAAATTTTCGCCCCGGTGCAATGGCTAAATTAGGCCTAGGCTACGAACAATTACAAAAACTCAACTCTCGCTTAATATATTGTTCATTGAAAGGGTTTTTAAGCGGTCCTTACGAGCATCGTACTGCATTAGATGAAGTAACCCAAATGATGGGTGGTTTAGCCTATATGACAGGTTTGCCCGATAAACCGATGCGAGCAGGATCATCGGTAATTGATATTACCGGCGGCATGTTTGGTGTTATTGGTGTGTTAGCGGCATTAGAAGAACGTCATCGTACCAATAAAGGCAAGCAAGTTACAAGTTCGTTGTATGAAACCACTGCGTTTTTAGTCGGTCAACATATGGCGCAAGAAGCAGTATTAGGCGAAGCTCCACCGCCTATGTCTGTGCGCCGTTCAGCATGGGCCATTTACGATATTTTTGAGTGTGCAAACCATGATCAAGTGTTTATAGGTGTTGTCAGCGATACTCAGTGGCGAATTTTCTGTGAAACCTTCGGGCTCACAGAAATGGGAAATGACGCGAGTTTGGCTGAGAACAACGGTAGAGTTGCACAAAGAGACCGTATTTTACCTGAAATAAAACGTTTATTTTTAACCTTAAGTAAATCTGAATTGATGGATCGCTTAGAGAAATCAGGGCTACCGTTTGCACCTATTAATAAACCCACGGATTTATTTACTGACGTTCATTTAAATAGTGGTGGTTTATTAGAAGTAACGCTACCCAATGGTGATGTCACCAAATTACCTAATCTGCCTATTGAATTAGATAATCAACGCTGCGGATTGCGTCATGATATACCTCGCGAATTAGGCACTTCAATTAATACACTTGAGAGCGCTGGGTTTACGCGCGCCCAAATAGATGAGTTGTTGGCGTTAGGGGTAATAAAAGACTAAGCGAGAAATACGCCGTTTTATGACAAACATAAAACGGCGAAAAAGCAATTAGGCGAGCCAGGGAAATTGGCGGGCGTATTGTTCACCGAATTTCTGTATATCGTTACTCATGGTTTGCGTAAGTGCAATTGAGTCCATTCCCTCAAGTAACATTTGTTGCATCGCCGTGTTTATTTCAAAAGAATAATGTAACGCGTCAGTCGCCGTGATTTGCTTATTTGTTAAGTTAATTGTCAATTGGTTTGCTTGCGGCTTCGCTTTAACATAGTCACTAAGCGCCTGAATTTGGTCACGCGTTAACACCACAGGCAGTATGCCATTACGCACGCAGTTGCTGTAGAAAATGCTACCAAAGCCAACCGCTATAATTGCGCGTATACCATATTCTTTAAGGGCCCAAACAGCATGCTCTCGCGAAGATCCACAGCCAAAGTTATCACCCGTCAATATAATCGTCGAATTGTTATATTCTGGCGTATTTAAAATAAAGTCTTCATTACGTTCGCGACCGCCGGGTAACGTATAACGCCATCCTGCAAACAAGCCCTGACCTAGTCCCATTTTTGATACTCTTTTCATTTCGCGTGAAGGGATAATGGCATCAGTATCAATATTGTCTTGTATTAGCGGCACCGCAATGCCGGTATGAATTTGAAATTTTTTCATAATTATAAATAATCCCTTACGTCGGCAATTTTACCGGCTAAAGCCGAGGCGGCAACGGTCGCTGGGCTCGCAAGATGCGTGCGTGCAAGTGGGCCTTGTCTACCTTCAAAGTTACGATTGGTACTGCTTATAATTCGTTTTTGGTTACCAAAGCTTTCGCCACCTGCGTAAAAGCACATTGAACAACCTGATTCTCGCCATTCAAAACCCGAAGCAATAAATATTTTATCTAAACCTTCTGCTTCAGCTTCACGTTTTACTGCTGATGATCCAGGTACACATATTGCCTTCACGCCTTTGGCGATATGTTTGCCTTGCAAGATTTTAGCGGCTAAGCGTAAGTCAGACAAACGGCTATTTGTACACGAACCAATAAAGGCCGCATCAATCGCAATGTCGGTAAGCTTAGTACCGGACGTTAGTCCCATATACTTTAAAGCTCTGCGTGCTGAATCGCTTTGTCTTGAATCGTCTTCAATATTAGGAATGGCGGTATCTACTGGCGCAGCATGCTGCGGGCTAGTTCCCCAAGTCACTGTAGGCGCTATTTGACTTGAATCAATTTCAATTATTTTGTCAAATGTAGCCCCATTATCTGTTTGTAAAGTTTGCCAATAACTAACCGCTTTATCCCATGTGTCGTCTTTTGGCGCGTAACGGCGCCCTTTTAAATAATCAAAGGTTTTTTGGTCAGGTGCAATTAGGCCGGTAAAGGCTGAAAACTCAACCGCCATATTACATAGCGTGAGTCGCGCTTCTATTTCTAGATTTAAGATAGCGTCACCACAAAACTCAATAACATAGCCTGCGCCGCCCGCAGCACCGTACTGGCTAATTAAATGCAAAATCATGTCTTTTGCGCTTACGCCTGAGCGCAGGCTTCCGCTAAATACGACTTTCATTGTTTTGGGCTTTGTGACTCTTAACGTTTTAGTGGCCATGGCATGTTCAGCTTCGCTAGAGCCTATTCCCCAAGCGAGCGCGCCCAAAGCACCTTGCGAGCATGTGTGGCTATCGGGACATACTAATGTGCAGCCCGGTTGAACAATACCCAGTTCGGGTGAAACGACATGCACGATTCCTTGATCTGGATGATTGACGTCAAACAGTGTAATGTTTGCTTCTCGACAAGCTTCGCGTGTTGCCAATATAAAGTCCGTTCCGCTAGGCATCAACGTCTTATCGCTTCTACCAGGAAGCGTATCAACAATGTGGTCCATAGTACAAAATACGTGCTCAGGCGCTAACACCTTGCGGTTGTCGGCTTCTAAGCTTTGCAGTGCGATTGAACCTGTGCGCTCGTGCAAAAACACTCTATCTATGTAAATAAGATCAGAGCTTTCATCTAAAGCACTAACCTTGTGAGTGCGCCATAGTTTTTCAAACAATGTAAGTTCCATTTAATCTATCTCTTCGTATTCGCGTAGTCATTAGGGCTTAACAGAGGCCGCAATTGAAAGCATTGTGGTCTGTCGCAGATGCTGTACTTTTCGATAAAGCTCGATTTATATAGCTGTCTTTCGACTTTGCGTTATCTAAAACTTTAATGTACTATCATTATCACTTTATGTCATTAATTAACATTAATTTAGTGAATGGCTAGCTTAATTGGTTTGACTTTTATCAAAGTATTCACAGGACGAGTGTAATTTGATAGTCTTCATATACTTAATTGAGGTATGTTCATATTGGCTGTCTCTAATATTGACTTTACAAGCGTGGTTTTTATGACAATCGATTCACAATTAAGCAATTTAATTAATGCAAAATTGAATGATAACTCCCCTACTCCTCTATATTTCCAATTATATAACCTAATTAAAAGGCTTATTCTAAATGGAAGCTTAGATGATGGCGCACAACTACCGACTGAAGCCGTTTTATCTAAAAGTTTCAATATTTCTCGCATAACTGCTAAACGTGCACTTGATGAACTAGCGGCAGAAGGTCTCGTAGAAAGGCGCAGAGCAAAAGGGACACACGTTACCCATCGATATGAAATAAAACCTGTAAAAGCCCCTTTGGTAGGCATGTTACAAGAGCTTGAGTTTTTAGGACAACACTCTGAAGCAAAGGTAATAAAAGTTAACCATGCTAGGCCTTCGGCAGTAATTGCAAAAGAGTTTGGTTTAAAAAGCAAGGAGTCTTTGTTACACGTTACTCGCGTGCGTAGTCGAGGGAACGAACCCTTTGGTTACTATTTAAGTTGGAGTAACGGGTTAGACGAATACAACACTAGGGAAGATTTCGAGAAGATGACGCGCTTGGAAATTTTTCGTAAAAACGGCATCGAAATGAAACATGTTAAACAGACGCTCAGTGCACAAGGTGCAGTGAACGAAGTCGCTGTAGAACTAGGTGTTGACGAAGGTTTTCCTCTATTGAGCTTAGTTAGACGATCTTTTGATAAAGATGAAAACTTAGTTGATTATTTACACATCCTTTATCATCCAGAGCGTTTTCAGTATCAAATGGATCTCTCGCTTTAGAATAGTCTCTCTACAATTTATGTTGAATCAATACATTGGAAAGATTTCTGTACGCAAATGATTGTCATAGTTTAAGCCTATTTCGGCATTTTGCGATTTATCAATGGATAAATTCTGAAGCGGTTTAGGATGGTGAATCTTAACAAAAAGAGACAGGAAAACGTGTATGAGCTTAAAAGAGACGATGCCAATTTTATCTAGACACACGGGTGTTTGGGATGGAACGTATCGATATTACGATGTCGATGGAAATAAAATTGATGAACACAAATCTCGACTATTTTGTCGGTTTCCTGACGAGCATACATACCATCAAACTAATCATTACTTTTGGAAAGACGGTAAAACTGAACTTAGGGACTTTCCCACAAAAATAGAAAATAATAAAATTATCTTTTATACCGACATTAAAGGATGGGCCGCTGAAGTTCCCTTAGATGATTTTAACCGAACAGTGATGTTATTTTGGATACGCGAAAGCGAAGAAGATTTATATTTATATGAAATGATTCAAATTTCTGATTGTGGCAATTATCGTTCAAGAACGTGGCAATGGTTTAAAAATGATAAATTGTTTCAACGCACGCTAATAGACGAACAACGCGTAACATCAGACTGGCAAGCTTACGAAAATACGTCTCCAACTTACGACGATATAGGTAAGCATAAATAAGCGCGTCACATGCTGCTGATAAGATTTGTGATTAATTAAACGTATACAGAGGTAAAGATATCCATATCTTTACCTTTTTTATTGCAAGTTCACAATACTCTTTTAACGCGGTATTGCGTACTGAAAGCCACTCGTTTGTTGCCAGTTCTCAGCTATTTCTAACAGTTCAAAATCAGAACCATACGGTCCTATAAGCTGCATGCCTGCGGGTAAAGCTTGCGAACTCAACATTGGCATAGACACTGCTGGCACACCCGCTTGATTAGCTAAACTCGTCAAATCTGCTTGATTTGCAGGTACGCTATCGACAAAAGCAAACGCACGCTGTGGGGTTGTTGGCATTAGCAAGAAATCTGCTTGTTGAAACAGCTGTTGTGCGTACACTTTTGCGCTATCGAGTTGACGCTCAGCGCGAATGATATCAATAGCTGACTTGCGGTCTATGTACGCCAGCATGGATTGCATGTAGGGCGAGAATAAAGCTTGTTTATTTTCCCAATCATCAGCATGTTCAACCCGCATATCGGCTTCGCAAATTAGCAGTCCAGCGCGGCGCGCAGCGGCAAAGTCATACTGACTAAAGCTAAACTCCTTTAAGGTAAATCCCATTGCCTCAAATTGTTTTATATTTTCATAGAAGTCAGTAATCACATCGTTTGTGACCCCTAGTGCGGCTAAATCATTGGGCACTAAAACGATTCTTTCGTGAGTGGTGTTAGATAGACGTGAAAAGTTAATGGCAACGGATTCTGGCGATTGCATGTCGTAGCGTGCCATTATGCGCATTAGCGTGGTTAAATCACGAGCTGAACGCGCAATCGGCCCAATATTGTCAAGCAAACGACTACAGGTAACTGAGCCTCTGTTAGACACCGCACCTTTACTGGGTTTAAAGCCAAACACCCCGCAATATGATGCGGGGATCCGAACAGACCCCATTGTGTCGGTACCTAAGGCTGCTGAACAAAAACCGGCTGCCACTGCTGCTGCGCTACCGCCAGAAGAGCCACCCGGCGTATATCCAAATTTATAGGGGTTATGACAGTCACCAAAATGTGCGTTTTGGTTTGTCGCCCCTAAGGCACCTTCGTGCATATTTAACTTGCCGTTAATAACGCCACCAGCCTCTTTTAAGTAAGCAACAACCGGCGCATCCTTGCTTGCAAGTCGATCTTTACGACTTGCAAAACCGGCTGTTGTGACAAAATCGGCAGCATCAATGTTATCTTTCACGCCTATTGATAAACCAGATAGCAGCTTAACGTCTTTTGACTTACTCGTTTGTATCTTATTGAGCTGACTTTCAATTTGATCGCTTGTTGCTCGCGATATATACGCATTAATACTCGCGTCACGCTCCTTGAAAGCGACATTTTGTGCAGCATAAATATCGCCCACTTGAAGCGTCCCATTTTGAATGAGCTCACGCTGCGCGGTTAAGTCGAGCGCGAGTAAATCACTATCGGTCATTTGAAACGCTCATCTAACAAACGAATAGGTTTTTGTCTCACGTCAACCTGAGTGAGTGGCGTTAACTCACCTTCACGACAAAGTTCGACCTGTACTTCTATGCCAATTTTACGTTTAAGAAGCGATTTGCATTCGCTTTGTAAGCGTTCATAATCGCTTTCTGGGCAGTTTACTTCGAGCATGACAATCATATCGTCGCGCCCTTTTTCATTACGTACGGCTTTACATACAAACTCACCTAAAAATTCTGGGCATTCATCTAACATAGGGCCAACACCTTGCGGATAAATATTGATTCCACGTAGTTTTACCATGTTATCAGAGCGACCCATAAAACCTTTAATACGTTTAAATGGCATACCACTTGGGTTATCACCTAGGATTTCTTGGGTAATATCATGGGTGTTAAATCGTAGAATAGGATAAACGTCATCTTTATATAAACACGTCACCACCATATTACCAACGGTTCCTGGCGTAACAGGTTTATTCGTATCGGTATCTAGAATTTCTAAATACTGAGCGTCTTCCCACACATGCATTCCGCTATGGTCTGGACCTTCTGCCGCAATTGTGCCGGTGTCACCCACACCATACCAATCAAATAATTCAGCACCACCCCACATACGCGAAATGCTTTCACGGCTTTCCATGCCTAAATGCCCAATAATCATATCTATTTTGATATCTTTACCTGGCTCAAAGCCCTCTTCTTTAGCCACATCAGCTAAACGTTTAATGTAGTCAACAAAGCCCACTAACACATTAACGCCAAACGTTTTCATCAAATTTACTTGCTGTACTGAACGCGTTTCAACGCCCGTACCGGCAGATAAAAACATTGAGTTGGTATATTTAGTGACAGCTTCACGTATGTAATGCCCACCGTTGATCATGCCGTGACCATAGCAAGACTGAATGGTTGAGGCAGGCTTTAAGCCCATAAAACGATAAGAGCGGCCTACTAATAGTGACTGTAGTTCTCTGCTTTTTGGACCAAAAAGTAAAGGTTGGGGGGTACCTGTAGTGCCACTTGTGGTATGAAATACTAGAGGCGGGCGTTCTGCATCGGGTATGCCATCAAGCCCATGAAAGTCGCCAATTGGTGGATATTGTGCAACGCTATCCATTATATCCGACTTGGAGATGATTGGGAGCTTCTCAATATCATCAATGGATTTTATTTGATCGGACGTAACACCCGCATTGCCCCAAATACGTTGATAGAATGGGACTTCCCACGCTCTTGCAACTACTTGCATGAAGCGCTCATTTTGAAGCGCTTTTAGTTCTTTACGACTCATTCCATTAAATTTTTGTCCCAGCGCATTTCCTATTGGATAATCTTTTAACATTTGATTGTAATCAAATGCTTCATAATACGTAGGATACTCTTTGCTAAGCGCTTGTTTTGTTGAATTATTAGACATACTTTAAATTACCTGTTTTTAAAATCATTTAGAAGAAACTAAATACTTAATAAAAGAATCAATATTGGCTATTTGCTCAAAGCCGTCTATGCGATTTATCAAATCGTCTATATGTTCATCACTAAAATGTCTAATCGCACTTTTACAGGCCGCTTTAAATTTTTCTTGCTGAGCTTGCAAACTTAAAGGTCTGTCTGGATGCCCTAAAATAGCGGGCAACACTTGCGTGAACGATTTACCTGTATTTAAAGTCACGCATACCGTAACCGGTGCTAAGGCATTAGGATCGGTAACATCATTTAGTCGCGTACTTACTTTTGCTGCAAGTGCTAAGCGAGCCGGATCAAGCAAACATTCTTGATCAAAGTCAGCAACAGTTACGTTACCCGTTAATAGCGCACACGCAGCTACGTAACCGTTGCATAACTTTGCATAACTTGCGTCCATGTCAGGCTTGACCGGGCGTGCCACTAATCGATAAATCAAAGGCGTAACTTGCACGTCTATAGACGCTATATCATCAGCGGTAAATTTATGTTCACTTTGTAAGGTTAATAGGCCATCCACTGTGCCATGTGCTGCGCGCCCCGTAGGGAAGGGCTTATGGCTGACCTGCTCAATTTGAAATTGTTTGCCAATTTTAGTCATTAACGGCGTAATATCGTAGGCATCTTCAAATAACCGAAAGTAACCAAATTGACCTTCTAGAATATCATGTGGACCTTTCATCCCAGCTTCAGCTAAGTCGAATGCGCGTATCGCGGCTTGCGAATTTATCCCTATTTGCATGGCCAGCATGGGAGAGCCTTCTACATGTGCTTGCATATTGCCACTTACCTGACAGTAAGCGATGCCTAAGGTATTTCTAATTAATTCTTTGTCTGCCTTTTGCATCGCGCAAATACCAGCGGCCGCACCTAAACAGCCACAAATAGACGGGCGAAAAAACTTAAGCCCAGTGGTAGCTGACTGTCCAATTAAGGTGGCTACATCAACCGCTACTGCCACGCCTAGCATTAATTGCTTGCCACTTAGCTTGTGAGCTTGCGCATACGCCATTAAGCTCGACAAAATAACGGCCATAGGATGCACGACCGCTTTTTCGTGCACACAGTCCCATTCTTGATTATGAATTTGAAAACCATTAATGGCTGCCGCTGACACCGCTGGTACCCATTCACCGGTTACCCATACTTGCGCTTGATGCCCTTCACCCCATCCAAGCACAGCCTTTTTAACCTTGCTGACAAGCGGCATTCTAGAACCACTAATGCCCACCCCTAACGAGTCGAATATAAAAGTTTTTAGCGCGCTTTTAGTGCTAGCGGGTAAACTATCAAAAGTCACACTTTCTATATGTGAAACCAATTTTTCCATTGCTGAGTCGGGCAATAAGGTAGACGTCATTATGCGTTTTTCTCCTGCGTAATATATTGCGCTAAATTAGTGATAGGCTGGTTTAACAACCAGTCAAAATGATTTAGTTGCTCAATTCTCGATTGTTTTATTCCCGCGGCACTTAATAGGTCTTGTAGCTTTCGAAAAATTTCTAATTCACTCATGGGCTGTTCAGGGTCACCAAGTGTATCGGTAATGGCATGTTTTAATACTTTACCGTTATTTAAGGTAATTTCTATGCGGGCACCATAATGCGCCGGGAACATAGTTTCGATATTGTTATCAACAGAAGCCTGAATAATATTACGTAACTTTACAATATCCGGCTGGTCAAGCGTAGCCTCGTCGTAATGCGCTAATGTGGGTTGACCATGCAATAAAACCGAAGCCACCGCATGCTGCAAACTAAACTTTGCCTGTAAGCAAGTGGTCGGCGTTGGGTTATCACAAAAAACGATCGCATCTTGATAGCCAAATATATGCACTGCTTTTATATCATTCACAATTAACTTATGTACTTGCTGCAATTTTAACGTCGCGTCTATTGCTGGGTGTGCATGGCGACAAGCAGGCCATGGTTTAAAACTACAATCGTACATTTTCCATGTTTTCTTAGCGGCGTTGACAGGTTTAAAATCAGCGTCGTGCGACATTGCATTGAAAATACCTTGTGGGCCATCAAGAATAAACGCCGGGCCAGTTAATCCTTCTTTGGCTAACATGGCGGCCATTGCCCCGCTTCTTGCGGCTTCTGCATTATGCCATTGCTTGGTCATCACGTTTTCATTTCTCATCTGCCACACACCGCCGGTTCTGCTACCCGCATTGCCAAGTGCCCAAATGGTTTGTTCTGAAGATAATTTTAGCAGAGATGCTGCTGCCATCGCGGCGCCAAACGCCCCGCAAGTTGAGGTATTATGAAAATGTTTATAATGCGACCTGCCAATGCGCTCACCTATACGAATCGTCATTTCGTAACCGACTATTACTGCTTTTAAAAAGTCTTTTGTTTGCAGCTGTAAATGTTCCGTCAAGGCTAAGGCGGTAGGGATAACGATAGGACCCGGGTGCAAAATAGATTGGCGATGAACGTCATCCATTTCCAATACGTTGCCCAAGGCGCCATTATGTTGAATGGCGTTTTGCCAACCACCTACCAACTTGTTAGATTGCCCAATAAAATGGCAAAAATTGTCATCTGTATCGCAATTGGCCAAGTTTCTGTACACCTTTGCAACATCACCTTTTTGGCCAAGCATAGCGCAGCCAATCCAGTCCAGCACATGTAAGCCTGCTCGCGCTAAGTCTTGGGATTGAATTGGAATTTGCTCAATATCAAGGAGAAGTTGTTGAGTAAGTGATAGTTTCATTGGCAAGTCACCCAAAATCCTTTATTCTATTATTTGTACGGACATATTTATAACAGTATTTACGCGTTTATAGTAGTGCTTATTGGCAACTAATTGTGGAACAAAATGACGAATATCAAATCTTCAACATCTGCTACGTCAGCACCTAAGTATCGAATAATAGGTGAAACCTTAATTGCGCAAATTCTATCGGGCGACTACGCCGTTAGCAGTTTACTGCCAACCGAACGACATTTACGCGAGGAGTTTAAAATTAGTCGGCACACGGCCCGCGAAGCTTTACGCTATGTAGAAAAGACTGGGTTGGTTGAACGCCGCCAAGGAAGTGGTACACAGGTTAAGCGGGCCACTATGCCCGAGCAAATTAATCAGTTTATTAGTTCAGTCAATGACCTTTTGCAATTTGGGCAGCGCACTCGTTTTGAAGTTGATGTTAGCGATTTGCTTTGCCTTGACCAAACTTTGGCAGACTTGTTAGATGCGGAAGTAGGACAAGACTGCATCCATATTGGCGGCATTCGTATAGATCCGCATGATCGAGTACCAATATGCTATTCTAATATTTATCGCCTGCCGCAATTAGATCACGTAGATGAAGCACTTAAAAATAAACAAACCGCCATTTTTGCAGTGGTCAGCGCGCTTGATCATAAAAATATTGGTAAAATTGAACAACAAATAGAAGCGTGCTTAATGCCTAGATCACTTGCAGATGCGCTTAGCACTGAAGCTAACACTGCGGCAATGCGAGTTACTCGCCGCTATTTTAATAAGAGTATTAGCGACCTAATTTTAGTTGCAGAGAGTATTTATCCCGCTAAACGCTTTAGTTTCTCATCTGTAATTGTTCCAAACGATTAAAAACACGCCTACTGCAAAGCGTCGGCATACGCAAATAAGGCGGGCGCCCCCCCTGTATGCCAAAAAAGCACTTTGCTGTTAGCGGTAAAGTACTTGCGGCGTATCATGTCAATTAGTCCACCCATTGCCCTTCCGGTGTAAACCGGATCAAGTAAGATACCTTCATATTGAGCACATAAAGCGATCGCCTCGCGCTCTAAGTTACCCACTACACCGTAACCTTCTCCAATGTAGTCGTCAATCAAATGCAACTGGTCAATTGTCCCTTTGTAATCAATAGCAAACTGCTGCGCGCTTTGCTCGATCAACTGCTGCAACTGGGATTTGTAGGTGTCTTTACCCTGCTCATCTTTGTCGATATTGATGCCAATAATATTGCTTTTAGCTTTACATATATGCTTGCCTAAGACTAAACCGCAGTGGGTGGCGCCTGAACTTGATGCAAAAACAATATCCGAGAAATCAAGGTCTTCGATGGAAACGGTACATTGAGCCTGTAATTCACAATACGCATCAACAAATCCCAATGAACCAATGGTACTTGAGCCTCCATAAGGTACAACATAAGGATTCTTACCTTGCGCGCGCAAAGCTTCAACAAGTTGCGGAATATCTTCACCTTTGCGATTATTCCCCCCCCAATGAATACGCGCACCAAAAAGTTGGTCTAGCAACAAATTACCGTTCGCTAATTCTGGCGCTTGCCCGCCTAACACTAAATGACATTTTAACCCTAATTGTGCTGCGCCAGCAGCGGTTTGACGGCAATGGTTAGACTGAGCGGCACCCGCAGTAATCACGCTATCACATCCCTTCACCTGTGCGTCAGCCAACAAATATTCAAGCTTACGAGTTTTATTGCCACCTAATGCCAAGCCGGTTAAGTCATCACGCTTAATATAAATTTGCGGACCGCCCAAATGCTCTGACAAACGCGTCAGCTTATGAAGAGGCGTAGGAAATACACCCAATTCTATTTTTTTTACTTTATTTATCGACATATTCGCCTCTGCAAAGAAATAATAGGGTCAGGTGCAATTACAAGGTCATTATTCCGAACTTTATTGCACCTAGCCCACTATAGCTCTTAACTAGGGCGCAGGGGCAGAGTTAATTGAACCTGACCCCATTTTTGGCTGGCTTAAAACCACCATGGTGATGGTGTGCCGATATTGCGTATGAATGCCTTTTTACGATAAAAACGGCGGATAGATTCGGCTCCCATTCTAGAGCCTCCCATGCCAGATGATTTGAACGATTGTTTTTCCATTTCGTGTACAAGACCAGACAACGATGCATCGTTAATGCTTATGCCGCCGGCTTGAAGTCTAGCCGCGATATTTTCGGCATGATCTATGTCTTGGCTAAAGACTGCAGCTGACAGGCCGTAATTAGTATCGTTTGCCATTTCCAAGGCTTGTTCGTCTGACTCTACTGATTGCACCACTAACACTGCGGCAAAGGTTTCTTCTGTAACAATCTTCATATCAGGCGTGACATTCGTCACAATGGTTGGCTGACAATAATCACCGCCACCTAACTTCACTATTTCACCGCCGCACACGAAAGTCGCGCCTTTAGCTTTAGCATCAGCTAATTGCTCACTCACTACGCCTACTTGGCTTTGTGAAATAATAGGGCCTATCTGACCTTCTTTGATATTGGGGTGATTATGCTTAAGTGCTTTTACTTCAACTACAAGTTTGTCTATAAACTCTTGGTAAATACTTTTGTGTACGTACACGCGTTCAAGCGACATGCACGACTGCCCGGCGTTTACCATGCTGCCCCAACATAGCGCTTTTGCGGCCACATCAATATTGGCATCGGCACAGACAATAGCGGGATCTTTTCCGCCCAATTCTAAGAAAGCGGGGATAAAATGCTTAGCACAAGCCTCGCCTACCAGTTTCCCGGTTTTAACGCTGCCGGTAAAACACACGGTATCAACTACGGCAGTTAATTCACTACCGGTTTTGCCGGCTCCGGTCACAACCGCAAACACCTCGGCAATTTCAGGTACGTCGGCAATTGCTTTATTTAAATGGCTGACAAACCGAGACGTAACTTCGCTAGGTTTGAGTAAAATTGCGCTACCCGCTAATAATGCAGGAATAGCATCGACTAATGACAGCAACAACGGAAAATTCCAAGGGCTAATCACGCCTACCAATGGAAAAGGCAAATAGCTTTGTTTTATTTCAATAAAAGGAATTTCTGCACGCCGTGGTTCACCCATTGATAATAGCTCGGGTGCCTGTTTACACCATCTGTGGATGGTGTTTACCGTCACATCTACTTCCAGCACCGATTCACTATATCTTCCGGTGTCTTGCACTAGCGCTTTAACAAGCGCATCTTTATGCTGTGCTATAGCATCAGCAAAACGCGTCAGAGTTTTAATTCGGTAGTCTAAGCCTTTATCCCACCAAACGGCCTGCGCCGCTTTAAGTTGCTTTGCCACGCTAGTAATGTGCTGAGTACTAGTCACTGGAAGCTCAAAGTCACACTCACCAGTACGAGGATTACGAATCGATAAATGTTGCGTTGTTTTAGACATTTTTACTGCCCTCCGCTTGAATAATGCCTTGCTCTCTTAAGCTAGCAATCGTAGATAGTTGAGTTTGCATAAAATGGCTACGATCGGGTATATAATCGTTTTCGCCTTTTTTTGACATTGTATTGGCTGGATAAACAGTTTGATTATACATGGGTGCGAATAATTCATTTCGCTGACGTGACAAAATATTACCCATTCCAGGCTTATTTCGGTAGCGACGCAAAGCTTCAATATCCAGTTCAGAATGTGCCACCATAGACTCTCCCATGCCGGCCTCAACCATAACGCGACCTTTAAAATCGACTAACTTCGACAAACCGTTTGTTGATTCTGCAGGAAAATCAATATCTGCAATACCGGCTGAGTTAGCCGATACTACGTAGCATAAGTTTTCAATGGCACGCGAACGTTTAGCGATATCTTTAGGCGTTAATTCTATTGCTCCCACTTCAGAAGAACTATGTAGCAACACTTCGGCACCGCGCATTGCTAAACAACGTGAAATTTCAGGATAAAGAATTTCTTCAGATGCAACGCAGGCTAAATTGCCTAGTTCAGTTTTGGCAACCGGGAACAATGAATCATCCCCATAAATAGACAAATATTCGTCTAAAACATCGTGCGGCGTGGGCGCAAACATAGAGACTAAACGTCTGTATCGTAAAATTTGATCGCCATTGGGCGCGATAATAAACGAGGTTTGGAAATACAAATTACGAAAATGTTTGTCAAGCTCGTATACATTACCCGATAAATAGATATCATTTTGTTGCGCAATTTCACTTAACTTTTCATATTCAGGACCGTCAGAAGCAATCGCGCCTTTAGCTTTCCATTCAGACAAAGATTCACCCATTGGAAAACTCGTCAAAAAATACTCTGGCAGCACAACCACTTTAACGCTAGGTCCTGCAAATGTTTTGGAACCATGAATGTGTTTACCTACTCTATCTATATTCTGAAAGATTTTTTCTCTTGCTTCAGTAACAGATAGTTTATTTACGGCGAAACATCTTGTTTGCAATGCTAAAGCGCTATACGCAATACTCATACAGATTCCTTATATTATTTGACTGGCGGCGCCAAACCTTCAACAAGTGTAATGTTAAATGTGCCTGTGCCTTCTCGATATTTGATCACGTCGCGGTATTCGGCACTGTGCCAAAAATCCAAGGCGCTTTGTTTATCTGGCCACTGTGAAATAACCATACTTTTTGGCGCATATTCACCTTCAAGCAATTCTGATGGCCCCATGGCGATATATGTACCACCAAATTTGTTAACTAAAGCAGGTACGACTTTAGTGTACTCAGAAAATCCTTTAGGATCAGTGACCACTGCTTGAATAATTAAATACGCTGTCATATTTCAACTTGTAGAGATAAACTTACCCTATACTGTATCAAAATACCTTGTGAAGAGTTGGTGTTGGTTGAAGTGAAATCGCCTCACAATTGATTTTTGGCAATCGGTGATATTCTGACT
>RCMY010000107.1_pt1 | contig 76083 bp, 60 predicted proteins | sample 2041341 | NCBI WGS metagenome assembly RCMY01 (sample SAMN09708234, study PRJNA481090) | Marine sediment metagenome, whole genome shotgun sequencing project. | reverse complement strand
CTGGAAGGTGACGTGATAAAGGTGGCGATCCCAAAAGAGAAACATCTTCTGTGTGTTTCTAACGAATATTACGTCCTCGTCCTCTCCGTTCCCAAGACGAAGGCTGATTCATCATCCGGCTGCCGCGGTATCGGCGCGGGGGCCGGCGTGCTCCTGCTTGCGCTGCCGCTTATCTGCGCGCGGCTCAGAAAACGCGGCTGAGGCTGCGCGGCACACGATCAAGGTCATAATAGTGAGATGAGATATACGAGGGCCGCTCCGCGGCCCGTATAACGGCGGCAAAAGGGGCAGGCCCGAACGGGCCTGCCCCTTTATTTCAAATTTGTTTAACGGAAACGGTTGTGGGAGGATGCTAAGCTTTCCTGTACCCGCACTTGGGGCATACGCCGTTTTCATCCATTGCGATGCCGCAGAGCGGGCAACGGTCCATGCTGCGCTTCGGCACGTATTCTTCCGAGGCGGCGTTGACGCCGCTGGTGAAGGTCAGCTTGACGATGTTCAGCTTATCCTTCAGCAGGTCGTAAACGATCTTGATCATTCCTTCGACCGTCATAGTCTCCTTCGTAACGACGAGGCGGCACTCCGGATACGCGGTCGCCAGTTCTGTCTTGAAGGCCGGCCCCTTCATGGTATTGCTCGGCGCGCCGTTCCTGATGCCCTGCTTCTCGTAAACGTCCAGGACGGCGGGCAGCAGGGGATCGTCTTCCCGCAGGATCAGGGCGTGGTCAAAATTTTTCAGAACGTCCCAGGCTGTTTTCTGGATCTCATTGCAGGGAAAAACCATATTCACGCCGGGGTTGACGGAATCTTCCACCTCGATAGTCAGAATGCCCGTATGTCCGTGAAGGTACTGCGCTTCGCCCTTGAATCCGTAAAAACGGTGTGCATACTGCAGGTCAAGTTTTGTAATACTTTTCATGGTAATTTCTCCCTTTTATCTATGTTATTTACGGGTTTTTCGCGCCCGTATGCGCACTTGTTTTTCCTTCCCCGGCTTCCCTTCGGTCATGGCCTGTCTGCATTTTCCGCAGACGCCGCTGAGCCTGATGGCTTGGTCTCAAAAGTAAAGCAGTGGTTCGGTACGGTTTTCTACCGCATTGAACGCCAGCCTGACCAGTTCAGCGTGGAAACGCCGTTTCTGGTATCTACCGTTAAAGGCACCGCTTCGATCTCCAGATAGAACAGCGGACCCTTGTCCTCGGGGCAGGCCAGGATCTCCAACAACGCAGGTGACAGCGACATGTCTCCAGCGTAGACGCCTCGCCGCTCAACCACGCAGGCCTCGGCGGCACCCGGCTGGCTCCCGTCTCGGTGCTCAGGCGGTGCTCAGGCGGTGATCGACCCGAGAAGTTCTTCGACCCGGTCGTCACATGCTGCGCGGTTGGCCGCTTCGAGGTTGAGTCGCAGGAGCGGTTCGGTGTTGGACGGGCGAAGGTTGAACCACCAGTCGCCGCAGTCCACGGTCAGGCCGTCGAGCCGATCCTGTTCGAAGCGATCGAACTCGGAGCTGACCCGTTCGATGACGGCATCGGCGTCGTCGACCTCGGTGTTGATCTCGCCGCTGGCGGAGTACCGCTCGAAAGGACGGCGAATCTCGGACAGCGGTGCGCCCGCACGGCCGGCGGCGGCCAGGACGACGAGCGAGGCGATCAGACCGCTGTCGGCGTTGAAGTTGCGAGCAAAATAGTAGTGCGCCGAGTGTTCACCGCCGAAGACGGCGCCCGTGTCGGCCATGACCTGCTTGATGTAGGAGTGACCCACCTTGGTCCGGATGGGCACGCCACCGTGTTCGCGCACCACTTCTGGCACCGCACGTGAGCAGATCAGGTTGTGCAGGATGGTGGCACCCGGATCCTGGCGGAGCGCTGCGACTGCGAGGAGAGCGGTCGTCGTCGAGCCGCTCATCCCTTCACCGCGTTCGTCGACGACGAAGACCCGGTCGGCGTCACCGTCGAAGGCCAGGCCGATGTCGAAGCCACCACTCTTGACCCGAGCGCGGAGATCACGCTGATTCGCGGGCACGAGCGGGTCGGCCGGATGATTCGGAAAGGTGCCGTCCAGTTCGGGGTACATGACCTCCAACTCGATGTCGGGGAGTCGATCGAACACGGCCGGCACCACGAGTCCGCCCATGCCGTTGGCGGTGTCGGCCACGACCTTCATCGGTCGAATGTCGTCCAGATCGACGAAGGTCAGGACGTGTTCGGCGAAATCGTCCAGCACTGACTTCTCGCTGCGGGTCCCAGCCCGGGCCGCCTGACGCGGCGGGTTGCCGTCGAGGACGTCGTCGGCGACGCGCTTGACGTCGAGCAGGCCCGTGTCGGCTCCGACCGGTCGGGCGCCTGCCAGGCACAGCTTGATCCCGTTGTACCCCGCCGGGTTGTGCGAGGCCGTGAACATCGCCCCGGGAGCATCGAGCACCCCGGATGCGTAGTACATCATGTCGGTGGAACCGAGACCGAGATCGATGACGTCGAAGCCGTGCTCGAGCAGCCCCTGCGAGAACGCATCGACGAACCGCGGGCCCGATGGACGCATGTCGCGAGCGATCACGATCCGCTCCGCGTTGCTTGCTTGGCGGACATGAAGTGCGAATCCGACTCCGAGGGCGTGCGCGACTTCAACGTTGAGTTGGTCGGGGACGGTGCCACGGATGTCGTACGCCTTGACGATTTGGTCGAGGACTGACATAGACGCCTGGGAGACTACCGATTCACGGCGGTCGTCACCGGTCGTCACCGGTCGGTCTCGGTCGGTTAGCGCCCGGGCGACGTTGTTCCGGGACATCGTCCGGCTGTGTGTCGATCACGAGGTCCGCCGGCCGTTGCGGCTCGTCGTGCGTGCCGGCGAGGGGATCCGCGAGATACATCGGCGTCGGATCGGGCACGTCATCCGCGGGCCGCGCCTGTGCCCAGACGTCGGGAACCACCTCGACATCGCCCGTCGACGTCATCGCTCCGGGTCCGTCGACCGACGAGGCCGTGCCTGAACCGGTCGATTGGCCGCCGTCGTCGGCGTTGTCGTCGCCGGAGCGCCACCCGGGGAACTCTCCGGCGAACTGGAGGTCGCCCCGACGGCGCCAGAAGAAGCAGAGGCCGATACCGAGCACGGTGAGGCCGTAGAACATCCAGTCGAGGCTGGTCTTCTGATACTCCATCCGGACATCGGTGCTCGTCGGCACGACGACCATGTGGTTCGGCGAGACGCGGTACGGGCCGTCGGCACCACTCACCGTCCAGTTCGGGAAGTAGCTGACCCGGACGAGCACGGGCACGCCGACCTGATCGACGCTGAACTCCACTGATTGCTGACCGATCACGACATCGGAGACCGTGATCGCTGGCAGCTCGACCGGGACGATGTCCTGGACCGGCAGGACGTAGTCGACGTTGCGACTCCGGTCCCCCGGTTCCCCCACGCGCACGTCCATGTCGATCTCGACGTCGATGCGCTGCCAGGCGGCTGGACCGTCATCGGCCGGAAGAGCTGCCCAGTCGTCCTGACGCTGGAACCAGCTCGTGCCGAGTTCGAGGTTGCGTTCGCGCTGGTCGCCCTCGCGCTCGTTGACGACCACCGGCTGCACCGTCAACGGTTCGACGATGTTCGATCCGGTCACCTCGTAGATGTCCCACGGCGCCGACGAGGCCAGGAGCACCAACTCGGGCTGCTGCGCTGCTTCTGCCTTCGCTGCGTCCGTGCGGACCATCAGGTAGCGGACGCCGAGGTCCAGCATGTGTTGCACTCCGACGGCGGCGTCGTTGTTGGTGTAGCGCAACTCGCGGACCGGGTTGGAGGAGCTCTCCGAGACCGCAGCAGCCGTGATGAAGTGGTACGGCGTGGTTCCCGACGCCTCGAAGAAGAGCCCTTCCATCGAGCCGATGCACCCGTCGGTCCAGTGCGGGAGCAGCATCAGCGCCATCGTCGTTCCGTACTGACCGTTGTCGGAGTTGTTCTCCCACAGCGCTCGCCCGCACCCGTTGTCCTGACCGATGTCGGTCATCTGCGTGACGACTGCGTGATACTCGGGGAACTGCGTACGTGCTTCGTAGCCACCCCAGTTGTAGCGAGTCCAGCCATCGGCGACGGCACGACCACCGTCGGCGGTCTTCTGGATCGGGCCCCAGGCGTAGGCGGTCGTCGCAGCTGCTTCCTCAGTTGCCTCGGTCACGACGACGCGACCGTCGAACGGCAGCGTTTCGTACATGAACCCGATGACCGACAGGACGCTGAGCGCAATGGCCCCGGCAGCGACGGCTCCCTCGATGGGGCCGAGTTCACGATTCGCGAGTTGCTGGCGAGCCAGGTTGACGATCCAGGTGATGAGTTCAAGCGCACCGATGACCATCAGGAAGTAGCGCAGCAGATAGATGAACGGCAGCAGCCGCGGGTTCCAGAGCAGCCCGATGCCCGGAAGGCTGTCGCGGGCGATGTAGACCCCGACGACGAACAACAGCGTGATGATGCCGAGGGCGGCACCGGTCAGGTGACGACGAACGATCAGGCCGAGGAAACCGATCACGGCGAGCGTCGTGATCAAGATGTCCAACCCTGTCGTCAGCGGGAAGAACATGTCCCAGAACGAATCGGTCGCACTGCTCGGGCGCCACCCGTACTTCATGTCGGTCATGAACTCGTGTCCGAACAGGAACGGCCCGACCCACCAAGCGGACAGCAGGAGGGTCGTGATGCCCGTCGTGACGGCGTACCAGGCTCGTTTGCTGTCGAGCCAGACCAGCGAGATCACGATCGCCCCGACGGCGACGAAGATCAGCACGATGCCGTGGGAGACCGCTGCGAGCGACAGCACGACCGCGGACCAGACACGGAACCGCCCCGTTCGCAAGCCGTGGGCGAGGAGACCGAAACCGAGGATCGCGAGGGTGAGCGCGATGCTGAACGAGTACTCCCCCGCCATCGTCGACTTGACGTTGCCGCCGTAGATCTCGAAGCTCTCGTCGAGCAGGAAGCACATGCCGGCGAAGGCGAACAGCTCGGGGATCGGGTGACGGAACTTCGCGAGGCGACCGAACGCCCAACAGACGATCGGGAACGTCAGCAGGCCAGACGCGGCGATGATCTTGAACGCGACGCCGTAGGGCACGAACGGCACCGCATCGAGTGCGACGATGGCGAGAGCGGGGATCACCATGTAGAAGCGGTAGAGCGGAAGACCGCCATACCAGTCCATGCTCCACCCGCTCAGCTGCAAGTTCGGCAGGAAGTGATCGCGCAAGAACGCCGGAGCCCAGACGTGGGCACCCATGTCGCCGCCGGTCGGCGTCGTGTCGTCCAGCAGCAGGTCGCGGCTGGGCGACAGCGGATTGAAGTGGACGATCAGCATCATGATGACCGTCGTGGTGACGAGCGCCGTGGACGTGACGAGGACACGGATGACACGCTCGTTGGTCCACTCGCGATTCCACCAGGCGACCGGGCGACGCACGATGCGCCGGCCAATTCGGGTCGCCAACGCATTCGAAGCGGGATCGGCGGTCAGGTCGGCAGCGGTGATGTCGTCGACCATGAGTTCGCTGTCGAGTGCAGCGTCGATGTCGGGTCGGACCATCGTGTCCGATCGCTCGACAGCGCGTACGAAGCGTTCCGCATCACGGTCACCGAGGAACTCGTCGTCCAGCGCGCCGGACGACATCGCAGCCGCCTCGGCTTGGGGACCCATGCCGATTCGATCGGGACCCACGTCAGCGGCGCCGACGTCCTGGCCGCCGCCACTCCCATCGTCGGTTCCCGAATCGTCGGTGCTCAGATCGTCAGACATGTCGATCGATCGTCGGCGCAGGGTGCACCCGTAATGGTGGCAAAGTCATACAGGCTGACATTGTGACAAAACCGAGTGCGTCCGAGGTGGCAGTCGACTGATCTCTGCCGTTTGTCACCGCGACGGTGAGCGTCAGAGCGCCATGATCCTCAGAGCACCATGATCCTCAGAGAACCATGATCCTCAGAGAACCATGATCCTCAGAGAACCATGATCCTCAGAGAACCAGGAGCAGGCCGGTGAGGTTGAAGCCGATGTGGATGCTGATCGACATGCCGAGTCGCCCCGTCAGCTTCGCCGCGATACCGACGATCAGCCCGAAGACGAACAGTCCTGGGTACTCGACGGGACGGAAATGGATCAGTGCGAACACCGCAGCCACGCCGACGACCACGAAGGTGTCGTCGAATCGCGCCAGAAGTGAGCGTTGCAGGAGCCCGCGGTAGAACAGTTCTTCCACGACCGGCGCCCCGAACACGACCAGGCCGAAGAGCACGATCGTCGAGATGCCGCCGGCACGGTCGACGAGACCCTCGGCGTTGCGCTGGAGTTCGTCATCGGTGAACGTCGCCGGCCACATCGCCTCGAGCGGCAGATACACGAGCCGGATGACGACGAGTTGGGCAAGAACCCCGATGCCCAGACCGATCAGATCGATCGGAAGGACGCGGATGCCGTAGTCGTCGACTGGGTCCGCCGTACCGGATCGCTCGGAGACGAACCACATCGTCGCGAGATAGGCGAACCAACTGGCGGGGAGCGCCACGGCGAGCACACCGATCGGGGTCTCGCTGCCATCGGTCTCACCGAAGATGCTCAAGACGATCAACGCCAGCACCTGCGCAGCGAACCATGCCGCGAAGAACGCAGTGATCGCAGTCGTGGCATCGATCGGCGACAACGACTCCGACGGTCGAATGGCGCTGCGAATGGACGGTTTGGCGGGCTCCGTCACGGACGCGACGCTATCGGGGCGTCACCCCGGCACTGTCAGTCCGTGACCCTCAACCGTGACCCTCAACCGTGCCCCTCGACCGTGCCCCTCGAACGGCAACACTCGAACTGCAACACTCGAGTGAGTAGCCCTCATCAGGTGACTTTCAGATCGGGCGCTCAGACTGCAATGAGGTCGAGGTGGTGCGACGGGCGCCGATCGTCGAGGTGCCATCCCGACGGCACCGACAGCCGCTCGGCGTGACGGGCACACATGTCGTAGGTGTGCGGGTCGCGCTCGGCGGTGAGCGGATCGAGCCACGCATGCGACTGGCCGTAGTCGTAGGTGAGCGTGACTTCGGCCCGTTCCGAGCAGCCCGTTCGGGTGCACTGCCGACTCGACGCCACCGCCGCTGCCGGGCGAACGTGTTCGCCCGTGTAGTGATTGGTCAGTTTGCGAGCCCCAACAACGCCACGTGAAGTCATGAGAAAACCGTAGAACCCTGCGCGCGGTCGGTGGTGGATGGTCACTCGAATGTTTCACTCTTCGCGCGAGCCCTCGCGCGAGTCGCGCGAATTACTTCGCCGCCGTTGACGATTCCTCCGCCGACGATCGCCGGGCCCATCGCACGTCGATCACCATCGCCTGGCAACCGCGTCACGATCCCGTTTCGCCAAGCTTTCGAATTCGTGTGCGACCTGTCGCAGTGCACGACCTGGCGCGACGGCCAGCCCGCCGTATCATGGGGCCATGAGCAACCTGCCCCCTCCTCCGCCCCCGCCGCCTCCCGGCCGCGGCCGCGGTCAGCAGCAACGCCAGAAAGACGCCAAGCCGAACAAGACGCCGAACAACGGCGGCAAGGATCTCGACGGTGAAGGTTCCGGGGCCAAGGGTCCCGGCAGCTGGCCGAAGTGGTCCATCTGGGCAATGATCGGCGTGCTGGCAGCAGTCATCCTCGTCCCATCGCTCTGGCCGTCCGACAACGGCGAGGAGCTCGACTACACCGAGTACCTCACCCAGGTCGAAGACGGCAACATCCAGACCGCTGAGGTCAATCGTGGAACCGGCAAGATCAGCGGTGAGTTCACGAACGAGGACAAGTACACCACCACGGCTGGCGGTGAGGCCGGGCTCTTCGAGAGCGACCTCGCCCTGCTTCGTGCCAACGAAGTCCAGGTGACCTTCACACAGCCGAGCAGCAACTGGCTCCTCGGCATTCTTTCGATCATGCTCCCGCTCGGGCTGATCGTGCTGTTCTTCGTGTGGATGCAGCGTCGTGCCCAGGGTCAGATGGGCGGCGTGATGTCCATCGGCAAAAGCAAGGCCAAGGCCTATGACGCCAGCCGACCCTCGACCACGTTCGACGACATCGCCGGTTACGCCGGCGTCAAGCAGGAGATCACCGAAGTCGTCGACTTCCTGCGGATGCCCGAACGATTCCACGAGATCGGCGCACGCGTGCCGAAGGGCATCCTGCTCGTCGGGCCTCCCGGCACCGGCAAGACCCTGTTCGCCCGAGCCGTCGCCGGTGAAGCCGGTGTCGGGTTCCTCAGCGTCACCGGTTCCGACTTCATGGAGATGTTCGTCGGCGTGGGCGCCAGCCGTGTGCGTGACCTGTTCCAGCAGGCCAAGCGCATGGGTAAGGCCATCATCTTCATCGACGAGATCGACTCGATCGGCCGAAAGCGTGGCGCCGGCATGGGCGGCGGTCACGATGAGCGTGAGCAGACGCTCAACCAACTGCTCGGCGAGATGGACGGCTTCGAAGCCACAGAAGGCATCGTCATCCTGGCCGCCACCAACCGGCCGGACATCCTCGATGCGGCGCTGCTGCGTCCTGGCCGATTCGACCGTCAGATCATCGTGCCACTCCCCGAGTTCACCGAGCGTCGAGCGATCCTCGAGGTCCACAGCCGCGACAAGCAGATGGGCCCCGACGTCGACATGGACACGATGGCCCAGGCAACGCCCGGCATGTCCGGCGCCGACCTCGCCAACCTGGTCAACGAGGCAGCCCTTGTCGCTGTCCGTCGCAGCAGCAAGCAGATCGAGCGGATCGACTTCGAGAACGCTCGCGACCGAGTCATGCTCGGCGCCCGACGCGAGTCGATGATCCTCAGTGCCGAAGAGAAGAAGGCCACCGCGTTCCACGAGGGTGGCCACGCACTGCTGGCCACCGTGCTGCCCCACGGTGATCCGTTGCACAAGGTCACCATCCTTCCCCGAGGCATGGCACTCGGTGTCACGTGGTCCCTCCCCCAGGAGCGCCACACCTACTCCAAGGAGTACTTCGAGGACACGATCTGCAAGGCCATGGGTGGCCGCGTCGCCGAGATGATCGTCTTCGGTCACCTCAACTCCGGTGCGGCCAACGACCTCGAGCAGGCCACCGGCATCGCTCGACGCATGGTCCGCGAGTGGGGCATGAGCGACCGTGTCGGCCCGCAGGCCTGGAGCGGCCAGCAAGCCACCTTCCTCGGCGACGACCTCATGTCGTCGGGTCGTGAGTACTCCGACGACACGGCGAAGCTGATCGACGAAGAGGTCGCACGCATCCTGACCGATCAGGAGACCCGTGCGACCGAGGTCATCCGCAAGCACGCCCGCGGCCTCGAACTCATCGCTGAGGCACTCCTCGAACACGAGACCATCGACGGTCCCGAAGTCGCCCGACTCATCCAGCAGGGCCTGCCGAACACCGCAACCGTCAGCAGCTGAGACAGTGGACGACTTGGTGCCAGGCACCAAGTCGTCCGAAAACATCAACTCCAACAGGCCGGATGACCCGGAAGGGACTTTTCAGATGGCAGTGTGGATTCCGCAGACAGGCGTGCGGGCGGTTGCATTGACGTCGCGACACTTCGCTGCCGGCGCTGCTGGGCTCGGCCTCTTGTGGCTTGGCTTGCTTTTTCGCTACCGGTACTGGATTGCCACGAATGACATGGCGATTCTGCAACTGGCGCTTGAAGAGATGCGTGATGGGCGTATACCACTTGTCGGGACCTACTCCCGACTCGACTTTCGCCATCCCGGACCATTTCGAGAGTGGCTGTTCTTCTTTCCCTACATCTTGAGCGGCGGCCGCAGTGCGGCACTCCCGGCCTCGACGGTCGCCTTCCACACCGTGATGTTTGCGGTGGCCATCCATGCGGGTTGGAGGTGGCGCGGAACCTGCGGAACGATCACTGCGAGCGTCGGGATGCTCGTGATGTACCTGGCGATCGGCAAGGAGTTGGCCGTTCCGTGGAACCCGTACATGGCGGCGACGGCGACGTTCGCCGCGGTCTGGTGTCTCCTGGCATTTCTTCGAACCGGAAGCTGGGTGCCGGTGGTGGTCTGTGCAAGCTTCGCTGCTCAGATGCACGCCCCGGCCCTACCACTGGCAATCACCGTCGCGGGCATCGTTGCGATCGTGTCGATCTCTCGACGATTGACCGCCGAAGTTCCTCCAGCTCAGGTTCCCGTCAGACCGATTGCCCTGCGAGTGGCAGCAGTCGTTGGACTCTTCCTCCTCTGGACCGGTCCTCTCATCGATGCGACAAGTTCGGATTCGAACGTCACGGCCGCTCTCGACGCGTCACGCGTGGGCGAGCCCGCCGGACTCACGAACGCTCTGGCCTTCGCCGGCCGCGCCGTCAACCCTCTCGAACTCCTGTCTGGAACGTTTGTGCGGCCGTCACCAGAAGGACTCACCGGAAATGGCGGCCTGCTTTCGCTCACACCCTGGCTTGTCGTCGGAGCCATCGCGGTCGGCATCGTCACCTGGCGCCGTGATCGCAACGGCCAGATCGACCTCGCCGTCATGGCCACCCTTGCTGCCGCATGCGTCGCCACGATGAGTCGATTCGTCCCCGAGTTCTACGGGCACCTGTTCGGCTCGGTCACCGCAGCCGCCGTCGTCATCATGACCGCCACTGTCGCCGTTGCCCTCACCGCTTTGCACCCCGCTCCCGTCATGCTTCGAGGCTCGATCCCGAAGTGGCAGGTCGTGACGGCAATCGTGGTGGTCATCATGTTCGCTTTCACCGCGCTGGGGATCCGTACGCTCAACTCCAATGTCATCGACCGGCGCGAACTCGCCGCGGTCGGTGCAGTCGCTGCCGTAGTCGAGCCGTCCAGCACCTACGCCGTCACCGCAGGCGGAGGGGTCGCCTCGATCGTCGAGGCCGAAGTGGCGCTCACCATCGAGCGGTCAGGTGCCGAAGCCACATCCGACATCTTCTCCCTCGCTCTCCCCGCCGATGACGGAGACTCGTCGCTGTTCATCGTCGGCATGACCTCGACCCGGCAATGTCTGCTTGAGATCGGACTCGGCCGAATCGTGCTCGACGGAGTGATCGAAAAGGTGCAACAGCCGATCATCATCGTGCTCGTCGATCACGACGAACGCACCGAAGCCAAGCGCTGTCTGCCGAGCTGAGCCGAAGGGCTTTTCGGGTTGCGAACCCGCCGAACAGTTGGACGACTTGGTGCCTGGCACCAAGTCGTCCTAGTGACCGGGAGCGGCGCCGGGTTCGCGGGCCTCGGCGACGGCAGCCCACATGTCGGTCGCATTCACGGGGCCGAGGAAGTGCTGCTTCGTGACACCGTTGGCGTCGGCGATCACGAGTGTCGGGACGGCGTCGATCTTGTACTTCTCGTGGAGGTCCTTGGACGCCCCGTACTCGACGACCACGACGGCGACCTCAGTCGACTCCAGCACTGCGGCCCGTTCGGCCACACCGGCGCAGACGTCGCACGTCGCCGAGCTGAACACGGCGACCAACCACGGCGCCTCCGGTCGGGCGAAGTCGCTTCGATCCAGTTGCTGCGGCACGTTGTACTCCCGCTGGGTCGGAGCATCGACCACGCGCCGCTTGCGGCTGACCAGGGCAACAACTCCGACGATGACGATGATCAGAGCGGCAATGACGAGACGTTCCATCGTCGCCCGAGGTTACGGGGCGATTGTTTACTGTGCTCGCTGCTGGCTCGAACCGGCGGGGAACGTGACGGCGACGACGATGGCGCTTGCGAGGTAGCACCCGCTGACGAACCACCAGGCGAGGTGATAGTTCGCGACATCGATGTCGCCGAGCCCGCGCGAGATGATCGCGATCGACACCGAGATGCCCAAGGCGTAGAAGACCTGCTGTGTCGTGCGGATCATGGCGTTCGACGTGCCGAACTTCGCTGGCTCGATGTCGGCCAGCCCGGCACTCGACCACGTCGCGATGGTCGTACCGACGCCGATGCCGATGAGCACCGAGATCGGGACGAAACGATTCCACACCGCCGGATCTCCATCGAGGAGGAGCCGATAACCGGCGTACCCTGCCGAGCAGCACAGGCTGCCCGTCATGAGAATCCAACGGTGACCGATGCGGTCGGCCCAGCGGCCTGCGAACGGCGAGATGAACGCCGCGATCAGTGGAGCGAGCATCAGCGCAGTGCCGGTCGTGGCGAGCGACTGATCCCAGAGTTCCTGCAGCAACAGTGAGTTGATGAGAAAGCCGGAGGTGAACGCCATCGAGTAGAACGCCAGACCCATGTTCGTACTGGAGAACGACCGGTGTCGGAACAGGTCGAGTTCGATCAGCGGCTCCGGATGATTGGCCGACCGACGTACGAGCGCCGCGATGAGCACGATGCCGACGATGAACAGGGCGATGATCAACGGGTCACCGATCCCGTTCGATTCGGACCGCACGATCGCGTACATGACCGCTGCAACACCAGCGGTACCGATCGGCACCCCGAGCAGGTCGATCTTGCCGGTCGCTGCGGGATTCTTCGATTCCTGCAGCAGCTTCGGCGCAATCGCCAACACGATCAGGCAGAGCGGCACGTTGACGAGGAAGATTCCGCGCCATGACCAGGCGTCGGTCACGAAGGCCCCCAGCGCGGGTCCGGCAACAGCACCGAGTGACCCGGTTGCTCCGGTGAGGCCGATCACGGTGGAACGCTTGTGTGCGGGGAACGCTGGCAGGACGACGGCGATGGCGGTGGGCGAGATGATCGCGCCGCCGATGCCCTGCACGACGCGAGCGGCGATCAACAACGTGGCGTTGGGAGCGAGCCCCGAGAGCATCGACCCGAACATGAAGATCGCCACGCCCGGCAGGAAGAGCTTCTTGCGACCGAGGCTGTCGGCGTAGCGGCCGGCGACCATCAGCAGCGAGGCCACCGTGATGTTGTAGCCCGAGATCGCCCAGCCGAGCGTTGCATCGGATACATCGAAGTCGTCGCGAATCGACGGGAATGCAACGTTCACCGCCGAGACGTCGATGACGACGAGGAAGAAGACCAGTGTGGTGACGCCGACGGCCAACCAGGCTTCACGGCCTGGCTCCGCAATCATGTCAACGGCGGGAATCGGTGCTGCGGTCACTCAGATCTCGGATGCGGGCAACGCCCACGACCCCGAGCGCCCCGACAAACCCGGCCCGCGTTGGAGCGACCGCTCGACGAACACACGATTGCTCGAGCTCACGATCAGTTCTTGACCGAGGGCGTCGGGCTCGACGAGATCGATCGTCATCACCGCACCTGGTGCCAAGGCGATGTCGGTCAGGCTCGGAATGGCGATCGGCCCGCCAGGACCCACGGCTTCGATGGTGATGGTCGCCTCTTCCTGGTCGACGTTGTAGACGACGAGGGCGGCTTCGGTCGGCTCCTCTGGCCCGACGCCGATGTGCCACCGAGTCGGGACGAACCCGTCGGGTCGGGTCGGCGCGCCTTGGACCACCGTGGTCGAGATCGTCCCGTCGACGGTCCGGGTGAGGACGCGCTCGACCACGATCGATGGATCGGCCAACGTGTTGAACACCACAGCATGGCGTCCGTTCGGAATCCGTGTCGTGAAGAACTCGAGATCGCCCTCACCGTCGCCTTCGGCCGAGCCGTCGCCGTCGGTGGCGACTGCTGCGTCGCCCTCCGTGCTCGCGTCGAGCGGACCGTCGAATGGCTCGAACACGACGACCTGTCGTGCAGGAACCTCGATCTGGGCGAAACCGCCACCCTGGAAGTCGATCGGCAGCCCGAGGAAGAAGGGGGTGACCGACACGTCGAGGTCGGTCGGGTTGTAGATCGAGAACGACTCGGTGATGCCCTCACCACGCTCGCCGTCGACAAACCACCACTGCTCCGCCAAGGACGGAGCGGCGAGCGACATGTCGTAACCGAGGCGGCCGGCACCGGTGAACTGTTGGGCTCGCCCGACGACGAGCCGGCCGCTGCGGGTCGTGATGCTCGCCGCGATGATCGGTTCGTCACGGTTGCCGAGTTCGGCGATCGGAATGACCTTGACCGATCTGGGCGGCACCGAGAAGCCCTTGAACGCATTCGGTTCGCTGAACCCGGCCTCCGTCGAGAAGGTCAGATCAGTGAGCACCAGATCGTCGTACGGGTTGGTCAGGACGAGGGTCTCGGTACTTCCACCGGCCGTGAAACCATCGGCGAGGTGCCATTCGCTCGACGTGTCGTCAGCACATGCCGCAACGGACTCCCCGGCGGGATGCGTCGAGATCTGTTCGACGAAGCCCTGGCCACCGTCGATCTCGACGACGACGCTCGCGAAGGGTGCGGTGACGAACGCATCGACATCGACCGTGCTCTGGGACCACGGCGCAACCGTGAAGGACTGTTCGGTCGCCACACCTTCGGGGCTGAGCACCGTGAATCGACCTTCGAGCAGATCGCTGGCACGGTTCGAGATGACCACCGAGCCGCCGACCCCGTCCTCGCCTGTTGCCGGTACGCCTGGACAGAACCAGCTCCCGGTCAGGGCGCCGATGTCGGTCACCGATGGCATCCAACTCCCGGCGGGTGAGGAAAAGACCGGAACGGGGCGGGCCTCGGTGTCTCGCCCGACGAGGACGAGACCGATGAGGGCGGCCAACACCACGACCAGCGCGGGGATCGATCTGCGGTTCATCGTGCATCCTCGTCTGCTGCATCATCGACGACGTCGCCTGCACGCTCGTCTGCTGCATCGTTGTCTGGATCGATGTCTGGATCGGGCGCCACAACACTGTCCGGATCGATTGCTGCATCGTTGTCCAGTTCGTTCTCCGGATCCTCCGCGGCGATCTCGGCCCTCGCCACCGCACCGGTCATGTCAAGACCAGGATCGGCAACGGGTATCCCGCGTGCGACACCATCTGCGTCGTCGTCGTCGGATCCGTCGACTCCCACGTCGTCGAAGTCGATCAACGTCTCGTCTGCGACCAACGGACCGGAGCGGCGAGCGAGCGGAAGGCTGATTCTCGTTGCGGCGAACATGACGGCCAACCACACGATCACTTGGATCAGGAGGAGCAGCGGACGCGATGGCGGTGTCGAGTACGACAGCACGGCGACGCCAGGCGTCTCGATGTCGAAGGCCGTCGTGACACCGAAGGCGCGACGCGGCTCGATGTTCTCGCCATCGACCGACAGCGTCCAGTTCTCGTCGAAGGGCACGGCGAGGTGCACGACACCCGGGACGACGTCATCGGTGATGGACTCCGTGTGGTCGCTGCCGAGGAAGACCGGCGCGGCAGAATTCAAGTCGGCCCGCACGAGCGCGCCGGCGCCCGCAGTGCGGCTGGCCTCAGCGGTCGAGCCGGTGAGTTGGCTGACCGTCGGGATCCACGCTCGGTTCTCGAAGACCTCCAGCGTGGGAAGTCCGGTGACTGCGGTGAGGTCGAGCTGGTCCTCGAGCGCATCGATCAATCCGCCAGGGAGCGGGAGCGGCTCTGCGGTCGTCGACTGCACGTTGTCGAACTCCGGTGCGACGATGAAGCGGATGCCGAGGGGCGCCAACAAGCGGCCGGCCCGCAGCGTCGAAGAACTCGCCATCTGGTCCAGGGCCAACTCGATGGTCCCGGATGCGTCGCTCGTCGGTGGCGCCCAGCGGTCCGTGACGTCGAACGGCCCGTCGTCGATGACGGCATAGGACACGCCGTCGCGGTATTCGACCGCGGGCACCGGGAGCAGCCGGGCGTCGCCGATGAGCAGGACGTTGTAGCCACCTCGCCCGGGTTCGACCAACGGTCCGTTCTCGTTGCTCTCACCGAGCACGCGATCGACTGCGTCATCGGGAAGCTGTGCTTCGACCAGGCGGGACAGCGGGGTGCTCGGCGCGTTCCAGCCGCCATCGCTGATCGCGACGACGCCGGGGAACACCCCGACGACCACACCGATGCTGGCCAGCAGGCCCAATGGTTGACGCCAACCGAACGATCCGCCACGCACGTCGAGGTCGAACGCGGCGAGGGCGGCAGCCGCCGAGATCGCCAGGCCGACAGCGACCGGGGCGAGCAGGATGCCTGCTTCTGGGCCTCTGAACGGCAGCGACCCGCTGTCGGAGAACACCGCTGCGCCGCCGAACACGACGACGAGGAGTCCCGACCGGATGGCCCACGTCAACCGCCATGCCCGCGCCAGCGCGATGGCGGCGACAACCGGGACGTACAACGCCAACGACAGGGAGGTGAAGTCCATCGCTCCGATGTGGAACGAGGCCAGTTCAGCGATGCCGACGCCAGGATCACCGACGGGCGGCGGGCCGACGAGCTGGTCCCACGACCAGGTCACCGACCACGGGAAGTTGAGCAGGAGGCCACCGACCACCGCAGCGAGACCGACACCCAGGTACAGCGCGGCGGTCCGCCACGGAGCGAGGGCGAGCAATGTCGCGACGAACAGCACCAGCGTGATGACCAGAGCAATGACGACCATCACCGGCACGAATGCAGCGGCCAGACCGACGACGAGCATCGCTGCGGCCGTTCGGCGGATCCGTGCGGACCACGACAGCATCACCAGGCCGTCAGCGAGGTCGAGCGATGCACTCTGCGGATCCGCTGTCTCGACACCGACGGCGCGACGGATCGTGTGCACGATCCAAGGTGTTGCTGCGAATGCGACGAGCACGGTGAGGCGGCCGGCCGACATCGCTCCGCCGACGAGCGGGCTGGCGGCGTAGACGACGAGTGCGCCGATGCGGGCCCGTGTCGACGGGAACACGGTGGCGAGTTTCCACAGTCCGATCAGACCGATGACCACGAGACCCACGACGAACGCCGTGTGCAGCGCGCCCATCCGGAACAGCGTGAAGAGCGAGAGCCCCGACAGAGTCGCCCAGCCCGTGGGGTTGGCCGACGTGCTTCCGAGCCCATTGGGGTTCCACCCCGACGTGTACGACGACAGCAGATCCCGTGGGCTCTCGGGCAGCGGCAGGAACTCTCCGACGGCCGGGACGCCGTCGGACACGAACTTCCGGCTCCCGATGAAGATGGCGACCAGAACAGCCACCCAAGCGAGCACCGGTGCCGAGGTGCTCTCCTTCCATCGGCGTACATTCGCGTCGGCACCGACGAAGGTGGCGGTGGCACGTGCCCGGAGATACCCGGAGACTCGTGCGCTCCCGCCGATCTGCAGCCCGAGTACCTCGCGTTCGGGCACTCGTCGATGCGGCTTGACCGCTCGCCGCCGAGCGAAGATCGACAGCGTCCTGGGAATCAGGCCGAGAATCGCACGGAGCGACGCCCAGGCCTCCCCGAAACGACCGGTGAACACCCCGACGACCAGTTCGACGACGGTCAGCAGGACCATTTCGACGGTTCGGCCGGGCAGCCGCGTCGGGCCGGTCAATGTCGCAACCGTCCGCATCCGGTGGCGTGCAGCGACGACGGTGTGGTTGATGTCGGGTCGGCGTTCCGCCAACTGGGCGCGGTGGCGCACGACTGCGGACGGGACGACCACCACGCGAGCACCGCTGTGATGCAGGCGCCAGCAGAATTCGATGTCATCGCCGTGGAAGCCGATCGCCGGATCGAAGCCTTCGATCTCGCGGAACAGATCCGCTCTCGCAAGGAGGAAGGCCGCCGGCAGCGCGAACACGTCACGCACGCCGTCGTGTTGCTCCTGATCGAGTTCGCCCGGGTCGATGCCGAGGTCGACTTCCCCGAAGCGGTCGACACCCAGCCCGACGGACTGCAGGACGCCGGGCTCATCCCATTCGACGAACTTCGGGCCGACGACACCCGCATTCGACCGGTAGATCTCCTCCACGAGGATCCGCACCGCATCGGGTGCCGGAGCGACGTCGTCGTGGCAGAAGAGGAAGAATCCCTTGTCACCCTCGACGAGTCGGAGCACCTCGTTGGCGGTGGCGCCGAAGCCGACGTTCGCCCCCACGTTGCGCACGAACGCTCCGGGGAGTCGCAGTTTGATCCGGGTCTCCAAGTCGCCGCGAGCAATCGCGCCCGACTCTGTGCTGCTGTCGTCCCCGACGCCGGCCGCACCTCCTCGAACCGTCGTGTCCAGGAACAGGAAACGGAGGTTGGGGTAGTCCTGCTCTGCGAGCGCGTCGAGTGTCGCTTCGAACCAGTCACCGGGTTCGTGAACGACGACGACGGCGACGACGGGCGGCGCCTGTTGAGTTTCCGGTTCCACGATGGAGCGAGGATAGCTGCGCCGTCCGTCGCACCGCGGTCATGGTCGGGTCATGGTCGGGTCATGGTCGGGTCATGGTCGGGTCATGGTCGGGGTCATGGTCGGGTCATGGCCGGGTCATGGTCGGGGTCATGGTCGGGGTCATGGTCGGGTCATGGCCGGATGGGCCCGGGTAGCCTCTGTCACATGGCGCAATGGCACTCGGTCGACCTGACCAACTTCGACGTGGTTCCGGCTGCTCGGACGGCACGCAGGGTCTCCGAGGCAACGGCTCGTCGAGCCCTCGATCTGGCCAAGGACGCGACATATGTGAGTGTCGGACTCGGGCTCCTGACCTTCCAGCGGGCGCAGGTCCAGCGCCGTGAATTCGAACGAACACTTCGCAACTGACGACGTCTGCGCACCTTCCAACCCCACACTGTGACCCGATGACGACCGCTGACACCCCTGACGCACGGCGCCCCACCGCCCGTGGACGACTGCCGGTCCCGGAAGGAACGATTCCGGTCGGCATCGCACTCCTGATCGCAGGCGTTGCGACCTACGCCTTCTTCAAGATCGGCAACGTCGCAGTCGGCGGCGACGAAGCCTTCAAGCCCATCACCGCACTGTGGTTCGCCACCTTCGCACTGGCACCCGGCTTCTTCCTGCCGCTGGAACAGGAACTCGGCCGAGCACTCGCCCACCGTCGAGCCAACGGTCAGGGCACCCAGCCCGTCGTGAAGAAGGTCGTCCAGCTCGGAATCGGCCTGACCGTCGCGGTCGTCGCCGTGATCGCCGTGACCAGTCCGATCATCGCCCGCGAGTATTTCGACGGCAACTGGGTGATGGTCGTCGCGCTCGCGCTCGCCTTCGCTGCCTACGGGCCAGCCCACCTCGCTCGCGGTGTGTGTTCGGGCAGCGGACGATTCGAGTCCTACGCGATCATCATGGGTTCCGACGGAGTGATCCGCATCCTGCTGTGCGTCGCGCTCGCCGTCTTCGGCGTCGCAGCGGTCGGCGCGTACGGGCTCGCTGTCGCGATCGCACCGCTGTTCGCAGTCGGCTACGTCTTCTGGAAGGGCAACCTGGCCACCGACGACGGCCCGCCGGCAACCTGGGGCGAAGTCACCCCGAATCTCGGGTGGCTCCTCCTCGGCTCCGTCTGTCAGGCATCCCTGCTCAACGCCGGGCCGATTGCTGCCGCCCTCCTCGCTGCCGACAATCAAGACGAACTGGTCACCTGGTTCGGCCAGGGAGTCCTCCTCGCCCGTATTCCGCTGTTTCTGTTCCAGGCCGTCCAGGCTGCATTGCTTCCTCGCCTCAGTCGGCTTGCCGCCGAGGGTGCGTTCGACGAGTTCCGTTCGGGCCTGAAGCGTCTCATGGCGGTCGTCGCTGTGGTCGGCGTCGTCGGCACGACTGGTGCCTTCGTCCTCGGACCGTTTGCGTTGGACGTGGTCTTCGGCGCCGATCTTTCGGGTCGCACACTCGCACTGCTCGCGTTCGCCAGCGCCTGCTACATGGTCGCTCTCGCCACGGCTCAGGCCGTGATCGCCCTCAAAGGTCACGCCCTCGTCGCCCTCGGGTGGGGCATCGGTGCCATCACCTTCGTCGTCGCCACCTACCTCGGTGGCGACGACGTCTTCCGCCGGGTCGAGGTCGGCTTGCTCGCCTCGTCGATCATCGCGATGGTGACCTTCGCCGTGGCGCTGCGGTTCAAGCTGCGCTCCGGCGTGACGCCTGATCAGGACTCGATCATGGACGCGATCACCGACATGCCGTTCGAGAGCTGAGCGCCCGAACCTTTCAGCGGCCGGCTTTGGCTGCTTCGAGGGCGAGGTCGTTGTCGACCATCATCTTGACGAGTTCGTCGAAACCGACTTCTGGTTTCCAGCCGAGCACCCGCTTGGCCTTGGAGCTGTCGCCGATCAACAGGTCGACTTCGGCGGGCCGGAAGAACTTCGGATCCTGACGCACGTACTGCTCCCAGTCATCCAAACCGGCATGTGTGAAGGACTTTTCGACGAACTCCTGCACCGTGTGCGCCTCACCGGTCGAGATGACGAAATCGTCGGGTTCGTCCTGCTGCAGCATCATCCACATCGCCTTGACGTAGTCACCGGCGTAACCCCAATCGCGTTTCGCATCGAGGGTGCCCATCACCAACTCGTGCTGCAAGCCCAGCTTGATACGCGCTGCCGCGTTCGTGATCTTGCGGGTCACGAACTCGATGCCGCGCCGGGGCCCTTCGTGGTTGAACAAGATGCCCGACGACGCGTGCAGGTCGTAGGACTCGCGGTAGTTGACGACGATGTCGTGACCGAACACCTTCGCGCACCCGTACGGGCTGCGCGGATGGAACGGTGTCAGCTCGGTCTGCGGTGTTTCGCGGACCTTGCCGAACATCTCCGACGACGATGCCTGATAGAAGCGGATCGGGTTGTTCTGTGCACCGCCGACCATCCGGATGGCCTCCAACATGCGCAACACGCCGAGCCCGGTCGTGTTCGCGGTGAGTTCGGCTTGGGTGAACGACAACGCCACGAAGGAGATCGCACCCAGGTTGTAGACCTCGTCGGGTTGCGCGATCTGCAACGCTGCGACCAGCGACGGGAGATCCGCGAGATCGCCCGAGATCAACTCCACGTAGGGCATCTCCTCGCGCAGTTTCTCCGCACGAGGATTGTTCTGGCCCTTGATCATCCCGTAGACGTCGTAGCCCTTGTCGTGCAGGAACTCAGCGAGGTGTTGTCCGTCCTGGCCCGTGATACCGGTGATGAAAGCGCGTGGCATAGCCGTCGAAGCTACCTGGGCAACTCCAGTTCACAGCCTGGTCGCCGTCATGGCAGGGCTTCCCAGTGCAGGCCAGATGATCGGTACGCTCGTCCGCGCATGGGCGATCCGACGAACACCGAACGCCCCGACATCCGGGACGCGTCGCTGCGAGTCGCCTTCGATGTCGGGCCGCTCCACGGGCACCAGACGGGCATCGGTGTGGCGGTCGGCGAAACGCTCGCCGCGCTGCGAGCCCAGCACCAGGTCGACGTGCAGCCGTACCTGCTCAGCCTGCGCAGTCGACCGAGCCCGGGCGTCCGCAAGCTGCCGCTGCCGGCCACACTCGCCCACCGCTGGTGGAGCCACGCCGCTCCGCCGGTCGACCGTTTCCTCGGACGTCCTGACGTCGTCCACGGGACGAATTACGTCGTGCCTCCGACCCGCTGCCCGCGACTGGTTTCGGTCTACGACTGCTGGTTCCTCGACCATCCTGACGACGCCACCCAGGACGTGCGGCGCGCCGCGGCGGTGCTCCGCCGGTCGGTCGAGCACGGCGCCCACGTCGTCTCGTGTTCGGAGGCGACATCGGACCGTGTCCGCGAACTGCTCGGCACCGACCAGGTCACCACGATCCCGCTCGGCCCCCTCGCCCCTCATCCGACGGACGGCGAGTGGCCGGCCGAACTCCAGGCACACCACGGCCACCCGTATGTGCTCTCACTCGGCACCGTCGAGCGCCGCAAGAACGTCCCGACCCTCGTCGCTGCGTTCGGTCGGCTCGCCGTCGAGCATGCCACGGCCCGCCTGGTCATCGCCGGCGCTCCGGGCAACGATCAGGCTGCGGTCGACGCGGCCGTCGGCCGGCTGTCGCCGCCGGCTCGCGATCGGGTCGTGCAGCTCGGTCGGGTGGATGATCGTCTCAAGGGTCGGCTGCTTGCGAACGCCGCGGCGCTGGGCTACGTGTCGCTTGACGAGGGGTTCGGCTTCCCGCTGCTGGAAGCTCAGGCCGTCGGCATTCCCGTGGTCGCGAGTACCGCTGGGTCGATTCCCGAAGTCGCCGGCGCCGCAGCGCTGCTCTCGTCGTCGAGCGACATCGATGCGATCGCTGCGAACCTGCACCTCGCCCTCACCAGCACTGCCGTGCGCGCCAAGTTGGCCCTGCAGGCCGAACGAAACCTCGAGCGCTTCTCGTGGGCAGACACAGCGCAGCAACTCACCGACCTCTACCTCTCCCTCGCGAACGGACTCCGATGACCATGAACACGACTGCGAACACGACTGCGAACACGACTGCGGACACGACTGCGGACTCAGGCATCTCGGTGACCGTCGTGTCCGGCGGCGTCGGCGCAGCACGCTTCCTGCGCGGGCTGCTCGGCGCCATCGATCCGTCGCAGGTCACCGCCATCGTGAACACCGGCGACGACACCGAGCTGCACGGACTGGCGATCTCTCCCGACCTGGACACGATCACGTACACACTGGCGGACGCGACAGATCCGGAACGCGGTTGGGGGCTCCGCGACGAGACATGGATCGCGATGGCTGCGCTCGAGAAGTACGAGCAGGTCCGACCGGTCGGCTCGGCGGCTGCGACGCGCTGGTTCAACCTGGGTGATCAGGATCTGGCGACGCACTTCTACCGCACGGCGCGCCTCGACGAAGGAGCGACCTTGACCGAGGTGACCGCAGAGATCACCGCGGCGTGGGGTCTCGGCCTCCGCCTCCTGCCGATGAGCGACGAGCGACGCACGACGGTCGTGACGACGACGACCGAGGGCGATGTCTCGTTCCAGGACTACTTCGTCCGACTCCGCCATGGCGTTCCGGTCAGCGCGGTCAGATTCGAGGGCGACGCCGAACTGTCAGGGGCGTCACGAACTGCGCTCACCGACGCCGATGTCGTGGTGATCGCTCCGTCCAACCCGTTGGTGTCGATCGCACCGATCCGATCCCTTCCCGGCACCGACGAGATCCTGTCGGCACGTCGTGAATCGGTGGTCGCTGTCTCACCGATCGTCGGTGGTGCAGCGATCAAGGGGCCCGCCGACCGGATGCTCACCGAACTCGGGCACGAGGCGTCCGTGGTCGGCGTCGCTCGCCTGTACACCCCGATCGCCGGCGCGCTCGTGATCGACCCGGCGGACGCCCACCTGGCCGATGCCGTCGAGGCAGCCGGAATGCGTTGCATCGTGACACCGTCGGTCATGTCGACACCCGAGGTGTCCACGACACTCGCCCAGGTCACGTTGGGGGCAGCATCAGTCGGCTGAGCCGTCGCGCTGTTCGAGCCTGGCGACACCGTCGGTGAGTTCGGTCCACGGTGACCAGTCGAGGTGGATTCGTGCCCGCACAGGTGACACGGCGAATCGCTGGAGTTCGTTCCGCCGACCGGGCACCATCGTCGGCTCATCGGGCCGATGCTGTTGCTGGTTGCTCATCAGTTCCCAGAGATCGCGTACAGCGGTCTGCTGGCCGGTGCCGACGTTGATCAGGAGTCCGCTACTGCGATCCGCAGCGCGCACCAATGCATCGACGACGTCGTCGATGAACACGAAGTCGCGAGTCTGACGCCCGTCGCCGTGGAAGACAGCCGGCTGTCCAGCGGCGATCGCTGCGGCGAATGCTGCGACGACGCCTCCGTCAGCGGCCTGACGAGGGCCGTACACCGACGCAAGTGACAGCGCTGCGAACTCGACCATCTCGTTCTCGCGATAGACGGTCAACAGGTCGAGCACGCTGCGAGCGACCACGCCACGAACCCCTCGCGGGACGGGGTCGGACTCCTTGACCGGCAGCGAGTTCGCTGCTGGAAAGCCGAACAGAACGCTCGCCGGCAACGCCACGACGACCTTGCCGACGCCGTGCTGGCGCGCTGCATCGAGAATCGCCAGCGAACGGTTGAAGCCGGCACCGAGACGAGCAGTCGATCCCCCTGACGAACTCCCGGTCGAGTTGCCGGTCGAACTCGTGCCACGAGGAAACAGCGCCAAGTCGTAGATGACATCGGGTCGGCGCATCCCGATCAACGACGTGGCTTCGGGTGCCGCTGCGTCGAGGTGGTGGATCTTCAGCGCTCCACCGACCGAACGGGCGTCGGCGAGGTTGCCGAGCGAACCCGTCGACAGGTCGTCGACGACATCGACTTGATGCTCTTCGGCCAGCAGGCGATCGACGAGGTGTGAGCCGATGAAACCGGCTCCCCCGACGACGATGACGTTCATGGGACGACGCTACCCATCGCGTCTGACCCAGCGCCGATTCTCGCGGGATTGCACAGACTCGAGGGCTCGAGTCAGTTCGATTCAACGGCCGGTTCGGCGCCGTCGATCAAGACAGCTCCATCGGCGACGACGCCGTCGATGCCGACGATTCCGGACTCGACTCGAGACCCTTCACCGACGCGTCCCATGACGAGTGACGCCTGGACTGTCGCCGCCTGCCCGATGTGGGCACCGGGAAGCAGCACCGAGTCGACGACACGTGCTCCGGCGAGCACCGTCGCGTCGTCACCGACGATGCTGTTGATCACGATGGCACCGGCATCGACCGACGCCGTCGGCGAGGTGGCGACGCACCGATCGTGAAGACGGGCGTCGCCCAGCAGGTCGAGATTGGCGGCTCGATACAACTCTGGACGGCCGGCGTCGATCCAGTAGTCGTCGGTTGCATGGCCGAACAGCCGACCCGCTGCGGCGATCGACGGGAATGTCAAACGCTCGATCGACACCCGCTCACCGGATGGGATCCGGTCGAGCACGGAGGGTTCGAACACGTAGGTGCCGGCATTGATCAGGTTGCTCGGCTCGGTTCCGGGGGCAGGCTTCTCGACGAAGTCGACGATCCGGTCGTCAGCCCCGACGTCGGCCACACCGAATGCCGAGGGGTCCTCGACGCCGATCAGGTGGAGCGTCGCCTCGGCCTGGTGCCGCCGGTGCGCAGCGATCAGACCAGCGACATCGAGGTCGGTGAGCACGTCACCATTGGCAACGATGAACGTGTCGTCGACACCTGCCGCTTCTGCTGCGAACTTGATCGCACCGCCGGTGTCGAGCGGCTCGGGCTCCACGGCGTACGTCAACGACACATCGCCACAGCGGCCGTCCGGAAACGCCGCCATGAACGGTTCAGGCTTGAAGCCCAGTGCCAGGACCACATCCGTGACACCTCCACGCGCCAACCGGTCGATGAGGCGAGCGATCATCGGGCGATGCCCGATGGGCAGCATCGGCTTCGGAGTGTGATTGGTGAGTGGCCGAAGTCGCGTCCCGAATCCGCCGACGAGAACGACGGCGCGCATCAACCGTCGGTCTCGGGTGCCGTGTCAGGCGTGCTGTCGGGGGTGGTGTCCGGCGATTCGTCGACACCGGTCTGATTGTCACCTGCAGTGATGGTCGGCGCTTCCTCGCCGGGCACCGTGGTGCCGCCGAAGAGTTCACCGTCGGGCAGCACCTGGCCACCGTCGATGGCGCCGAGCGTCGGCAGTTGTGGCGCCCACGGCGGCATCTCGACATCGGTGCCCTTGGGGACGAACGCCACCGAGAAGACCATGGCATCCTGGTCGACACGGATGTTGTTGAACGCCGCCGTGTAGGTGGTGCCGTCATCGGAGTCGGTGAAGTTGTCCCAGACGACGACCTGAATGGCGCCCGGCACTTCCTCGCCGTCCACCGTGCAGGTGGTTTCATCGCTGACGAAGCTTCCGTCGGCGTACTTGTCGCCGAACACGGCACTCAGCTGGCTCTGCTGGGAATCGGGCCACGTCATGCCACCGGCGTCGATCTCCACGTCGTACACGTCGAGGAAGACGTCGAAGGTGGCTCGGCGGCCGACTGCTGCTCGAGAGTTCGGGTGCCAGTGGATGACACCGTCGTCGTGGCTGTGGATACCGGTACGGCCGAAGTCGGTGTTCAGGAAGCCGCCGTTGGCGTCGCGTTCTTCGGCATCGCCGGCGACCTGGATCCATTCACCGCAGATGTCGAAGCCGTAGGCCATGTGCCAGTGGTCGCCGACCTGGGGGTCAGAGGCGTCCGCAGCCGGTCGACTCTGCCGGGCGTAGACGACGAGTGCGAGGCCGAGCACGAGCACGAGTGCCACGACCATGGGGAACAGCGTTCCACCCTGGAAGCGAATTTTTTGCCCCTGGCCCTTCTGCGCGAGCCGGGCGGCTTTCTTGGTGGATGAAGAAGAGGTTGCCACGAGGATCGGAGGTTAGCGGTGGTCGGCGCGGTTGAGGGTTCACCCCATCCGAACACCCGAATTCGACGACCGTGGACACAGTGGGTCGAGACGGCCGGCGAGACGATCCGGAGCGACGGTCAGGACAGCTCGACAAGCAGGTCGTCGTACGCTCGGCCGACGGCGGACGGCGACGCATTGGCCTCGACCCAGGCTCGTCCGGAGCGACCCATCTCGGCGCAGCGGTCAGGATCATCGAGCAGGACCCGGAGGGCTGCGATGAACGCTGCTGCGTCGTCGGGCGGCACCGACAGACCGGCACCCGCACCGTCGAGGATCACCGGAACAGCGGTGCCATGATCGATGGCGGCGACGACAGGTCGCGCCGCAGCGAGGATCGAGTACGTCTTGGACGGCACCGACACACGCCCGAGCCCCGTCTTGAGCGGCACGACGTGGATGTCACCACTGGCCAGCAACTCACTGAGACGGTCCGCTTCGATGTAACCGGCGAAGTGCACGTTGGCCAACCCCACTCCGGCGGCGGCAAGCGTCGAGCGGGCAGCACCGTCGCCATTGATGAGAAAGTCGACCTCGGGCAGCGCCTTCGCCGCTGCGAGCACGAGATCCAACGACTGCGAGAACCCGACGTTTCCGGCGTAGAGCACCAGCGGTCCCGACCCGATGCCGAGTTCGGTCCGGTAGCGGGTCAGGCGACCACTCGGGACGATCGCCTCGGTGTCGACGAAGTTCGGGATCACTCGCACCCGATCACGTCGACTCGGTGACATCTTCGCCGCAACGTTGTCGCGGAGGTCGTCGGAGAGCACGGTGACGATGTCGGCGGCGCGGTAGCTCGAGCGTTCGAGGAGGCGCGCAGCTCTGATCACCCACGGGTTCGTGATCGCTCCGGTGTCGATCGCAGCGTCCGGGAACACGTCTTGGATGTTGAACACCAGTGGGGCGCGCCGCAACGAGGCAGCGAGCCACCCGGTGAGCCCGAGAGTCAGGGGCGGGGACATCGCAATCACGGCATCGACACGCCGGAACCATCCGCCGACTCGGAGCGCCTGGATCCCGGCGAGCACCGAGTATGCGACGAAACCGGCGGCTCGACGGAGCAGGTTGGTCTTGTCGTCGCCGGGAAACGGATGGACACGGGTGATGGACCCCCACGCCGTGCGCTCACGACGCACCCACGAACCGGTCCACCCCTGTTCGATGGCATGTGTTCGATACCACGGCAGCGCCGTGACGACGTGGACCTCGTTGCCGAGTTCGACGAGTTCGTGCACGATCCGGGTCATCACGGTGCCCGTCGGAGCGGTGTCCGGCGCGAAGTGCGGACAGATCACGACGATCGTGCGATGCGAGCGCTCGGCGTTCGTCCGGCTCATGTGAGTGCGCGACGGTACGCCGCCGCGAGTGCAGCGCCGGATCGCGCTGCGGTGAAGTCTCCGCTGCGTCGACGGCCGGCTGCGACCAGCTCCTTGCGGCGGGCCGCGACGTCGTCGAGAACGCCCGCCCAGGCATCGATCTCCCGCGGCAGCACGATCCCTGCGCCGCCGATCACTTCGGCGACCGCCGGCTGATCGGCTGCGATGACCGGCGTCCCGAGCGCCATCGCCTCGACGACCGGAGCGCCGAAACCCTCGTACTCACTCGGGAAGACCATGGCCTCGGCGAGGGCCAGGAAGCCGTCCCGGTGCGCCGCTGGGACCCGACCCGTGCGGATCACCCGACGCTCCAGTCGAAGTGCCGCGATCTTGGCCTCGACCTGACGGTCGGCGTGGCCGGCGCCGCCGAGCAGCACGAGCCGGAGTTCGGGGTCGTCCCAGTGCTTGGCCATGACGTCGAGCAGGAACTCATGCCCCTTGTGCGGGTGGGTGATCGCCGGGAAGACGAGCACACGGCCGGCGCCGAGCCCGTAGTCGCGACGCAGCTCGAACTCGGTCGGGGCGTCGGACCCGATCTCGGCTTCGATGCCGTGCGGCACGACCATCACGCGATCAGGGTCGACGCCGAACTCGTCGATCACCGTGGATCTGACCCACTCGGTGGGGGTCGCCACGATCGCTGCGCGCTGCACCGAGCGCGGCATCACCTTGCGCAAGTAGCGGAGCTTGTTGCGCGAGTGGTACTCGGGATGCGTGAGGTACTGCAGGTCGTGGATCGTCAGCACGATCGGGCCGGCACCGACGGCCGGCGTCGTGCCCCCACCGTGGTGGACGAGTTCAGCGTGCCGCGTCCGGCGTCGCAGCCACAGGTGCTCAGCCATGACGCGTCCGACGCGCTCCTGACCCGTGATGCCGGCAACGACCATCGGGTACAGGTCGGCGAGTTCCGGATGCGCTCGGGCGAAGGAGTGCACCACGTACAGCGTCGGCAGGAACTCCGATGGTTGTGCGGCGAGCCCGAGCAGTTGCCGAACGAGGTATTCCTCTGAGCCCCCGACGTCGCCGGGCACACACCACAGCAGGTTGACCGCGACGTCGACGGCCGCGAGACGCGAACCGGCGGGCCACGCAGGGCGTGGCGAGGCGACCAGGTTCGATGCGGGCACGGGTCCGCCTTGCGCGCCGCCAGAGAGTTGGATCTGATCCGTCATGAGTGATCGTCCCCGCCGCCTGCGGGGACGAGTTCACGATAGACGGCGATCGTCCGGTCGGCTGCAATGTCCCAGCCCAATCCACCCACCCGGCGCAGACCGCGTTCGGCCAGCTCCGCTCTGCAGTCGTGCGCGGCGTCGAGTCCTGCTGCGATCGACGCCACGTCGAACGGATCGACGAGGACCGCTGCTCCACCTGCCACCTCCTCGGTCGATGTTCCTGCGCTCGTGAGGACCGCTGTCCCCTGCGCCATTGCCTCTGCGACGGGAAGCCCGAACCCCTCGCGCTCGCTCGGATAGGCGAACACCGTCGCAGCGCCGTACAGCGCGCTGAGCTCACGGTCCGGGACGAAACCCAGGAACCGCACATCGAGTCCGGCGGGGGCCGTCATTGCCTGCCCCCAACCGGGTGCCCCGGCAACGACCAGAGTCTGGCGGTGCTCGCGCGTCGCCATGGCGTCGACGAGCCGCTGCAGGTTCTTGCGCGGTTCGAGCGTCCCGACGAACAGCACGAACTCGTCGGGGAGATCGTACTGACGGCGCACGCGCTCGATCGAGAACGGTGTGGCGCGACTCGTGTCGACGCCGAGCGGTACGAGACGGAGTCGGTCCTCGCCGATGCCCGCCGCCACACAGTCGTCCATCGTTGCCTGGCTCGGGCAGAGCACACGATCTGCACGGCGCTTGATCACCTCGAGGCTGCGCATCATGATGCGGACACCGTGTCTGGAGAACTTGGCCGGATCGTGGAGAAACGCCAGGTCATGCAGTGTGACGACGAGGGGGGCGCTGCTCGCACACGGCACGAGGCCCGTGGCGTGCGCCACGTCGATGGGTCCGATCACCGATTCGACGCGCGGCCACCGCACCCTCGTCCACGTCTCGTACAGCAGCGGTCGGGCGAGCGGCAGCATCGCCACCTCACCGACCGGGCGGAATTCTGGGGTCGGCACCAACGCATGGCGCCCGGCGACCTGGTGCAGGCTGACCTCGCTCCGGCGTCGGAGTTCGGCGGCAATTCTCAGCGCGGCCAGCGCGGTGCCGCCGGGAGACGGGTGCCAGCACTGTTCGAGTGTGTACGCCACCCGGATCGGACGCACAGGTGCTGGCACTGTGGCTGCCACTGCGGACTGCATGGCTCGGCTCGCATCTCCGTCCACCGCTCGCCCGACATCTCCCACTCCCCCATTCTCGCATGTCGTGCCGTCGGCCGACCGGCCAATGGCGCCATCTCATGAGGCCAAGTGTCGCCAGTTCACGTCGAGCGTCGTTCCAGTATCGTCACGGCATGTCCCAGCCCGGTTCCTCGCTCCCGAGTTCACACTGGGCCGACAGGTCCGTGGTCGTCACGGGCGGCGCCGGCTTTCTCGGTCGTCGCGTCGTGGCCTTGCTCGAAGCCGCAGGCGCTCGCGTGGCGGCGCCCCGCAGCAGCGAGTTCGACCTCACCGTTCCTGGCGAGGCCGAACGCCTCCTTCGGGTACACGCCCCGTCTGAGGTCTTTCATCTGGCGGCACAGGTCGGCGGCATCGGCTACAACCTCGCTCAACCCGCACCGCTCTACCTCGCCAACCTGCTGATGGGCACCCACGTCATCGAAGCCGCCCGGCACAGCGAGGTGCAGAAAACAGTCCTCGTCGGCACGGTGTGTTCGTATCCGAAGTTCACGCCGGTCCCCTTCGCCGAGACCGAACTCTGGAATGGGTACCCGGAGGAGAGCAATGCGCCGTACGGCATCGCCAAGAAGGCCCATCTCATCCATGCCCAGGTCAACGCGCTGCAGTACGGCCAACGGTTCGCCTATCTGATTCCGACGAATCTGTACGGCCCCGGCGACAAGTTCCACCCCTCGGTGTCGCACGTGATCCCGGCCCTGATCAAGAAGTGCGTCGAGGCAGCCGAATCGGGCGCCGACCACGTCGACGTGTGGGGCACGGGTTCGGCTTCGCGTGAGTACCTCTTCGTCGACGACGCGGCGCGGGCGATCGTCCGCGCCGGCGAAGTCGATGCCGGCGACGGTCCGCTGGAGCCGATCAACCTCGGCGCCGACCGCGAGGTCACGATCAAGGAGACCGTCGAGATGATCGCCGAGCTGGTCGGCTTCGAGGGCGAACTCCGCTGGGATCCGTCCAAGCCCGACGGTCAGCCGCGACGTGGCGTCGACGGGTCGCGGGCCAACGATCTGCTCGGTTGGCGCCCCGAGGTCGACTTCGACAGCGGACTCCGCTCGACGATCGACTGGTATCTCGCCAACCGGAGCGAAGCCGAACGCGACCCGCACGCCTGAACGCCGTCGGTGACCAGGCGCGATTCAGGTCACGACGCCTGCGGCACGTGCCGCTTCCCGGTACGCCGCAGCCAGTGTCTCGGTCGTCTCGTGCGCATTGAGGCCGCTCGGGTTCGGGACCACGAACAACCGAGCCCCTTCGAATCCGTCGGCCTGCTCCTCCATCACCGCTTTCGGCTGTCCGAACGCCGAGCGGTACGCGGTGATGCCTGCGACAGCGACGACGCGTGGCCGTAGCCGGCGGACCAGCGAGCGGAGCTGTTCGCCGCCGGTGCGGAGTTCGTCGACGCTGAGTTCCGACGCCTTCGCCGTCGCCCGGTGGGCCATGTTCGAGATGCCGAGCCCACGCGACAGGAAATACCTGCGATCCTCGTCGCTCATACCGGTCCCGCGATCGATCGGACGCTCGATGATCTCCGCGGCCAGCAAGGCCGGGTAGAACCGGTTGCCCGGGTGCGCGAAGTGGGTCTGGGTCGCAGCCGTCCAGAGCCCCGGGTTGATCCCGACGAACAGGAGCCGGACATCGTCACCGACGAGGTCCGGCACGGTCGTGCCGATGAACGCTTCGAGTTCGTCGCGGCTGAATCCCATGCTCACAAGTGTGCCCGACCGGCCGACCGGCCGACCGGTGAGGATCGGCGTCGTGCACCGCCATCGCACACCGCCGAGCGAACGCACGAGGTAGATGCGCTCCTCCGGCCCACGTAGCTCATGCCCTGGGTGATTCCCGGCAGCGCTCGCCCGTCCAGATCGGGCACGTTCAGGTCAGGTCAGGTGAGGCGGTCGATCAGTTCGGCGAGTGGTTCGCGAAAGTCGCGCAGCGGCGGGTGTCCTGCGGCTCGCCAGGCAGCGTTGTCGAGGACGCTGTTCGCCGGTCGCGGAGCTGGCCGCGGCGGATCGAGGTCAGCGGTCGAGATCGGCGACACGCGGGTCCGGTCGTGCCCCGCTGCTTCGAGGATGTCGCCCACGAACTCGTACCAGGACACGGCACCGGAATTCGTGAGATGGAAGATGCCCGGTCGGCGCTCCGCTGCGAGCACACGCAGCGCCGGCGCCAGATCGGCCGTGAACGTCGGACAACCACGCTGATCGTCGACGAATGCGAGTGGCGTGTCGCCGGCGGCGAGGCGCAGCACGAGCTTCACCATGTTGTTGCCGTGTTCTCCGCACACCCACGAGGTTCGAACGACCGACGCTGCGGGACCTGCGGCGATCTCACCGGCGAGTTTCGTGCGGCCGTAGACGGACTGCGGGTTGGTGGGGTCGGTTTCGACGTACGGCCGCTCGAGCGTCCCGTCGAACACGTAGTCGGTGCTCACGTGAACCAGGTGCGCTCCGCTGGCGTCGCAGGCAGCCCGCAGGTAACCGACGGCGTCGGCGTTCACGCGTGTCGCCGTGTCGACGTCGTCTTCGCAGGCGTCGACAGCGGTGTACGCAGCAGCATTGATGACGGCATCGGGTTCGAGGTCGGCAACGAAGGCCGAGACGGCATCGGCGTCGGTGATGTCGACCACGCTCCGATCTGCCGCCGTCACGTCGTCGCCGAGGCCGGCGCAGTGCGTGACGAGATCAGCGCCGAGTTGACCACCGGCGCCCGTGATCAGGACCCGCATCGGATCAGCCCGGAACCGTCGTGGCCGGAAGCGGGCCGATGCCGCGGAAGTAGTCCAGGATCGGCTGCGACGAGTCGTTGAGCCGGAGAATCGACTTGCCGTTGAAGTCCTCCCCGCGAACATCCAGCTGGTACGTCGCCAACCCCGTACTGAACGCCTTGCGGAGCGTTCCCGCAGCGGCGATCGGGTCGAGGCCTTGATCGATGCGCACCGAGTCGCTGACCGACTCGATGAGCTCCGACGCCAGGAACGGATCAGATCTCAGTTCGGCGAGGGTCGCGTCGACGGTGGTCGAGATGAAGGCCTGCTGCCGCTTGATGCGGCCGAGGTCAGCTGTGGGGTCTTTGCTCCAGTCGCCGTCGCTGAACTCCTCGTAGTTCCGGCTTCGGGCGTATGCGAGCGCCTGCACTCCGTCGAGCAGGTTGCAGCCCGGTTCCTGTGCCAGCCCGGAATTGGTGTCACGAGTGACGAACTCGAAGCAGATCGTCGTCCCACCAACCGCATCGACGAGCGCCTTGAACCCGAAGAAGTCGATGTCGACGACGTGGTTGATGGGGATGCCGAGCTCCTGGGTCACGGTCGCCGCCAGGACGTCGGCACCATCGTTGTAGGCAGAGTTGATGCGGTCCTGGTTGCCAGACCCGGCAATCGTGACGAGCAGGTCACGCGGAATGCTCATCAGCGCAGCGCCGTTGCCGTCCTCCTCCTGCCGCAGGATCATGATCGTGTCACTCCGACGACCCTGGACCGCGTTGGTGTCACCGATTCCGCCGAAGTCGGCAGCGTTCGGATCCGACCCCTCGCGCGAGTCCGAACCGATCAGGAGGTAGTTGACCGCAGGCCCGTCGACGGCGACGAGAATGTCTTCGAGTCCCTCGATGCGCTGGACGTTCGCGCTCCGTTCGTTGGCTGCCCGGATCACGCCGGCGGCGCCGCCGACTGCGGTGAGGATCGCCAGCAGCAGAGCGAGCGGCGCAGAACTCCGACGGCGCGATCGCTGCGGCGCGTCGACGTAGTGGCCGGCGCCTGGGTGCTGTTGCATCTGTCCAACGCTAACCCGGGCAGACCGGGGCGAAGCGGCACCGCCGCCAAGTGACGGTGCTCCGCCTCATACGGCCCTCGTGCTCTGCATCAGGCAACCGTCATGCAACACTCACGCCTCGGTGTCGTGCGAACGAGGGCGAAGGTGGACGACGTCGCCCACGTCGAAGGTCCGTTCGATCCCGGCTTCGCTTCGCACGATGATCCGCCCGTCGTCGTCGATGTCGGCGGCGACACCGTCGAGGGAATCGCCGCCTGGCAGATGGATCCGGACCCGCTGACCGAGCGTGAGGAGGTGCCGTCGATACATCTCGGTGAAGACGAGATGATCGGCTGGCAGCGTGTCGAAGGCTCGCAGCACAGCGTCGAGGAGTTCCCCTGGTCGACACTCCACGATCTCGCTGACCTGGGCCGCCTCCGGTGGAGACCAACCGACGTTGACGCCGAAGCCGATCACCAGTCCGGGCGCCATCGTCGAGCGTTGCGCCAGGATTCCTGCGAGCTTCCGACCGCCGAGCAGCACGTCGTTCGGCCACTTGAGGCCGATCGACGGGACGTCGCCACGATCCCCGCCACGATCCCCGTCACGATCCCCGTCACGGTCTCCATCCCGGTCCACATCGCTGTCGATCAGACCGAGCAGCGTCTCGACGAGTGCGACGCCGATGCGTTGGACCGACTCGCCAGGTCGGGCTCCCGGATCAGCGAGGTACACCGATGCCAACAGATTGGTGCCGGGTGGGGCGTCCCACCGCCGATCCAGGCGGCCACGACCGGTCGTTTGATGTTCGGCCCGCAGGACCGATCGGTCGACGAGGTCGCCTCGCTCCGCAGCTCGCAGCAGGTCCTCGTTCGTGCTGCCGGTCTCGGTCACGGTCGAGACCTGCCAGGGCTGCCTCGGCTCGTCGGATGGGTCGATGCCTGGCGTGCGGGTCACGCCGCCTACATTGGCACCTGTGCTGAAGAAGATTCTGATCGCCAACCGAGGCGAAATCGCTGTCCGTGTCATCCGAGCTGCGCGTGAGATGGGTATCGCCACCGTCGCCGTGTACTCCGAACTCGACCGAGACGCGCTCCACGTTCGCCTCGCCGACGAGGCGTTTGCGCTCGGCGGGCAGACCGCTGCGGAGAGCTACATCAACACCGAAGCGGTGCTCAACGCGATCCGCGAGAGCGGTGCGGACGCAGTGCACCCCGGCTATGGCTTCTTTTCTGAGAACGCCGATTTCGCCCGCGCCATCGCCGAGATCGGCGTCGAGTTCATCGGGCCGCCCGCCACGGCGATGGACGAGATGAGTGACAAGGTGTCGAGCCGTCAGGCAGCGATTCGCGGCGGCGCCCCGGTGGTGCCTGGCACCACCGAGTTCGCCAGCGGCCCCGACGAGATCCGCGACTTCGGCAACGAGCACGGCTGGCCAGCTGTGATCAAGGCCGCCTTCGGCGGCGGCGGACGCGGCATGAAGGTCGTCAACAACGCCGACGAAGTCGACGACGCCTTCGCCAGCGCCCAACGCGAGGCCCTCGCGTTCTTCGGTCGCGACGAGGTCTACGTCGAGCGGTATCTCACCTGGCCGCGCCACGTCGAGATCCAACTCGTCGGCGACAAGCAGGGCAACTGCGTCTGGATCTCGAGCCGCGACTGCTCCGCACAGCGTCGCCACCAGAAGCTGATCGAAGAGGCGCCCGCTCCCGAACTGGCCGAAGGCATCGAAGAAGCCATGGGCGAAGCAGCGGTCAAGGCAGCCAAGGCCGTCGGCTACTACGGCGCCGGCACCGTCGAGTTCATCTACCAGGACGGCGAGTTCTTCTTCCTGGAGATGAACACCCGCCTCCAGGTCGAGCACTGCGTGAGCGAGATGATCACCGACATCGACCTCGTCGAGTGGCAGATCCGCGTCGCCGCCGGCGAAGAGCTGCCGATGACGCAGGACGAAGTCGCAGCATTGCGTCGTGGTCACTCGATCGAGGTCCGGATCAACGCCGAGGACCCGGCCGAGGGCAAGTTCCTGCCGTCTCCCGGCCCGATCACCAAGCTCGTTCCTCCGGACGGTTTCGGTGTCCGCTTCGACTCCGGCTATCTGTCTGGTGACGAGATCAGCCAGTACTACGACAACCTGGTCGGCAAGCTCGTCGTGTGGGGTCGCACCCGCGAGGTCGCGATTGCCCGGACCATCCGCGCCCTCGAGGAACTGGTCGTGGAGGGTGTCGCGACGACGATTCCTGCCGACCTTGCCATCCTGCGCCATCCTGACTTCGCGTCGATGAACTTCTCGACGAAGTGGGTCGAGCAGAGACTCGATCTCACCGGCGTCTCCGGCGCCTCGGGTCTCGCTGCGCCGGAGCAGGACGACGATGCCGAGCCGCTCGTCAAGCGGTCGACGACCGTCGAGGTCAACGGCAAGCGTTTCGACGTGAACATGTGGGTGCCCGAAGCCCCTGTGGGCGCTGCCGCCCCAGCGGCCAAGAAGAAGAAGCGCGCCGCCTCCGGCGGTGGCGGCGGTGGTGCAGCATCGGGCAGCGTCGAAGCCCCGATGCAGGGCACGATCGTCAAGCTCCTCGTCGAGGTCGGTGACACCGTCGAAGTCGGTGCCGGCATCGTGGTGCTCGAAGCGATGAAGATGGAGAATCAGATCAACGCCGAGAAGGCCGGTACGATCAAAGAAATCAAGGTCGCTGCCGGCGACACGGTGGGCGGCGGCGACATCCTCGCCATCATCGAATAGCAGGGCCGGGTGACACCTCGTCGATGTCGGACTCCGCCGGGAACAGGCGCCGCAGTTCGACGCTGATGTGTGAGTAGCGGGTCAGGAAGACTCGCTCGTCGAGTCGTTTGCGGCGCATCCAGGACGTGACTTCGTCGTTCGACTTGCTGGCATTGCAGCTCCGACACGCCGGCACGATGTTGTCGAGCGTGTAGCGCCCGCCGCGTGACAGCGCTTGGACACAGTCGCGCTGCATTGTCTCGGTCGGTTCCCGTCGGCAGTACGCGCAACCGTTCCACAGGTCCCGCATCGCCGCCCACTGTTCGTCGGTGAGGTCGTGTTCGACCCGAGCCATGCGCCGCTGCCGTTTGCGTGAGGCACGTGCCCGCTTGGTCCGACTCGCCGCCATCTCAGCACCGTAGAACGAGTCGCTCGACGATGGCCGGATGGTGGCCGGATGGTGGTCGGACGATCCGATCGGTCGACAGCGGAGCGGCGACGAGTGAGCTGTCAGACGCGAACTGGAGAATCGAACTGCATGAGGTCGAGTCGGGGGTCGCCGCTCGTTCGACGACCGTTGCGGTCAGCAGCGATGTCGACGCTGGCCGTGGCCATCTGCTGGTGGCGACGCCGCAAGCTGGATGCAAGGTGTCGGCGTGACGCGATGGTGGAGAAACTCATGGTGAAAACGCTAGGAACAGGGCACAGAGAACCCACCTTCAGAACCATCGTTCTACCTGCCTGTCCGGGCAGGTACGCATACTTTCGATAGCTTGTGCCTTCTTCTGCTTACGAAAGAATGGTCATGGTCCATCTCGACGACATCAATCGGCTCCTCCTCGATCTGCTCCAGACCGATGGCCGCATGTCCTACAAGGACCTCGGTGCGCGCATCGGGCTCACGGCTCCGGCCGTTGCCGAACGCGTCCGCAAACTCGAAGACGTCGGTGTCATCAAGGGGTTCCGTGCTGTGATCGACTACGAAGCGGTCGGATTCCCGATCCTCAGCATCATCCGCCTCAACGCACCAGGAAAGGCGCAGGGCATCGATGCTGCGATCAGCGCGATACCGAACGTCATCGAGGCAAACCGGGTCACCGGCTCTGATTCCCACGTCCTCCGGGCCCGACTCCGCAACACGAGCGACCTGGAAGTGCTGCTGAGCGACGTCTGGGAGCAGGGCGACACGATCACCAACATCGTGACCAGTTCGCCGGTCCCGCCGCGGCCCATGAATCTGGTCGCCACCGACGCTGGCAGCGCGACTGCCGGCCAGTAGCGATCGCGACGGTTCGCTATTCGGCTGCTTCGGCGAGGGCTTCGCTGAGTGCGGGGTGCACCAGGATGCTCTCGACGAGATCGCTCACCGTCAGGCTGGCGGTGACTGCGACTGCAATGACCGAGATCAGCTCGGCGGCATGCCGGCCGACGATCGAACCGCCGAGGATCTCGCCGGTGTTGGGGTCCGAGATGATCTTGACGAACCCGCGGGTGTCGCTGTTGATCATCGCCTTCGCCGTCGAGGAGAACGGCACCTTGGTGACTCGGATCTTGCGACCGGACGCAAACGCTTCGGCTTCGGCCAGACCGACATCAGCGATCTCGGGCTCGGTGAAGATCGCCGATGCAGCCTTGTCGTAGTCGAGGTGACGGTGGTTGCGTGTGTGCAGTCCCATCACGTGCTCAGCGACCTTGCGACCCTGGATCGAAGCGACCGACGACAACGGCAGCTTGCCGCTGATGTCGCCCGCGGCGTAGATGTGCGGCACGTTCGTGACGCAGTGCTGGTTGATGTCGACGTAGCCCCAGTCGTTGACGTCGACCCCTGCGGCATCGAGGCCGATGCCCTCGGTGTTCGGCACCGAGCCGATGGCGAGCACCGCGTGGGACGACTCGATGACACGGCCGTCGTCGCACCGCACGATGACCGACTCGCCGGATTCGGAGAGTTCGATGGCCTGTGCGCGGGCACCCATCACGAGCTTCACCCCACGGCGCATGAACTCCTGCTCGAGTACTGCGGCGACCTCGGGGTCCTTACCTGGCAGGACCTGTTGGCGACTGACCACGAGGGTGACGTCGGCACCGAAGGAGGAGAACATGTGGACGAATTCGACCCCGGTCACGCCGGACCCGACCACCGTGACGCTCTCGGGAATCACCTTCGGCGGATAGCAGTCGCGAGTGGTGAGGATGCGATCCCCGTCGGGGTGGCACCACTCGGGGATGCGCGGTTGCGAACCGGTCGACACGAGCGCCGCATCGAACTCGACGATCTTGACCGAGCCGTCCGCTGCGGTGACCTCGGCGGTGTTCGGCCCGGTGAACCGTCCGGTGCCGCGCAGGATCCGGACGTTCTGACTCTCCAGGATCCGGGTGTTGTTGTCGCGCATCCGGTCCTTGATGCTCTCGATCCGCTCCGTCAGGCTGGCGACGTCGACCTCGGCGTCGTTCTTCTCCAGACCCATGCCTTCGAGGCGGTTCGAGAAGCTGATCGCTCCGCCGGTCGCGATCATCGTCTTCGACGGGATGCAGTCCCACAGGTGCGCCGCACCGCCGACGACGTCGCGTTCGATCACCGTGACCTCTGCACCCATCCGGGCCGCGTGGGTGGCGGCCATGTTGCCGGCAGGACCACCGCCGAGAATGACGAATCGTGTGCTCACACCCCTCAGGTTACGTGCGCCACGCAGCCGTCCCGACGATCACTCGTGTCCTGGGATGAGACCGTCGCTCGCGAACAGCGTGTCCCGCGCGGTCTCTGCTCCAAGTCGGGCAAGCTGGCCGGCGTTCGTGTTCGGGCAGAAGCGGCTCGGATACAGCCCGATGTCACGGCGCTGGCCCACCCACTCGAAATGCATGCCATCAGGAGTCAAGAAGTTGCCGCCCCAGGCGAAGCCGTGTTTGCGGAAGATCCGGACGGTTTCACATCCGCCGGGGCGTGTGGCGAAATCGGGCGGTGCGCAGCCCTGGCACGAGCCGATCGTGTTGGTGTCGACCGCCATGCCCCAGGAGTGGCGCGACAGAAAGCCGACGCTGCTGTTCGGCGTCAGTCGGTTGAACCTCGCCAGCCAGCAACCACCCGCTCTGTTTGCATCGAAGTAGTTGATCGTGTTCTCGAGTCCGGCGGCGGTGATCTCGTCGATCGCACTGCGAAGCGACTCGCGAACGACCCGATGGCAACCTGATCCCAATCGAAGCTGCCCGACCGATCCGTAGGTGATGTTCGCGCTCGTCCACCCAGAGTCGAGTGTGACCGACCCGGTCGAATTGACGCGATAGGCGAACTCGCCGAGCGCGGCCTTGGTCTCGGCCATGCCGATGGTCTCGTCCGGGTCCGGTGGGTCCCAGCTGCGCCGCACCCGGATCGCCGTGCCGATCAGATTCTGGCGAACGAGTTCGGCGTCCAGCGCGGACCGCGAGTCGAACCCCCAGAGCACGATTCGGCTGTTGCGCGTGATGCCCAGCCGCTCGCCGGCTTCGATCGACAGCAGCAGCTCGGTGCCACCGACGATCTGATCGGGGACGACCTGGGCGATCGTGAACTCGCGCGTGTTGCCGTCGGATGCCACGAGGTCCACGACGTCGCCGGCCTGCGCTCGACGGAAATTCGCCGTGCGTTCGCCCATCACGATGTCGGTCGCGGTCAGCTTCGCAGCGACGTTCAGACCCATGAGCGCCGAGACCGCGTTGGTGGGCAGGATGGTCGTCCCCATCGGGAAGGCGAAGCCCGACGGAGCCTGCTGGACGACCGCTCCACCTCGCCGGACACGCTGCATCCCGGTACTCGCTGATCGTCCGATCTCCGCGGTACCACCGGCGGCCCTGCTGGCTGCCAGCGCACGAGACGCGACGTCGGATGTGAGCGCACCGGAATTGAAGATCGACACCACGTCGACATCGGGACCCGACGGTCCCGGGAGCCGTACAGCGGGTTCGGCGACGGCAGCGGGGAAGTCGACCGACGGACTGTCGAGAGCGAGGACGGGAATTGCCCCTGCAACGGAGATCACTGCAATCAGCAGAACGAGGGGGCGGCGCATCGGCGACATGTTACGAAACGACGACGAACACATGGTGTCACGCCAGCGAAGTTTCGCTACGGTCATCGCACCGTGAGTGAGCAGACCGACCCCAACAACACCGGCGACGCTGGCGACTCCGGTGAGGCAGCGCCCGACGCAGCTTCCGGCAGTGGGCTCGCTGCAGAGAAGGAGCGTCGACTCGGCCTCGTCGACGCGATGCGCGACAGTGGCGGCAACCCGTACCCGTACCGGTTCGACCGGACCCACACCCTCGCCGAGGTCCGTGATGGCTGGGGGCACCTGGAGCCGGGCATCGAGACCGAGGATCCGGTGTCCGTTGCCGGACGCATCATGCTCAAGCGAGACTCCGGCAAGCTGATCTTCGCGACGATCCGCGACCGGTCCGGCGAGATCCAGCTCTTCATCTCCAAAGCGGTGGTCGGTGACGACGAATTCGGCGCGATCAAGGACTTGGATCTCGGTGACTGGGTCGGCGTGGCCGGCACGGTCATGACGACCCGCAAAGGCGAACTCTCGGTCAAGCCCGACAAGGTCGAGCTCCTGTCCAAGGCGATCCGGCCGATGCCCGACAAGTGGCACGGCTTGACCGACGTCGACACCCGGTTCCGCCAGCGGTACGCCGATCTGATCGTCAACGAGGACGCCCGTCGGAACTTCGAGATTCGTCACGAAACGGTCGCCAGTTTCCGCCGGACGCTGGCCACCCACGGCTTCATCGAAGTCGAGACGCCGGTTCTCCACCCTGAAGTCGGCGGCGCACACGCCAAGCCGTTCACCACCCATCACAACGCGCTCGACATGTCGCTCTACCTGCGCATCGCCGTCGAGCTGTACCTGAAGCGGCTGATCGTCGGCGGCATGGAGCGCGTCTACGAGATCGCCCGCACCTTCCGCAATGAGGGCATCTCCACCCGCCACAACCCAGAGTTCACCATGATGGAGCTGTACCAGGCGTTCGGCGACTGGAACGACGTCATGGACATCACCGAGGAGCTGATCACCACTGCGGCGCGCGATGCCCTCGGCACCACCGTGATCGATGTCCGTGGTGAGCCCATCGACCTCGCCGACCCGTGGCCTCGCAAGCGCATGATCGACTACGCGTCCGAGGGCACTGGCGTCGAACTGCATCCGTCGATGCCTTTGGCCGACATCCGCAAGGTCGCTGCCGACCACGATGTGTTCGTCGAGGATCGTTGGGGGCCCGGCAAGATCATCGAGGAACTGTTCGAAAAGACCGCCGAGAGCAGCATCGTGCGCCCGACCTTCGTCACCGGCCACCCGGTCGAGATCTCCCCGCTCGCACGCGTCGACCGCAACGATCCGTTCCTGACCGAACGGTTCGAACTGTTCGTCGACGGTCGCGAGTTGGCCAACGGCTACTCCGAGCTGAACGACCCGGTCGAGCAACGTGCGCGCTTCGAAGACGAACAGGCTGCCAAGGAAGCGGGCGACGACGAAGCCGGCACCGTCGACGAGGACTACATCCGTGCCCTCGAATACGGCATGCCGCCGACCGGGGGCCTGGGCATCGGCATCGATCGGCTCGCCATGCTGTTGGCCGGCGTCGACTCGATCAAGGAAGTCATCCTCTTTCCCACGCTTCGACCCGAAGCACACTGATCCACCGGTCACATCGGGGCCAAGCACCATCGTGACCCAGTCACATCGGTGCCAGGCACCATCGTGACGCAATCGACAACGACTCTGGAGACATCGACATGACACGCATGGCATGGGGCGCTGGCCTCGCAACGATCGACTCGTCCGGCAACACCCTCGACACGTGGTTCCGGTGGCTCGGATGGGGTGAGTTCGGCAGCGATCCCGGCCCCGACGGCGCTGGCGGCGACAGCGTCCACTGGGCTCGGATCGAAGAACGCCTCGGCATGCGCGATCAGCACGACGAGGTCCGCAACGTCACGATCCGGCCCGTGCGCATCTCCATCGACGTCGACGCGGCACCCGCCTCGGCCGAGGACGCGTACCTCCGGCTGCACCTGCTGTCGCATCGGCTCGCAGCACCGCACTCACTGAACATGGATGGCACCTTCGGCGCACTGAACAACGTTGCGTGGACCAACCTCGGCCCCGTCGCCGTCGCCGAACTCGATGATGTTCGCTTGAAGGTCAAGCTCGACGGTGGCGTGCTCAGCGTCCACGGGCTCGACAAGTTCCCGCGGATGACCGACTACGTCGTGCCGACCGGCGTGCGCATCGCCGACGCCGACCGCGTCAGGCTCGGCGCACACCTCGCCGAAGGCACCACGGTGATGCACGAAGGCTTCTGCAACTTCAACGCCGGCACGCTCGGCACGTCGATGGTCGAAGGCCGGATCTCGGCCGGCGTCGTGGTCGGCGACGGCTCCGACGTGGGCGGCGGAGCGTCGATCCAGGGCACGCTGTCGGGCGGCGGCACCGAGGTCATCTCGGTTGGCGAACGATGCCTGCTCGGCGCCAACTCCGGCATCGGTATCAGCCTCGGCGACGACTGCGCCGTCGAAGCTGGTCTCTACATCACGGCGGCAACGCCGGTCCTCACCCCGGACGGCGTCGTCAAGGCGCGCGAGATCTCCGGCATCAGCGGCATCCTGTTCATTCGCGACGGACAGAGTGGGCAGGTCATCGCCCGGCCGCGCAGCAAGAGTTGGGGCGAACTGAACAGCGAGTTGCACTCCAACCAATAGCCCCCGACGCCGCGTTCGATACCTTGGGGTACTGGATGGGGATCGAACCGACCGATGGGGCCGCACAACGGTTCGTCGGTCGACGCCCAGAACTCGATGTCATCGGGAGGCTGATCCCCCGCTCGGTGCGTTCCGGCGGGTGGATGGTCCGCATCACCGGCCCGGCCGGCATCGGCAAGACTCGCCTCGCGTCCGAAGCAGCGCGACTCGCGTCCGACGACGGTGCGCTCGTGGTGTGGGGCCGCAGTTCCGACGAAGCGCAGAGTTCGCCGTACTGGCCGTGGATCCAGGTGATCCGGCGGCTCGCCGATCAGTCCGACAACGATCCTGGCACCGACCTCGCTCAGCTGGTCTTGGGCGGACCCGCCGAAGGCGACCGGCTGGAGCTCTTCGAAGCCGCTGGGTCGATGATCGAGGACCGCGCCGCGTCGGAGCCGATCGTCATCGTGCTCGACGATCTGCATCTCGCCGATGCATCATCACTCCTGCTCACACGGTTTCTCGAACGTCGCCTGCGCGAGTCGGCAGTACTGCTCCTGGCAACCCATCGCCCGGCGTCGGGCCTCGAACCACACCAACGCGATCGACTGTCTTCGCTGGGCGAGACGGGCATCGTGGTGGAGTTGGCCGGCCTCGTCGCCGATGACATCACCGCTGCGCTGTCGACCGTGCTCCCCGTCGACGACATCCTGGCGGCCACCGGTGGGAACCCGCTCCTGGTCCAGCACGCCATCAACGGACGCGGCACCGTCGGCGGACTCGATGCCCGCCTCGGCGACATCCTCGGACAACGCATCTCGACGATGCCCGACGACACTCGCCGACTCATCGCTGTGCTCGGTGTCGTGGGCGCCGGGTGGACCATCGATCGTCTGGCGGCACTCACGAACCGACCGACAGCCGACATCGACGCAGCCGTTGCTCACGGAGTCTCCGCCGACCTGATCATCGTCGTGGACGACACGATCGAAGTCGCTCATGCGCTCGTGGCCCAGGCAGGACGAGCCGAGCTGGACGACGGTCTGCTCGCTGCCGTACATCGACGTGCCGCCGAGTTGCTCGATGCGCCTCAGCAACGCAACGAGCGCGCCGAGCATCTGCTGCGTTCGGGTCCTGAGGCACTGGCCGACGCCATCGAGGCCGTCCGAGTCAGCGCTCGCCACGCGCTCGATGCCCTCGCTCCCGAATCCGCAATCGGTCTGCTCCGCAGCGCTCTGGCAGCTCTGGATGCCCACGACTCGCCAGAGGAAAGGCCCGACGTGAGCACGGCGATCGCAACCGATCGATTCGATCTCCTTGCCCTGCTCGGGGATGCGACATGGCGATCAGGGCAGCGTGCAGAGGCCGCTGACGCTTTCGAAGCAGCACGCACGATCGCTCTCGCGCTCGGAAACGATCGCCGGGTCGCCCGAGCGACCCTCGGTGGAGGGGTGCAGTACGACTTCCATGGCGACCGGACCAACGAGATCACCGAGCGCCTGAACCAGGCCCTGATCGATTTCGACGACGACCACGATCCGCTCCGTTCTCGTCTGCTCGGCATGTCGGCCATGAAGATGATGGCGATCGACGCGGACCGCGCCCGCCGAATTGCACTCGATGCGCTTCGGGCTGCCGAGGTCGCTGGGGATCCGATCGCGCTCGGGCACGCGATGATCGCCGACCAGATCACGCTGCTCGGCCCCTCGACGCTGAACCGCCGTATCGAGAGCGCCCACCGCATCTTGTCGATCGGCCACGACCACAACCATCCGGACCTCTTGGTCCAAGGTCGCTTTCTCCTCCTCGGAGCCCTCCTGGAGCGCGGCGACATCCGAGCACTCGACGCCGAGCTCGCCACGCAGGAGCGCACGCTGGAAGCACTCGCCGACGAAACCCAGGTTCGGCATTCCCTCTGGTTCAGATGTACTCGAGCGCTGCTGCGTGGCGCAATCGTCGAGGCAGAAGCACTCGCCGAGGAGTGCTTCGCAGCAGCGATGGAGCTCGGCGATCCGGACGGAATCGGGGTGTACGGCGGTCAGATCACGCTCATCCGGTGGATGCAAGGTCGGCTGTTGGACACCGAGCAGCTCTACATCGACCTTCAGAGCGAGGAGCCCGATGATCCGCTCTGGCCTGCGGTACTGGGCTTCATGTGGGCTCAAGATGGGCGGCTCGACGCCGCACGCGGCGCGCTCGACATCCTGCCCCCGCTCGATGAGGTCGAGGAGGGACAACACTGGTTGCTGACGATGTCGACGATCGCCGAAACCGCCGCACTCGCCGGTACCGATGACCAACGTCGTGACGTGCGCGATCTGCTCCTCCCCTTTGCCGACCGGGTCGTTCCCGTCGCCATGGGTGCGTCGATGTGGGGAACGATCGCACGTCCCCTCGGCCTGCTTGCTCGCGCGCTCGGCAATCACGACGACGCCATCGCTCACTTCCGCAGCGCGATCGACATCGCTGCGCGCCTCGGGGCATGGCCGTGGCTGATCGAAGCACAGATCGACCTGGCCATCACCCTCCACGCGCGCCACGGCCACAGTGCCGAAGTGGGGCGGCTCGTCGACGAGGCCGGCCGAGCAGCAGCACGTCTCGACCTCGCCCACTTCGTCAGACGATGTGCGTCGACCGGCATCTCCACCGAGCCACCCGCAACCGGTGACAGCGAAATCACAGCGGCGGCCACAGCAGCGAGCGCGGCCGCGTTCGACGTCAGCGACATCGCCGATGAACCACGGCTGAGCGTCACCGTGTGCGGTGGCTTCGACGTCCGACTCCACAACGGCCCAGCATCATGGTCGTCACGCAAGTCTCGCCTGCTGTTGCGCGTCCTGGTCGCCCAACGTGGACAGTCCATCCATCGCGAGCAACTCGCCGACATCTTGTGGCCCGACGCACTCGGCGGCGTGAGCCGACTCGACGTCGAGGTCTCTCGCCTGCGTCGAGCACTGGACCCTGATCGAATGGGCGAACGCGACGAATTCATCGTCGTCCGGGACGGAACCGTTCGACTGCAGGCGGACCGGTTCGACATCGACGTGGAACAGATCCTCGCCGCAGCAGAACGCATCGCTGCCGACTGCGGGTCGGTCCCCACCAGTCGACTCGAGGCACTGTGCGCGCGGCACTCGGGTGCCGCCTTCGCTGAGGACGCCTACGACGACTGGGCCCAACCGGTGCGGGCCGCGACCAACACCGCCATCTGCGTACTGTTCCGCGAGCTGTCCGAACGCCAGGTCACCGACGGCCACCTCGTCGCTGCGATCGGCTCGCTGCGATCGGTGCTGGCGATCGACGAGTTCGACTCCAATGCCCACCACGCGCTGATCAACACCCTCGAGGCATCGGGCAGCCATGGACTCGCAGCGACAGCGGCCGTTCAATACAGTGCAGCAATGGCAGATCTCGGCCTCGACCATGACCACGCGCATCGGGCGACCTGATGTCCAAGGCAGAAGAGTTCGGGCCACCCGTCGACATCGAGGCGGCCGGCCGGATCGTGCCGATCACCAATCCCGACAAGCCCATGTTCCCTTCGGTCGGCCCGAAGAAGTCGGACCGGACCAAGCTCGACCTGGCTCGCTACTACGTGTCGGTCGGCGACGCGATCATGCGGACACTTGCTGATCGCCCGGTCCTGCTCGAGCGCTACCCGAACGGCGTGCGCGGCAAGTCGTTCTTCCAGAAACGTATTCCTGACTCGGCACCCGACTGGCTCCAAACCACCACCGTGCAGACCATCAACGGCACGCCGTCACGAGCGCTCGTCATCGCCGACCTCGCACACGTCCTGTGGGCAGCGAACCAAGGCGTGCTGGGGCTGCACGTGTGGCCGTACCGGGCGAGCGACCCGGAGGAGGCCGACGAGATGCGCATCGACCTCGACCCGACACCTGGTGTCAGCTTCGATCAGGTCCGCGAGTCAGCGGCGCTCGTCCGGGACCACCTGGCCGAGCTCGGCATGCTGGGCTTCGCGAAGACCACCGGCAGCAAGGGCATTCACATCTACGTCCGCGTCGAGCCCGGCTGGGACTCGTTCGCGATCCGGGCTGCGGTGATCACCCTCGGTCGCGAGTTGTCCCGCCGCCACCCGGATCTGATCACCGACAAGTGGTGGAAGGAGGAACGAGGCGAGCGGGTCTTCGTCGACTTCAACCAGAACGCGCCGCACAAGAACATGTTCGGCGCCTGGGGCGTACGTCCGCGCGTCGGTGCTCAGGTGTCGACGCCTTTCGGTTGGGACGAACTGGAGACCATCGATCCGGAGACGTGCACGATCGACACCGTCCCGCACCGGCTCGCTGCACACGGCGACCCGTGGGAACTGATGGACGAGGCGCCGTGTTCGATCGCCCCGCTCGTCGAACGGTTCGCCGCCGACCTCGCCGATGGCATTCCGGATGCTCCGTGGCCGCCCCAGTATCCGAAGATGCCGAACGAGGCACCGCGCGTCCAGCCCAGCCGGGCCAAGAAGACCTGACGGCGGCCACGTTGCGGCCTGCGCGTCCACGCAGCATGATGAGTCGATGACCACGTTCGAGGCATTCGCCGAGCTCGCCGCACGACGCCGGACGTCGCTCCTGATGGACACCGAACGCCCGGTGGACGCTGCACTCGTGCACCAATTGTGCGAGGTCGCCGCCTGGGCACCGTGCCACAAGCGGACGTGGCCGTGGCGCTTCGCCTCGTTCACCGGTGCCGGCCGTGCCGAGCTCGGCGAGACGATGGCCCAGGACATGACCGACGCCGATCACGGAGACGACGCAAAGCGAGTCAAGACACGCGGGAAGTACCTGCGGGCGCCGAGCGTGCTGGTCGTCGGATGCGAGCCACACCCGAACGAGATGCTGCACATCGAGAACCGAGATGCGGTCGCCGCAGCGATCCAGAATCTGCTCCTGGGCGCCACCGCCATCGGGTTGGCAAGCTTCTGGTCGACCCCCGCCCTCACCCGACCGCCCAGGGTCCTCGACCTCTGCGGCTTCGAGGCCGACGATCGCATCGTCGGGGTCCTGTACCTGGGCTGGCCGAGCGGCGAGTGCCCGGCTCCGGAACGTCCGCCCGTCAGCATCACGACCATCACCGGCATCGACGGCTGATTGAATGCGGGTCGTGCCTGCGCTCGACACCGCTTCCAAGACCCCCCTCCAGACTTCCAGCCAGACGATCGTCACGCTCGACCTCGAAGGGGTGCTGATCCCCGAGATCTGGATTGCTGTTGCCGAACGCACCGGCATCGAGGGGCTCACGCGGACGACGCGCGACGAACCGGACTACGACGTGTTGATGCGGTATCGCTTGGACTTGCTCGCCGAGCACGGCCTGACCATGTCACTGATCGAGGACGTCATTGCCGGCCTCGAACCTCTGCCCGGCGCCAAGGACTTCCTCGACGAGTTGCGCTCCGAAACCCAGCTGATCATCTTGAGCGACACCTTCGAGCAGTTCGCACGACCGTTCATGCGCCAGCTCGGGTGGCCCGCCGTGTTCTGCCATCAACTGGTCATCGCTGACGACAAGATTCTCGACTATCAGTTGCGTCAACCCGACCAGAAGCGTAAGTCGGTGCAGGCCTTCCACGGTCTCAACTACCGGGTCATCGCCGCTGGCGACAGCTACAACGACACGACGATGCTCTCCGAGGCCGACGCTGGCTTCCTGTTCCATGCGCCGGACAATGTCATCGCCGAGTTCCCCCAGTTCCCGGCACTCGACACCTACGACGAGCTGCTGGCCGCCCTTCGCTCCGAGTACTGACATCTTCGTTTGCGGGCACGAAAGGCGTCGACGTCTCTACAGCATCGACCCGCAAACGCTGTGACTCGACCTCCGACTCGATCCCGACCACTTTACAATTGGTTGCGCTTGACAATCGGTTGCGCGTATCCTGGGACCATGTCCGCTGTCGAAGACCTCACTGCCGACGTTCTCTCGCGCACTCGCGGGAACATCGACCTGTTGCGCAAGGTGATCGATCAACTCGATCAGGAGTTGGCGACACGCCCGCTCGATCGCGTCGTTCGCCTCTGGGACGTGTCGGCGAGTCAGCTCGGTCAGATGTTCGGTGTGAGTCGACAGGCGGCGACCACGTGGTTGCGTGACGGCCCGCCGGCCGCCCGAGCCGACCAGGTCGCACTGCTCGATCAGTCGACGAACCTGATGGAACAGTGGATCAAGCGCGAGCGGATCGCTGCCGTCGTTCGTCGACCCGTCGACCAACTCGGGGGCCGATCGCGTCTCGACACTGCACTCGACGGCGACTTCGCACTGTTGCGGGACGAACTGCTCGACACGTTCGATGTCTCACGCATCGCTCCGTGACTCGCAGATGATCGAGGTCACGATCCCTGACGGCCACGTGTGGCTGCGTGTCGTCCGGCCTGAGTACGCGGATCCGTTCGACACGTCGTTCGCGGAGGCACAGGGCGGGCGTTGGAACCCGCCCGGGTCGTGGCCGACGCTCTACCTGAACGAGGACATGGCGACCGTGCACGCCCAGGTGCGGCACATGTTCGTCGGACGCGGGATCGAACCCGACGATCTGGGCGATGACGCGCCGCTCCACCTCGCCGCGTGCACACTCCCCCGCCGCCAGCGAGTCGCCGACGCCCAGACACCCCTCGGGCTGAAGGCGCTGAGCCTGCCGCCGACCTACCCGGTGAATCGGCGCGGCAACCCGATCGGTCGCGGTGTCACCCAGTCGATTGGTGCGACTGCGCACGGGTCAGGCCTGCGCGGCGTCTGGTGTACGTCAGCCGCCGGGATCGGGCGCGAGCTCGCCTGGTTCCCAGCAGCCGGCTCGACTGCCCGCCCGGCGTGGGTCCACTCGAAGCTGTTCGGGGACTGGCGCCACGCCCGCCACCTACGGTCCGTCACCTGACAGTGGCAAAGCGAACGGACCATCGGGGCCAGGCACCGATAGTCCGTTGAAGTCCCGTTTGTGCCTGGCCCTGATGGTCCGTTGGGGTCACGGGGTGTAGGTACCGAAGACCGAGCGGAGGCTGTCGCTGATCTCACCGAGGGTGCAGTCCGCTCGAAGTGCGTCCTTGATGCTGTAGAGCAGGTTGTCGGTGCCCTCGGCAGTCGACTTCACCTTGGCGAGGGCGGACTCGACGGCGGCAGGGTCACGGTTGGCCTTGTAGCGCTGCAGGCGGGCGACTTGGCCGGGTTCGAGGGTCGGGTCGATCGGGAACACGACGGGTTCGGGGTCGTCGTCGGTGGTGAACTTGTTGACGCCGACGATGGTTCGGTCCTTGTCGTCGATCGACTTCGTGTAGGCGTACGCAGAGTCCATGATCTCGTCCATCTGGAAGCCCTGCTCGATCGCGGCGACCGCTCCGCCTTTTTCGTCGATCGTGGCGATGTACTCCCAGGCCAGCTTCTCGACTTCGTCGGTGAGCGATTCGACCAGGTACGAACCCGCCATCGGGTCAGGCGTGTCGACGACACCGGACTCGTAGCCGATGACCTGCTGCGTCCGCAGCGCCATGCGGGCCGCGTCCTCGGTCGGGAGGCTCAGCGCCTCGTCGAAACCGTTGGTGTGCAACGACTGCGTTCCGCCCATGACTGCGGCGAGCGCCTGGAGTGTGACGCGCATGATGTTGTTCATCGGCTGCTGCGCGGTCAGCGTCGAGCCGCCGGTCTGGGTGTGGAACCGCAGCATCTTGCTCTTGGGGTCCTTGGCGTCGAAACGCTCGGTCATGATCGTGTGCCACATCCGACGGCTGGCGCGGAACTTGGCGATCTCTTCGAAGAAGTTGTTGTGTCCGTTCCAGAAGAAGCTGAGCCGGGGGGCGAAGTCGTCGACGTCGAGGCCTGCGTCGACTGCTGCCTGGACGTAGGCGATCGCATTCGCCAGGGTGAAGGCGATCTCCTGGACGGCCGTCGATCCGGCTTCGCGGATGTGGTAGCCGGAGATCGAGATCGTGTTCCAGCTCGGGATGTGTTCTGCGCAGTAGCCGAAGATGTCGGTGATGATTCGCATCGACGGCCGCGGCGGGTAGATGTAGGTACCGCGAGCGATGTACTCCTTCAGGAGATCGTTCTGGATCGTCCCGTTGATCTGGTCGGGCGACACGCCGTTCTCCTCGGCGACCAACTCGTACATCAGCAACAGGATCGCTGCGGTCGAGTTGATCGTCATCGACGTCGAGACCTTGTCGAGCGGGAGATCTGCGAGCAGCAGGCGCATGTCCTCCATCGAGTCGATGGCCACACCGACCTTGCCGACCTCGCCCTCGGAGCGGCCGTGGTCGGAGTCGTAGCCCATCTGCGTCGGGAGGTCGAAGGCGCAACTCAGCCCGGTCTGGCCGGCGTCGAGCAGGAACTTGAAGCGCTGGTTGGTCGCCTCGGCGTTGCCGAAGCCCGAGTACTGCCGCATCGTCCAGAGCCGACCGGTGTACATCGAGGAGTACACGCCGCGGGTGTAGGGCGCTGACCCCGGAGCGCCGAGACGCTCTGCGGCATCCCAACCGGCGAGGTCCGACTCGTCGTAGAGCTTCTTGATCGGAATACCCGAATCGGTGTGCGGCAGGTCTTGGGCGTCGGCCATGACCCGATCGTACGCAACCGTCGTCACCGTCACCAGATCCGCCGAGGCGGTCAGATGCCACCGGCACGGATCGGGGCACCTGCTAGCAATCATCCATGACGTCATGGCGCCACCCCGGCCGAACCGGTGGCCTGCTCTACGGCGCGCTCGCTGCGGTGATCGGCGGCGCGCTCGGTCTGGTCAGCCGCCTTCGGGTCGAGCGGGGTCGCAGCATGGTCCGAGTCGCCGAGCGGCTGCCCGACGGGCCGATCATCGTGATCGCCAACCACACGAGCACGGTCGATGGTTTCGTCCTGGCTCTGATCTGCCGGCGGCTCGGACGCACGTTGCGCCTGCTGGTGACCTCCGGAGTCTTCAAGGTCCCGATCGTGGGAACACTCGCCCGCCGCGTGGGCTTCATCCCGGTGGTTCGTGGCACAGCCCACGCTGCTGATTCACTCGATGCCGCCGCCGAAGCGCTCACGAAGGGCGAGGCCATCGGCCTGTTCCCCGAGGGTCGGATCACGCGCCACGTCGATCACTGGCCCGAGCAGGCTCGCACCGGCGCGGTCCGTCTGGCGCTGCGCACCGGCGCACCGATCGTCCCGATCGCCATCGTCGGGGCCCACCGTGTCGTCGGTCGACCGCGACTGATCAGCCGTATGATGCTCAACGTCGTCCTGCGGCCGCAGATTCGGAGCCGAATGGGTGACCCGATCGACGTCAGCGAATTGGTGGCGCAGCACGAGCACGACTCGCTGGGTGAACCGACACCAGCAGGAATTCGCGCATCGACCGACTCGATCATGGCCCGGCTCATCGACCTGGTCGAAGACGTCAGAGCCGAGGTCGCACCGGAGCATCAGGGAGCGAAAGATCTCGATGCATGATGTGAATGGCAACGAGTTCCCCTCCGGAGTGTCGGAACGCCTCGGGAACGGTGCCGACGATCGTGAACCCGAGTGACTCCCACAATGCAATGGCTCGGGCGTTCGTCGCCACGACGGCGTTGAATTGCATGCCGCGGTAGGAAAGCCGCCGGGCCTCGTCGATCACGAACTCGGCGAACGCTCGGCCGATGCCCTTCCCCGCTGAGGCAGGTGCGACCATCCAAGCCGCATTGGCGATGTGGTCACCGAGTCCCGGCTGATTCGGCTTGAGACACGCTGTCGCGACGACGTCGCCGCCGAGCGTTGCGACAAAGGTCGCTGCGCGGTGCACCCCGTCGAGCATCCAGGCCGACCGTGCGGCAGCCTCATCGATGTCGGGGGCGTACATGTACGTGTCGCCGCGCCGAGCGACCTCCGACATGATCAGCCAGATCTGAATCCAGTCGGCGTCGACTGCAACCCTGTACTCGGTGCCGTGGGTAGCCATACCGATCAACCGTACGACGTCGTCGACCGACCAACTGCTCCACCACATCAAGCCGTCACCATCGTCCCGGCCGAGTACAGCTCGTGCCGTGTCAGGAACGTCTGCCCGTTCTGCGAGACGCTACTGAACCCGCCGCAGGTGACGCCCGTGGATGCTCAGCCGGAGCGTGACCGGACGGTCACCAACCGTCCACCACAGCTGTCCGCGGACGGGTTTCGCAACCAAACGTGACTGGTCCGTCACCGACCGTCAACCAACCCCGTCCGCGGACACGTTTCGCAACCGAACGTGACTGGTCCGTCACCGGCCGTCGCCTGCGTCCAGTGCAAGCGTGAACTTCTCGGCAACGCCGCCCGAGCAACCCAACAGTGCTACGGCAACATGATCGTCACAAGTTGATATCGCGCACCTACCCGAGCACCGACGTGAGTGCCGATCCTGAGCGAGTGGTGGGCGATGCTGCCCGTCGACGAGATGTGCGCGTCTGGTGGCGGGGGCCGCATACGCGAGGACGGACGGACCGGCGCTCAGGTGTTGGAGAACAGCGGGTCGCCTCGGATGAGGAACTGCTCGGCCGCTGAGGTGTTACCAATGTCGGTGACCGGTGCGGTCACCACGACGACGCGGCCGTGCGGCTCGACCGACTGCACGTCGAAGAACGTCGAGACCGGCTCACCGAAGGTGGCCCGTACGTCCCCGCTGCGCCATTCTTCTTCGAGTTCCGGCGCCACGGCTGCGGCCGCCGCCTCATCGGCGAACACGTAGGCGATGACGTTCGCGGCCCGCCCCTCGATCACGGTGATCCCCAGCGCCAGGGTGCTGAATGGCGCCGAGCGAACGAGTTCGGAGTCAGGAACATCGAGAAACGAGGAACTGGGGAGGAAAAGCTGGGCGCTGACCACACCGACGTCGTCGAGCGCTCCAGCGCCAGCAGCAGCGTCAGGCGACTCCGCCATCGTCGGTCCGTTGGCCAGCCACTCAGCAACGAGCGGTGTCGACGTCGACAGTGCGATGCGCCCGTCGGCTGAAGCGAGTCGAAGCGGCCGACCGAGCGGGCGCGCAGGAGTCCTCGAGTCGCTGATCTCGAAGTCGTCGCTGCTGCCTGCGGTGACGATGCCGTCACCGAGGTCGACGAGATCGGAGGACAGGGTTCCATTCCTCTACTCCCCTCCACTTCACCGCGATCAGATTCATCACGCTCACCGCCATGTGCGACGTACGCCAGCGCACGCACGCTTCTGCGACCACGTCGAAGACGTCGTCGCAGCAATGCAAACGTCGAAGCGCTGCGGAAGGAGTAGAAAAACGCGATCGATCAGAATATTCACCGACGACCCGTTCGAAAGCGCCCAGAACCGGCCTTCACGCGAACCGTGCAGTGCTCGATAGCGCTCATCGTGTCGCCCCGTCCAGGCGCCCTCCTGTGCCGATCAGGGACACCGCGAACGTCCCGGCCGAGTACAGCTAGTTCGCTGCGACGACGGCAACTTCCATGCGCCATTGCGGCTGGGCGAGCGCGGGGACGGTCACGAGGATGCTGGCGGCCCGGTGATCCCCGAGGACTGCGTCGCGAGACGCCATGACGGGGCCGAGGGGCTCACCGACGACGACGTACGTGGTGACCGACACGATGTCGCTCGCCGTCATGCCGGCGTCGCTCAGCATTGCGGTGATGTTCGACCACACGATGTCGGCCTGCGCGCCGACTCCTTCAGGACAGGATCCGTCAGGCGCTGTCGGGACGACGCCAGACGTGTGCAACCAGCGTGTGGGCTGTTCCACGAGCACTGCGTGCGCGTAGTTCGCTGCGGGTGGGGCGATCGTGGATGGGTTGACGTTCTTCAGCACCTTCCCAGTGTCGCGTACCGGGTCGACGAGGCCAGACTGTGCCAGTGGAGAACGAGGTGACGAGCCAACCTGCCGCGCTCGGCCCGATCTCCAGGTGGCTGAGCACCGCTCAACCCGAGGCCCTGTTCGTGCTCTCCGCTGTTGCGCAGTACGTCGGTGCAGCGATTGCGGTCATGCTCTTCGATGAAGTCGAACCCCAGACCGTTGCGTGGTTCCGGATCATCGGTGCGGGTATCGCGTTGCTCGCTGTCTCACGTGGCTGGCGTTCGGGGTGGACCCGGCAACAACTGGTCGGCGTCGCAGTCTTCGGCGTCACGACGGCGTTGATGAACATCTGCTTCTATCTCGCCATCGAGCGCATCGACCTCGGCAAAGGGGTGACGATCGAGTTCATCGGGCCGATCGCCGTGGCCGCAGCCACGACCCGCTCGCTGCGCAACGGTGTCGCTCTCGCCTTCGCCATCGTCGGCGTCGTGGTGCTGGGCGGGACGGAGGTCGACGACAACCTGGACGGCCTCTTCTTCATCCTGCTCGCCTCAGCGCTCTGGGCCGCCTACATCGTCGCCGGCTCCCGCGTCGCTCGGGTCGACCGCGGTGTCGCCGGCCTCGGCCTCGGCCTGTGCATCGGGGCGGTCGTCACCACGCCGATCGGTGCCCCGTGGAGCGGCCCGGTCTGGCTCTCCCCCACCCTGCTCGGCCTCTGCCTGATCGTCGGGATCTTCTCCAACGCGATCGGATACGGCATCGACCAGTTCACGATGCGGCGGATTCCGATCCGCCGCTTCTCGCTCCTGCTCGCGCTCCTCCCGGTGACTGGTTCCCTGATCGGTTGGATCGCCCTCGATCAGCAGCCGTCGCCGATCGATGTCGCTGGCATCGCACTCGTACTCGTCGGCGTCGCCGTGCAGGAACGCGACGAGATCGAGCGTGTCGAACGCGTCGTGCGGACAGACCCTTCCTGACCCGGATCGTTCCCCGCCTCATTCCGGTCTGGACACGCTGAGTAGTGTGGTTTGCATGACGAACACGATCGACGCCAAGTTGTCCGAACTCGAAGCACTGGCCTCTGCTCCGGTCGAAGATCTCGAGGCGGAGCGCATCAAGCGCAAGCAGCGCCTTGCCTGCGGATTGCGCACCATGGGTCGACTGCACCTCGCCGAGGGCGTCCCCGGCCACGTCACCGTCCGCGATCCCGAGCACCTCGATCGTTTCTGGGTCAACCCGTTCGGAACCAACTTCAAGTTGATGACCGTCAGCGACCTCATCTGCGTGGATCACGCCGGCAACGTCGTCGAGGGTGACGGGCCGCTCAACCAGGCAGCGTTCGCCATCCACGGCCAGATCCATCAGGCCCGACCCGATGTCATCGCTGCAGCGCACTCGCACTCGATGTACGGCAAGACCTTCTCCACGCTCGGCAAGCCGCTCAAGATGATCACGCAGGACTCGACGATGTTCTACAACGACGTTGCGCTGTGCAACGACGGCAGTGGCGCCGTCGTGCTGTCCGAGGAGGTCGGCAAGGCAATGGCCGCAGCACTCGGTTCCAAGAAGTGCATGATCCATCAGAACCACGGTCTGATCACCACGGGCGGCTCCGTCGATGCCGCCGTCTGGTGGTTCATCGCACTCGAGCGCGCCTGTCAGAGCCAGCTCGTTGCCGAGGCTGCAGGAACGCCGATCGAGATCCCTGAGGCCTTCTGCGAAGACGGCTGGAAATCTCAGGGCAGCGACATCGCCGGCTGGTTCCAGTTCCAGCCGTTCTGGGACGAACTCGTTGCTCGCGAGCCCGAATTCCTCACCTGATTCCAGATCGAGCCGCCAAGGCCCGGTGACCGTCACCCGGGCCGGGTGACCGACCCGTCAGAGGAGCCCGCCGAGCACTTTGATCGGCGGCAGCGTCACGGGTGGCAGCGTGATCGGTGGCAGCGTGATCTGGGGCACGGTGACCGGCGGCAACGAGATCGGCGGCACGCTGATCGGCGGCACCGAGACGACCACCTGCGGCAACGTGACCGTGACGATCGGGATGGTGAGCGGCGGAGTCGACACGACCGGCAAGATCACCACCGGCACGATCACGGCCGGGACCTGGACGGCGGGCACCGTCGCCGTCACCGTGGGGACCGTCGTACTCGTCGGGACCGTGGAACTCGTGGGGACCGTGGACCGCGTCGGGACCGTGGAACTCGTGGAACCCGACTGGGTTGCCGTACCGGGGATCGTCGAGCCCGGAGGCTCGACCCCGGTCGGACCATCGCTCGTCGGCACCGTGCCGTCGGGACCGCCGTCGGTCGACGTCTGATCGTCCACATCGGTTGCCGGCGGCCCGCCAGTCGTCGTCGTTGAGGGGGCCGAATCATCAGGCGCTTCCGGATCACCCGCTCCCGCAGGGTCCACGGCTCCTTGCGCACCCGGGTTGCGGGTCTCGGACTCTGTCTCGTCGACCGACACGTGCCGCTGAACGTTCGTCGGCCGGTCGGCAGCGACGGAGTGCCCGACCGTTCCGACCACGGTTCCGGTTGCGGCCGCAGCGGTCAACCCGAGCGCAGCGGTCGTGTTCACGAGGAATCTCCTCGGGAAGAGCGCGAGCTGCGAGAGCAACGCGAGTGGCTTCGTCGCAGTCTGGGTCGTACCGATCGAGGCGGCAACGAATGCTCGAACCACCGTCGGGTCGAATTGCGACCCGGCGCATCGGGACAGCTCGGCGCGGGCCGCTGCTGCGCTCATCGGCTTCTTGTACGAGCGAGCGGATGTCATGACGTCGAAGGCGTCGGTGACGCAGACGACGCGGGCAGCGAGCGAGATCTCTGAACCTGCGAGCCCCTGCGGGTAGCCGCCCCCATCGAATCGTTCGTGGTGCTCCCACACGGCACGAACGGATTCGCCCAACCAATCCGCCAGCGGTTCGACCAACTGCTTTCCGGCCATCGGGTGCGTCTTGATCGTGTCGAACTCGTCGTCGGTGAGCCGACCAGGTTTGTTGAGGATCGCTCCGGGGATGGTGATCTTGCCGACATCGTGGAGGAGCGCAGACCACCGGAGCCGATCCAGGGCATCGCCGGAGACACCCATCTCGACGCCGACGAGGTGCGTGTAGGCCCGGACTCGTTCCGAGTGACCACGCGTCAGGCGATCGTGATGGCTGAGCAGCCCGACGAGTTCGAGCAACTGCTCCGCAGCCTCGCCCGGCGAGTCGGCCATCTCGCCACGTTGCGCAGCCTCGATCCGCTGCTGCAATTGCGCGGTCGTTCCGATCCTGAGTGCGATGGCGAAACGCGACGGCACCTTGTCGGGGAATGCCAGACTCAGCTTGAACAGCGTCGCGAGCGGCAGCAGCCGACGGCTGACTCGTTCCGTCCCGATCAGGACCCCGGTCGAGACCACGACGATCAGCACCCAGCGCAGCACCGACCACGTGATCGAAAGCGGACCGGCGAGTAGCGACGTCAACGCAAGCGACGCGACGATCGACAGCACGAGCGGGATCGCGTAGACGGTGACGCGGATGGCTCGCGCCGCCCATGGCCGCTCGTCCCATCGGTTCGTCTGGTTCTCGGTGTTGTCCATCGCGCCCGCCGTTGCCCGACGCCGTCCGTCAGGTTGCGCGACGGTACGAATTCTCGAGAACGGGGTCAAGAGGCGAACTCAGATCTTGCGAGGCCATTGACAAACCTCTCGATGATCTTCCCGTTCTGGCCACGCAGTGGGCAACGACACCACTCGAAGTCACCGTTGCTGGCCCGGCGCGACCGCTCGACCTGTCAGTGGGCGGCGGTGAGCCCCGGGGCGCAGAGTCCGTCGAGTTCTTTGATCTCGATGCGATCGCGGTTCGCGAAGGTGACCTCGTTGTCGGGGTTCGGCTTCAGGTTGAAGACCCGGAACTCCATGTCGTTGGTGTCCACGGTGAGGATGCGGCCGATCAGCGGGTCACCCAGACCGAGGATCACCTTGATCGTCTCGAGCGCCTGGATCGACCCGATGATGCCGGGGAGTACGCCGAGAACGCCGGCCTCGGCGCAGCTCGGTGCCAGTTCGGCCGGCGGCGGTTCCGGCACCATGTCGCGGTAGGTCGGGCCCTCGGTGGGGTGGAACACACTGACCATGCCTTCGAATCGGAAGATCGACCCGTGGACGACTGGGATGCCGAGCTTGACGCTGGCGTCGTTGAGGAGGTAGCGGCTCGGGAAGTTGTCCGCCCCGTCGACGACCACGTCGTAGCCCTCGAGGATGTCCATGATGTTCGACGCGTCGAGGCGTGTGTCGTAGGTGACGACATCGACGTCCGGGTTGAGCATCGTGAGTGTCTTCTTCGCCGAGTCGACCTTGCGGTCACCGATGCGATCGATGTTGTGCAGGATCTGGCGCTGCAGGTTCGATGCGTCGACGTCGTCCATGTCGACGATGCCGATCGTGCCGACACCCGCAGCAGCGAGATACATCGCTGCCGGCGAACCGAGGCCACCGGCACCGAGCATCAGCACCTTGGCGTCGAGCAACTTGGTCTGCCCGGCGACGCCGACCTCGGGAAGCAGCAGATGGCGCTTGTAGCGGTTGGTCTGCTCCGGGGTCAGGGTGACCGGCTTCTTCCAGTCTCGCCCTTCGTCCTTCCAACGGCCGTAGCCGCCCTCCATCGAGAGGACCTCGGTGTAGCCGAGTTCCTGCAGCGTCTTGGCGGCGAACGCCGAGCGGACGCCTCCAGCGCAGTAGGCCACGATCGGAGCGGTCTTGTCGATGATGCGACCCTCGATCTGGGCTTCGAGATGCCCGCGAGGAATGTGGATCGCCCCAGCGAGCGCGCCTTCCTCGTACTCGTCGGGCTCTCGAACGTCGAGCACGACGGCGCCGGCTGCAATCGCAGCGGCCGCTCCCTCGGTGTCGACTTCGGTGATCTCGGACTTGGCTGCGGAGAGCAGATCTCGGAACGTTGCCATGCGGAAAAGCCTATCGGTGAAAGGTGACCTGTTGGGTCGGGAATGAGTACAGAGAGTTGAAACCCGTCGCGGCCGATGGGTATTCCGCATGCGAGTCTGGCCACCATGCCCACCGATCACTTCGCCGGCTCTGCAGCGACTGGATATGACGCTGACCATGCCGCCCGCTTCGCCTCCGAGATCGTCGAGCCTGCTGTCGACTTCCTCGCCATGCTCGCCGGCGACCGCCCTGCGCTCGAATTCGCGATCGGGACAGGACGCATCGGCCTCCCCCTCCAGGCCCGTGGAATCATCGTCGACGGCATCGAGTTCTCCGCAGACATGCTCGCTCAGCTCGCCGCCAAACCAGGAGGCGATTCGATCACCACGGTCAGAGGCGACATGGCCGAGGCATCCACCGGGCGGACCTACGGCCTCGTCTACCTGGTCTTCAACACGATCGGGAACCTGATGACGCAAGACGCGCAGGTCGACTGCTTCCACAATGCAGCACGTCATCTCGAACCCGGCGGCCCCTTCGTCATCGAGTCGAATGTGCCGAACCTCCGGCACCTCGTACCCGGAACCCACGCGCGCGTCTTCGACAGCGACGACGATCACGTCGGTGTCGATCACTACACCGACCTCGTCGAACAGCAAGCTGTCTCGCGCCACTTCCACTTGACCGCTGAGCCCGGCGACGAGCGGATCGGTGTCAACTCGGTTCGCTACGGAAAGACACCGTTCCGCTTCACCTGGCCGTCCGAACTCGACCTGATGGCTCGACTCGCCGGCATGCACCGAGTGGAGCGATGGGCGGACTGGCATCGCAACGAGTTCACCAGCGAGAGTCCGGCGCACATCTCCGTCTGGCGCAAGAACCCGATCGACTGACCCGCCTGTTCCAGCTCGACTCTCGACCAAGATCCTGCGCTCACGTCCCGCTCGACCGGAAGCCAGCGCGGGATTTTGCGACGACTGCCGACGTCCGGCGGTATCCGAGGGTGCGGTGTCCGAATCCTGCGAGCGGCGGTGGCACAGTCATCGCTACGGTGCAGTGGTGATCACGGACACCGGAACGACCAGCGGGAAACCCGCGAGCCGCGAGCGCCTCTTCCAACAGTCCACCGCTGCCAACGACGGCAGTTTCACTCCACAGGACTGGGGACTGTTCATCGCCGTCGCAGCGATCTGGGGATCGTCGTTCCTGCTCATCGACATCGGGCTCGACGCCTTCCCGCCGGGACTCATCACGCTGATCCGCGTCGGCTCCGGCGCAGCCGCGCTGTGGGCGCTCCCCCGGTCGATCACGACTCGCGTCGGCAAGCCGGTCCTGGAGACCAAGATCGAGGCCACCGACCGCACGCGCCTCCTGCTGCTCTCGGTGATCTGGGTCGCGATTCCGTTCACGCTGTTCCCGATCGCCGAACAGCACATCAACTCCTCGGTCACCGGGCTCCTCAACGGCGCAACGCCGATCTTCGCTGCGACCGTCGCTGCGGTGCTCCTGCGTCAACGAGCGCACGGGCCACTCCTCGTCGGGCTCGTCGTCGGCTTCGTCGGTATCGCCCTGATCAGCGCACCGTCGATCAGCGACGGGTCGAACCAGGCCTCCGGTGTGTTGATGGTGTTGGGCGCGACCGTCTGCTACGGCTTCGCGATCAACCTCGCCGCGCCGTTGCAGGCAAAGTACGGATCACTGCCGCTGATGGCCCGCATGCTCGGGCTCGCCACGTTGTGGACGCTCCCCTATGGCGTGTGGGACATCGGGGAGGCACGCTGGGAGTTCGGGCCGCTCGTCGCTGTGTTGGTGCTCGGCGTGTTCGGAACCGGTATCGCCTTCGCGATCATGGGCACCCTCGTCGGCCGAGTCGGCTCCACCCGTGCGTCGTTCATCACCTACCTGATCCCGGTCGTGTCGCTGACGCTCGGGATCACGTTCCGCGGCGACTCGGTCGCCCCGATCGCCGTGCTCGGCATCGCACTCGTGATCGGTGGCGCCGTTCTCGCCAGCCGCCGCTCCAGGTAGATCCGACGAACCATTCCGTTTGCGGACACGAAAACCATGACCGTCTCGGTGTTTTCGACCCGCAAGCGATGCGATACCGGTCAGTTCAGCGCGTCGATCAATGCAGGCAGGACATCGCCGATCTGGCCGAGCAGCAGGTGGTCGGCGAAACGGTCCATGCCGGTCTCGTCGCCGTTGACGATGATCACCTTCGCCGAGGCCGCCTTGGCCCGGGGGACGCAGTTGGCCGCAGGAAAGACACTGAGCATCGAACCGACAGCGAGCAGTACATCGCACTCTTCGCTGACCCGCAGTGCCCGGTCGATGACGTCCGGGACGAGTGCCTGGCCGAAACTGATCGTGTCGCTCTTCAAGATGCCGCTGCACTCGAGACATGCCGGATCACCGTCGCCAGCTCGCACGCGGGCGAGGCTCTGCTCCATCGGTCGCTGATCGTTGCAGTCCCAGCACCGGGTGAACCAGACCGTGCCGTGGACTTCGACGACCTTGTTCGGGTCGGTGCCCGCCTTCTGGTGGAGCCCATCGATGTTCTGGGTCACCACGGCATGCAGCTGCCCGCGTCGCTCGAGTTCGACGACCGCTGCATGCCCTCGGTTCGGTTCCGCGGTCCACGCCGGCGTCGTCAGCCGGTTCTGCCACGCCACCTTGCGCAACTCGGGATCTGCGAGATAGTTCTGCAGATTGGACGCCTTCTCGGCTGCCGGATTCTTCGTCCAGATGCCGTTCGGGCCGCGGAAGTCCGGGATGCCGGAGTCGGTCGAGATGCCGGCTCCCGTGAGCACGACGATGCGTTCTGCTGACGCGATCAGATCGCGAGCGGCGTCCGTCCCGACCGGGAGCTCAGACGAGCTGGACGAATCGGATGACGGATCGACTGACACCGGGAGATCTTGACCCATCAGCGACGGCGTGCGCCACTTCCGTGTTTGCTGCGTGCTGCCTCGATCCAGCTCCCTGGCGTGCGACGGCCAGGGTCCACTGCTCGCCACGTGTGCGGCGCCCTCTACGATCGGTCGATCGTCATGGGCACATCGCGATCACTCTTCGCCCGCACGAAGCTCGCTGAACCGACCGATCGGAACCCACTCACATGACTGCTTCGCGCCCGCCGAACATCGTCCTCATCAACTGCGACGACCTGGGTTATGGCGACCTGGGTTGCTACGGCTCCGCGCTGCACGACACTCCTGCACTCGACGCACTCGCCGCGAACGGCGCGTTGTTCACCGACTTCTACATGGCGTCGCCCGTGTGCTCGCCGTCACGCGCAGCCATGCTCACCGGGAGCTACCCGACCCGAATCGGGTTCGGCGGTGCTCCGATGAGCAACATGCCGGTGCTCTTTCCCGGCCAGGGCGTCGGTCTCCACCCTGACGAAGTGACCATCGCCTCGATGCTGCGCGATGCCGGGTACGCCACGCTGGCGGTCGGCAAGTGGCACTGCGGCGACCAGCCCGACTTCCTCCCGACCAACCACGGCTTCGACGAATGGTTCGGCCTGCCATACAGCAACGACATGGGCCGTCAGGTTCCAGCCGAAGGCCAGCCAACGCTCGAGCACATGAACGAACGCATCCGAGCCGCTGGCATCGACTTCGAACTCAAGTGGCCACCACTCCCGCTGATGGAGGGCACCGAGCTCATCGAGTGCCAGCCCGATCAGGCATCACTGACCCGTCGATACGTCGAACGCTCGACCGAGTTCATCCGCGAACACCGCGAGCAGCCGTTCTTCCTCTACCTGGCACACATGTACGTGCACGTACCGATCTACGTGGAGGAACACTTCCACGAGCAGTCGCGCAACGGCGCCTACGGCGCAGCGGTGGCGAGCATCGATTGGGCGACTGCGGTGATTGTCGAAGAACTCGAACGGCAGGGCCTCGCCGACGACACGATCATCATCTTCACGAGTGACAACGGTGCGCTTGCCCCGGGACCCGACGGAGCAGGGAGCAACGCGCCGCTGCGGGCGTCGAAGGGGACGACGTGGGAGGGCGGCCAGCGCGTGCCGTGCCTCATCAGCTGGCCCGGCCGGATCGAACCCGGCACACGGGTCACCGCGATGACCTCGGCCCTCGACCTGCTGCCCACCATCGGGGGCCTCACCGGTGCATCCACGCCGACCGACCGGTTGCTCGACGGGGACGACATCGCTGCACTCATCGGTCTCGAGGGACCGCCCGTCGACGACGATCGATCCTTCTTCTACATCGCCGGGGCGAACATCGAGGCCGTGCGCGTCGGACGCTGGAAGCTGCACGTCCGCAAGGGCGGCGGCGAGATCCTCGAGCTCTATGACCTCGATGCCGACATCGGTGAGGCCAGCGACGTGTCCGCTGCTCATCCCGATGTCACCGCCGAACTGCTCACCCGCATCGAGGCCGGCCGCGCCGACCTCGGTGATCAGGCCAGCGGAATCATCGGTGCCGGCACACGCCCGATCGGACGAGTCGACGACCCCGTCACGCTGAGCGACGTCGACCCGAACGACCCTGCGACCCTCGCCGAGTACGACCTGCCCTACCGCGGCTGAACACTGCCGGCACCGGACGACGTGGTGCCAGGCACCACGTCGTCCGTCGCTGCAATACTCGAGGCGTGCTGAAACGTCTGCTGATCGCGATCGGCGTCGCAGCGTGCCTCTCACCGGGGATCGTCGCTGCGCTGCCCGGCGACGCCGTCCGACAGCCGAGCCGAGCCACCGAGACTGCTGTCCGCGATGTGCAGTACCCGATTGCAGCGGTCTGCGATCTGGACACCGTCCGGGAACTCGCTGCCCGACATCCGAACACTCGACAGTTGGTCGTCCTCGCAACGCCGTCGTTTGGTGGTACATCCGGGTCGGCGTTCGTGGCCGTCCGCGGCAACGGCGGCGAATGGCACTGCCAGACCGACACCGTGTCGGCCCGCTTCGGCCGCAACGGCACACGCCCGCTGCTCGACCGCCGGTCCGGCGACGGCACCACGCCCGCCGGCGTGTTCCCCCTCGGCGAAACGACGGCCTGGGACGGTCAACGGGTGAACATCTTCGGCAACCGTCCCGATCCGGGTGTGCGGACAGGGATCGGCTACCGCTCCGTCCGGCAGCAGGACTGCTGGGGCGCCATCCCGGGTGATGCCGAGTACAACAAGCTCGTGAACCGGCCAGGGTGCTCGGGACCGGACAACGAATGGCTGCCGCGCTTCGGTGACGTCTACGCCCATGCCGCCGTGATCGGCGCGAACATGGACCCGATCTCCGGGGACAGCCCGAACGAAGCCGGACGCGCATACGCCGCGGCGATCTTCCTGCATCGCCACAGCTACTCGTCGAACGGATCGACCCGACCCACGAGTGGCTGCGTCTCGCTCGCCTACGACGATCTCGCCAGGACGATCACACTGCTGGATCCGACGCTCGACCCGCACTTTGCCATCGGCCCGACATCCTGGCTGCGCGAGTCGGCCTGAAGAACACTCCGCCGATGCCGGTCACCCGCGCCATCCGAACAGTCTTCCACCCCACAGACAACCGACGGACAACCGCATCGTCGACGCCACGGGTAGCGTGGTCAGCCGTGTCCAGTGAGGTTCTGAGCGAAGCAAGCAAGCGTCGAACGTTTGCGATCATCAGCCATCCGGACGCGGGCAAGACCACCCTGACCGAGAAGTTCCTGCTCTACGCCGGGGCGATCACCTCGGGCGGTGCCGTCAAGGCGCACGAGGGTCGCCGCTCCGCCACATCGGACTGGATGGACATGGAGCAGAAGCGTGGCATCTCGATCACGTCGACGGCGCTGAACTTTCCGTATCGCGACCACGAACTCAACCTGCTCGACACACCGGGTCACCGTGACTTCTCAGAAGACACGTACCGCGTGCTGTCGGCCGTCGACGCCGTGGTGATGGTGCTCGACTCCGCCAAGGGCATCGAGCCGCAGACCCTCAAGCTCTTCGAGGTCTGCAGATCCCAGAACCTCCCGGTCATCACATTCCTCAACAAGCTCGATCGGCCGGGTATCGAGCCGCTCGAACTGCTCGACATGATCGAGTCGCAGATCGGCTTGCGCCCGACGCCTGCGACGTGGCCCGTGGGTTCGTTCGGCGATCTGCGCGGTGTGATCGATCGTCGCAGCGACATCTTCACCCGCTTCACGCGCACCGCCCGCGGCTCCCAGATCGCGCCTGAAGAAGACGTCCCGGCCGAGCGCGCTGCGGCCGAAGAGGGCAAGGAATGGGACAAGGCCGCCGAGGAGAGCGCACTGTTGAGTGCGATGGAAGCCGACGTCGACATGCCATCGTTCCTCGCCGGCGAGTCCACTCCGGTGTTCGCCGGCTCGGCATTGACGAACTTCGGCGTCCGACACCTGCTCGACGCCATCGTCGATCTCGCCCCTGCGCCCACGGCCCGCCTCGACGTCAACGACGAACCACGTTCGCTCGAATCGCCGGTGTCGGCGTTCGTGTTCAAGGTCCAGGCCAACATGGACAAGAACCACCGAGATCGCATCGCGTTCGCCCGCATCTGCTCGGGCCAGTTCGATCGCGGCATGGTGATGACCTGCGAGCGCACCGGCAAGCCGTTCGCCACCAAGTACGCCTCGACGGTCTTCGGCGCCGAGCGCACCACGATCGACGAGGCCTTCCCCGGCGACGTCGTCGGCCTGGTGAACGCGACCGGGTTGAACATCGGTGACTCGCTCTACGACGAGACCGGCCCGAAGGTCAAGTTTCCCCCGATCCCGTCGTTCGCTCCCGAGGTGTTCGCCACGGCCCGACCGGTCGACACCGGCAAGTCGAAGCAGTTCCGCAAGGGACTCGCACAGCTCAACGAAGAGGGCGTCGTCCAGGTGCTGAAGGACCCGGACTGGGGCGATGCGTCGCCGGTACTCGCAGCGGTCGGCCAGCTCCAGTTCGATGTGTTCGCGAATCGACTCGAGTTCGAGTTCAACGCCCCGATCGAGATCTCACCAGCGCCGTATCAGGCGATCCGGGTGACCGACAAGGAGTCCGCCGACAAGCTGCGCGAGAAGCCGGGCGTTCGCATCCTGGCTCGCTTCAGTGGCGACCTGGTGGCACTGTTCGAGAACAAGTACGCCCTGCAGCGCATCGAGCAGAACGAACCCGAGCTCACCCTCGAGCCCATCGTCGCCGGCTGACCGTTCGCGTCGACTCAGCGCGGAGCGTCACGAACGAGTTCGACGAAGGTGGTTCCGACGTTGACTTCGATCGGTGCACCCGCCACCCGGTCGACGAAGACGAACGGCTCGTAGGGCGTGGTGCGTACCCAGGTCGCAGGGATGTTGATCCCGTTGCGGTGGATCACGGCTGCTCCGGTGCCGACCGTGATCGGGTTGGGCGAACGAGCATCGACTGGCGATGGCGGGTGCGCCGTGATGATCTCGACGACGTTGTCGACGGCGATCTGATTCCCCGACACGGCGAGATGACGACCGCCGTTCTGTGAGCGCAGGTACTTCGCTGACGCTGCATCCCACACCCAGTCGACGGCGACGCCGTCCATGGCGACACCGAAGTTCGTCTCCGGAACGGCGCCGATGCCCTCCGGTACGGACCAGCCGGCATTGATCGCCCACAACGGCCGGGCCGGGCCGGCCGTCGGGGAGTTGTCGATCGCACAGGTCGGGTTCAACTGCAGGTTGTGCGGGGCGCTCCGGCTCGAGTTGCGGTTGAAACACGGGTTGCGCTGCGCCGTGAAGTCGACCAGGACGCCCGAGCGTGCGGCCGACTCGACCCAGTTGGTGACGCCTCGGTTCCCACCGGACCACGCGAGGATGGGCCGGTTCATGGACGTGACGATGTCGAGGTCACCGGTTCGCGCCGACCGCACCGGGCCCACTCGGTCAGGTAGCCGCGTGTGGAAGAGGGCCACGAAGCGAGTCACGCCTTCGACATTCTCTTCGATGATCACATCGGCCTCGTCGAGCCCCCACTGCGGGCGCGCCCGGGCGTAGTTGTCGATCTTCACCGCCAGGATCGGCCGACTCGTCACGTCGGCCTCCGCTGGGAGACCGGTGAGCGCTGCGATGCCGTCGAGCCCCGGGAGCGGTTCGTACGGTTCCCAGATCGGTACACCGTTGTCCACGATGGTCGTCGGCACCGGCATCGTCGTCGTGGTCGTCGTCGTGGTCGTCGGCAGCGTGGTCGTGGTCGGCAGCGTGGTCGTCGTGGTCGTCGTCGGCAGCGTCGTGGTCGTCGTGGTGGTCGTGGTGGTGGTCGTGGTGGTGGTCGACGGCACCGAGATCGTGAGTGAGTCCGTTCCAGCATCGCCGAGACCGATCATCACGCCGATCGCAGCAGCACCGATCAGCACCGCCGCACCCCCGACGACGATCCTCCGCCGTGCGAAATTCGGATTGGAATCAGTCGCCATCGCGCAGAACGTAGCGGTTGCGCGCAAGCTTCAGTCGTCGGCTCACCAGGAACCCGAGCTCCCGCCACCGCCACCGCCACCCACTCCTCCACCGCCGCTGAAACCGCCACCGCCACCACCGCCGCCCGACGTCGACGGCGGGGTGTGTGCCGACTGGAACAACGACGCCGAGCCGTGGACCAGCAGTGGTCCGTTGAGCAGCTGCTCCGGGTGCGGGACGTTGCTCGATTCGATCGCTCGACTCCAGGCGTCGGCAGCTCCGAGAGCGACAGCCCATGCGCTGTACTCCCGGACGACGTCGTTCTCCCATGCCCACTCGACGTGGCGGCCTTCGCTTGCTGCCAGGAAGCGTCGAAACGATTCTGATCGCAACGTCAGCGCGGATCCTGTGGCGGATCTCGAAGGGAGCATCGACCGGTACGCCAGAAAGGCAATGCCGATGGTGATCATGAGCGAGAACGCGACGGCGAGCAGCGGGTGCGAGATCGCCGTGAGCATGCTCCGCCCAGCGGCCCCGAGTGCTCCGGCACTGATGATGACGACGAACAGGAGCGGGAGCAACACGTTGCCGATGCTTCGCCAGTTCATCACCGAGTTTCCCGGTGCCCCTCGGGTCCACCACCCGGCCTGACCGAGGAACTGCAGTTGCTCGCGTCGAATGGCCCGCCAGACCGTGGTGAATCCGGCGTCGTAGGTGCCGAGTTCGACCGTCCCCGCCGACCCGAACAGACCATCGAGGTGGGCCCGGTCGACAGCGCTGAGACGAGTCACCTCACCACCACGACGCAACGTCATGTCATCGACGACCTCGATCGCACCGCGGGCGATCATCCCGGAGAACCACGCCGAGACGGTGTCGTCGTCGACGCGCTCGGTCAACAGCGCCGCTGCCTGCCAAGGCTCGATTCCGCGGGGCGGCACGAACTCGATCGTGGCCAGCTCAGCGAGACGGCCGTCGGGGACACGGTAGGTCGGGACATCAGCCTCAACGTCTCCGCGGCGCGGCGTCGGGAGGTCTCCGAAGGCAGCATCGGCGGCGCCTCCCGCACCGTGCACTTCGTTGCTGCCACGTCGGCGACTGATGACGAAGACCGCCGCCGCCGCGAGGACGGCAAGCGCGAACACGACCAGACCGAGGGGTCGCAAGCCGGTCGGATTCCGTTCCGAGAGCGCCGGGGCCGGTGCGAACTGCGGTGCGCCCGAGTCCACTCCCCCGACGAGGGTTCCGCCAACAGTGATTCCTTCTCCAGGCTGCAGCGGCTCGATCACCGTGACGAAATCGCCGTCGTCGTTCCGGGTGAAAGCACACCCGCCGAAGTCGTTCCGACCCCCGGTGTCGCAGCGCAGTTCAGACAGATCGAAACCGGAGAGCACCACCTCGAACCTGTCGGTTCTGAAGGTCTCGTCGTTGCCGATGATGTCGAGCCCCAGCGCGCCGCTCCACAGCTCCGCGGCGGGCAGCGTGTACTCGAGTTCGTAGCGATGCTGACCGGTGAACACCACATTCGGATTCCCGATGCGGATGCGGGTCACGTTCCCGAAGTTGGCCACGTCGACCTCGTCGTTGGCATCCGGCGAGAACGCCGTGACATCGAGCGGGTCGCCGAAGTCGTCGGGGATCTCACGCTGGTAGCCGCGCCGCTCGAAGACGCCGAAGTCGACGTCGACGACTTCACGGATTCGGACGCCATCAGCACCTACGGGGCGAACGGTGACCTGTTTGGCATCGAAGTGCTCGGGACGCAGCAGCGCCTGGTCCTGAGCCCCGATCACTCCGCAACCGGCGAGGCCGGCCATACCGAGCACGACGATGCCGACAACGGCGTGGCTCAGCGGTGTCACACGTCGGATCATCGGCCCAGTGTCGCGCCCATCCGGTGGCGAGAATGCATCGCTGCTGGGCTCGCTGAACGGTCGCTTTTCCCTCGCCGGCGAATGTCGGCCCACTGCATCAGTACCGGCTCCCCTCAGCTTCGACGATGCATTCGTTCCGAGTGCGTCATCGCCACGTCCGACACGAGACAGTGCAGAGGATCCTCATGCCCCTTTCGACACCCCCGACAACTCCACCCGGTCCCGAGTTCCGGATCGGCGACACCCGTCCGGGCGATGGCCCGCCCGCCCGACGATCCGACGTGAACACCGACGTCGGCGACGAGACCAAGATCGTCGTCAGAGCGTGGATCGATCCGCTGGTCGACGATCACGGACACGACCCTCGATCGGCCTACGTCGAGACGTTCTGGCTCGGCGTCCTCGGTCCGACGGCGACCTGGCTGCTCCGTCGCCTCGCGACAGAGCTGGAAGCGCACCCCGACGGCGTCGACTTCGACCTCGTCAGCACCGCGGCATCGATGGGCATGAGCTTCCGGTCGAGCCGCTCATCGGCCTTCTCCAAGGCGTTGCAACGCTGCGTCATGTTCGGCCTCGCCCACCCGCTCGCCGACGGTGGGCTCGCAGTTCGTCGGCGAGTCCCCCCAGTCGCTCACCGCCATCTCCGCCGCCTGCCAGCCGAGCTGCAGTCGTTGCACGAAGAATGGGAATCCGAAGCCGTCACCCTCGACGACCTGACACGTGCCCACGGTCTTGCGATGGCCATGCTCGACGTCGGTGACGAACCGCTGCTCGTCGAACCCCAGCTCCGGGCCCTCGGGGTCGGCTCAGCAGTCGCTGAACAGGTCGCCGAGAACGCCATCCGGCTCGACGCTGGCGCCGAGCACTGACTCCCTGGACCAGACCGGCATCGAGGCGCGCCGATTCACGACCCTGCGTTCGCGGCGTCACGAATCGCAGGGGTCAACCATCGAGCGACGGAGAGCGCACCGAGACGCGTGTAGTGACGGCCGTCCCAACGCCATTCGACCCCACCGATCTGCGTCGGGCACGATCCGTCGGGGCACAGGAGTGTTCCGATGTCGATCGTCGACACGTCCGAGCGCGTCGACGCCCACTGCTCGTAGAAGGCAGCGACGCGTGCTTCACGTTCACCCGCTGCATCCTGCCAGAGTGGGTCGGATCGCGGAGCAGATGCAAGCAAGAGCATCGGCACGCCGGCTGCGGCCGCCTCGACGTGGAGGCCGTCGAGGAACTCGCCGAGGATGCCGAAGTAGGCAGGTGTACCGAACGGGAACAGGCTGCCGTCGATCCACCGATCGTCGAGGTCATTGCTGAGGTGGACGGCGACGACATCGACCGAGTCGAGTGCTGCGCTGAATTCGGCCCGCCAGTCGCCGCAGAACCGCTCCATCGACGCATGGTTGTACGAGCCATTGGGACCAAGAATCGCGAGTTCGCCCGGGAAGAACGAACACGCCGGTTTGGCAATCGACACCACGTCGACCAGCTGCGGGTCGAAGGTCGTCTGATCAGGCGACCACGGCACGAACTCGAGGCCTGCCGGCATGACTTCACCACCGATGATCGTGTGCATCACCGAATCCCCGAGCACCGCGACGCGGACCGGTCCAGCTGGCGCACTCGGTACGGCATCGGCTTGATCATCGAGACCCCCATCAGCGGCAGGTGGCGCAACGTCCAGTGATCCCGCCGGAACACGCGCGCTCGGTGCCTCCGTCGCGCCCGTCTGAGGCACCGTCGTACCTGACTCAGCGGTCGTCCCCGCTCCAACGATGATCGGAGGGTCCACCGGCACGGGAACGACGGTCGATGCGACCAGAATCGCGGCCACGAGGGCAAACGACATCGTTGCAGGCACAGCGGTGCCGTTGTTCCAGCGCCGCCCGAGCGCACCCGAGCGGATCGGCTGCTCGACGATCACGTAGCTCGCTGCAGCGACCACCAACGAGATCACGAGTCGGAGTGAGGTGAGCGCTGCACCGTCGAGACCAGTCCGTCGAGCGTCGAAGACGACGAGGACCGGCCAGTGCCAGAGATAGAGGCCGTAGGAGATCGTGCCGACCGTCACCAACGGACGGTTGGAGAACATCGACCGCATCGACGGGGTCGACGCGCACCCCACCACGACAGCACCCGCTGCGAGCGAGACAGCGAGGAATCCACCTCGGTGGAGCCAGCGGGCGTCCTCGGTCCCGACGACGGCAATCACTGCCAACACTGCGAGACCTGCCCATCCTGCGACACGCACGAGCAGGCGGTCAGCCGTCGGGCGTCCGACCAGGACGGCGCCGATCACGGCGCCGACGAGCATCGCGTGCGCCCGGGTGTCCGTGCCGAAGTACGTCCGCTCGGTCGGCGCTCCGCCGACGCTCAACCATGCCATCCACACGGCACTGACAAGGCCGAGCGACCCGGCGAGGACACCGAACCGCTTGCGCTGAGCGGCCGCCGTGCCGATGGCCGCCGTGCCGACGACAGCGAGCGCGAGGACGATGTACATCTGCTCCTCGATCGCGAGCGACCACATGTGTCGAAGCGGTGATGCCCCGGCCACGATGTCGGTGTACGTCGTCCCGTCGGCAACGAAGATCCAGTTCGTCACATAGGTCAGTGTTCCGACTCCGTGTCTGCGCAGGCGCAAGAGTTCGACCGGTTCCGCCCAGAAGGCGGCATACGCCGCGACCGCGAGGAGGAGCAGCAGTATCGCGGGCATCAGCCGGCGGAGGCGTCGCACGAAGAATCGCCGGAAGTCGATCGATCCTCGCACCATCCTCTCGTGCAACAACAGCGAACTGATCAAGAACCCGGACAGCACGAAGAACACGTCCACCCCGATGAAGCCGCCCGGGAGCAGCGACGGTTCGAAGTGATAGACGATGACCGCTGCGACTGCGAGCCCACGCAGCCCGTCCAGTCCGGGCATGTGGTCGAGCCCGACTCCCGCTGGGCGGCCGGACCTGGCGCACGAGTGGGCGGTGGGCGGGGCGGACATCGAGCGGACAGTCATGAGCGGGACCAGGCAACCAGTGCTTCCGAGCTGACCGACTCAATGATGAACACGCCACCCCTCGGACTCCTGCTCACACTATCTCTGGCACGTAGGGTCCACGACGATGGCACTCCGACCGATTCCGATCGACAGTGGTCGGGCTTGGATCGCTGCTGTCGGCGCCGCGGCCGCCAACGGCGTCGCTTTCGGCACCGCGTACACCTTCGGCACCTTCTTCGAATCGATGGCCGACGAGTTCGGCACCGAGCGCGGGTCGACCGCGCTGTTGTTCGGCGTGACGCTGTTCTTCTTCTTCGGGCTCGGTGTGGTCTCGGGCCCGCTGTCCGACCGATTCGGTCACCACCGGATGCTGGCGGTCGGCGGCGTCTTGTTCGTCGGGGGCATCGTCTTGACGTCACAGGTCGACGACATCACCGTCGGCTACGTCACCTACGGGGTCGGGGTCGGTCTCGGCGGAGGTTGTTTCGTCGCACCGCTGACTGCCCTGGTCGGCCAACTGTTCGTCGATCGTCGCACGCTCGCGCTCGGTGTCGTCGCCACCGGCAACGGCATCGGCACCCTGGTGTTGTCGCCGCTGTCGGAGTCACTGATCGACGCCGACGGATGGCGCAGCGCCTACCGCGTGCTTGCGCTGATCGCCGGTGTCACCTTCGTCCTCGCGTTTCTCGCCGTCCGGGTCCGCTCAGACCGCCTGTCAGCACCGGCCCGGCGTGAACCGGACGAACGGTCGTACGACTTCGTACGGACACCGGCGTTCCGTTCCCTGTTCGTCTCGGGGTTCCTCATGTCGTTGAGTCTGTTCATGGCGTTTGCCTTCGTCGTTCCCTTCGCGACCGATACCGGTATCAGCTCGAGCGGCGCATCCCGCCTTGTTGCAGTCATCGGATTGACGAGCATCGTCGGTCGGCTCGGGTTGACGAACCTCTCGCGCCGGCTCGGTGTCATCGGCGTCTATCGCGGTGCGCTCGCAGCGCAGCCGGTCGCGTTCCTGATCTGGCTGATCGCCGGAGACTCCTACCCACTGCTCGTGCTGTTCGCTGCCGTGCTCGGGATCTCCTACGGCGGGTTCGTCGCCATCGCACCGGCGGTCATCATCGAGCAGGCCGGAGTGGAGTCACTCGGCCGCAAGATGGGAGTCGTCTTCTTCAGTTCCGGACTCGGCGGACTCATCGGGCCGCCTGCCGCTGGAGCGATCGCTGACGCGACGAGCGGACGCACCACGCCGATCGCCATCGCGATCGGTGTGCTGCTCGTCGCGGTTTGGAGCACCCGTCCGCTCGCATCCACCAGCGTCGCAACAAAAGCGTCACATCGGGGCCAGGCACCATCGTGACCCTGACACGTGCAGCTCAGGCGAGGAGATCGTCGAGGGCGGATTGGGCGACAGCGTGCGGCTCGTCGCCGACATCGGCTTGCAACCTGGCCAACTCGCGGCGCAGTCCGCGAGCGATGTCGAGGTAGGCCGGGTCGCTGATCACGTTGTGCATCTCCGCTGGGTCGGCCACGAGGTCGAACAGTTCCCACTCCGGCTCGAGTGCCAGCCCGTTGCTGCCGAGCTGACCGAGCGGGTCGTTGTAGTAACCGATGAGCTTGTGGGTCCGGGTGCGCACGCCGTAGTGCGCCGGCACGTTGTGCGCCTCGTCGCCGTGCATCCAGTACCGGTAGTACATCGACTCGGGCCACTCCTCGCCCACGTGTCCCGTCAGCAGCGGAACCAGGCTGCGGCCCTGCATCGCCTCCGGGACCTCGACTCCCGCGAGATCGAGGAACGTCGGGGCGAAGTCGACGTTCAACGCGATGTCGGCAGACGTGGAGCCCGGAGCGATCACACCCGGCAGCCGGGCGAGGAACGGCATGGACAGCGATTCTTCGTACATCAAGCGCTTGTCGAACCAGCCGTGGTCGCCGAGAAAGAACCCCTGGTCCGACGTGTAGACCACCAACGTGTTGTCGGCCAGGTCGTGCTCGTCGAGATGGTCCAGCAGACGACCCACACTGTCGTCGATCGAAGCGATCGTGCGGAGGTAGTCCTTGATGTAGCGCTGGTAGCGCCAACTGATCTCTTCGGCTTCGGTCAGGCCTGGCGGCACCGGCGACTTGAGATCGATGATCGGATCCAGGTCCATCATCCGCATCTCCATCGCCTTGACGACCTCGGCACGTCCGGCGTGGTCGTCGAACAGCGTTGCCGGTTCGGGGATCTCGACGTCGTCGTACAGCGTGAAATGTTCGCGGCTCGGCTCCCACGTGCGATGCGGGGCCTTGTGGTGACACATCAGCGCGAACGGTTTGTCGGGGTCGCGGTCACCGAGCGTGCCGTCGAGCCAGGCAATGCAGTCGTCGGTGATCAGGTCGGTGACGTAGCCGCCGCGCTCGACGATCGCATGGCCCGCCCCGCTCGGATGGGGTTCGAGCATGACCGGGTTGTGATAGTGGCCCTGGCCGGGCAGCACCCGCCACGTGTCGAAGCCGGTGGGATCGTGTTCGGGGCCGTGACCGAGGTGCCACTTCCCGAACAACGCGGTCTGGTAGCCGGCCGCCTGCAGTTGCTTCGGATAGGTGTCGAGTGCGTTGTCCATGTGCGTGTCGAGTGTGGTCACGCGATTGACGTGGTTGTAGGTGCCGGTCAGCACCGCTGCACGGCTCGGCGTACAGATCGAGTTCGTGCAGAAGCACGCGTCGAGGCGCATGCCTCCGTGCGCGATGCGGTCGAGGTTCGGCGTCTGGTTGATGACCGATCCGTACGCCGAGATGGCGTGTGCCGCATGGTCATCACTCATGATGAAGAGAATGTTCGGTTGCCTCACGGACGACATGGTGCCAGGCGGCGGTCACGTTGTGCCAGGCACAACGTGACCGGCCCTACGCTGTGTGGGCGGCGCCGTCTGCGGGCTTGGTGAAGTTGCAGGCGAGGTCGATCAGCAGTCGGGTACCGAAGCCGCTGGCACCCTTGGCCTGCACTCCGGCGTCGGCCGGGTTCTCCATCGGCCCGGCGATGTCGAGGTGGGCGTACGGCACGTCACCGGTGAATTCGGTGAGGAAGATCGATGCCGTGATCGTCCCGGCGTACGGGCCGCCGATGTTGCGCATGTCGGCAACGACTGAGTCGAGGAG
>RCMY010000104.1_pt1 | contig 76324 bp, 70 predicted proteins | sample 2041341 | NCBI WGS metagenome assembly RCMY01 (sample SAMN09708234, study PRJNA481090) | Marine sediment metagenome, whole genome shotgun sequencing project. | reverse complement strand
TTTTTGGATTTCGGCTTTCTGCCTTAGCCTTTTCTCCTTTCTAATTACTTCTTTGGCTTCAGCCTCTTCGCTAAGTTTATTATTTTCTTTGACTCTCTGTTTTGTTTCAGCTTCTTTTTTACGTTTTCTCTCCCTCTCGACTTTATGGTTGACCTCTCTTTCTTGGAAAAAATCAATCGCAATTTGCTTTTCTTTCTTTATATTCAATATCTTCTTCTGATCTTTATTTGCGGATTCTTCTAGAGCACTCTTTTTGAGTGATGAAGTAAGTAAGCCCCTAACATAATAGGCGACTTGCGTAAAAGTTTTGTCTATTGGATTCCAATCTCCTATTGGCCTTTCATCTTTGTGGAAGACATGTAGTTCCCCAAAATTAAAACTATAGTCGTCGAAGGTAAATTCAACGTCCCATGGGCAATCATCGAGAAGTATGGGTATAACAATAGCCTTGCCCTCTTTATAGCGGTCTATGACCATTTTAAATTCATCTTGCTTGATGAATTCACAATACATAAAAGTATTGCTCAGTAAAAACAGGAATACATCTGTATTGTCTAATCGTGATACACTTCGTGGTTTCCATCGCTGCCCACGCTTAATGGCATCATCACTCCATATAGCTATATTGAAGTCCTTTTCCAAGGGTTGTAAATGAAGTAAAAGATGCTGTAGCACATCTTTATCTTGGCTGGCATAAATCGTAAAGATATTTTTCGTTGAACTCATCTTTAAAAAAGTGACTGTAAGTAAAATCTTGGTATAAATTAAGGATAAAAACTACCTGAAGTTTTGAATTTGAGAAATTCCCTCCTTCCTCTTAAAATAGAGAATAATATTATTAAAGGCGGTACTATCAATGAATTTATTTTCGTTTTGGGCAGGGATTAAAATTCCACTATTTTATTGCTATTTTTACTACAATTAGGAAGTGATAGAAATAGCCTTGGAATCGCAAAACGAAGAACATATTCGATTATTTAAGTCCCTATTCATCGGAAGAGACGATGTTTTTGCCATTCGTTGGGAGAAACCTGCCCGTTCGGCAGGCTGGGGAAGTAAAAGCGGCTACATGCCCGCCTACTTATACGACCCTTACCGATATAGGTTGCACAAAATCAATGATGGAACATTTAAGGACTTTACCGAAAAATCTTTTTTGCCCTTAAAGGACGGTCAGGTTCTCAAACGTATAGAAGGCGAACAACAAATAGGCATTTATCCTATGCTCCAAGACAATACATCTTGGTTTATTGCAGCCGATTTTGATAAGGAAAACTGGCAACAGGAATGCAAGGATTTCATACTGCTTTGTGAGTCCAAAAACATACCGGTCTATTTGGAGCGTTACCGTTCCGGAAACGGCGGGCACGTTTGATTGTTTTTTGAAACACCCCATCCCGCAGTGAAAAGCAGAGCGATTTTTAAACAACTACTTGAAGAAAGTGGCACATTTTCTATATTCGATAAAAGGTCAAGTTTTGACAGATTGCTCCCCAACCAAGATTTTCTTTCGGGCCAGCGTCTAGGCAATCTTATAGCCTTGCCCTTACTTAAACCAAATGTCGAACAGGGTAATAGCTGCTTTATCGATCCCGAATCTTTCGCTCCGTATGAAAGTCAGTGGGAGTTCCTGAAGCTAATAAAAAGGATGAAAGTAGCTGAACTGAATATTTTGTACGATTCTGTCGTAAAAAATAATTCGAACAATTTAAATGCCCCCCCTTCAGATAACAAACTTGTTATCATTTTGGATAACGAAGTCCGTATGAACAGAACGGGGTTGACTTCTCCATTAATCGATTTTATAAAGACAAATTATAGTGTTGCCAATCCCGACTATTTTATTAAAAAGAAGATGGGCCGAAGTACTTTGGGCACTGAGCAATCCTTCAACCTTATTTTGGAATCGAAAAATGAGGTCGTTCTTCCGAGGGGGGACTATCGGACAATTACATCGATTTTGTAACACACAGAAAGTCGACTTTGAATTCCGGGACAAAAGAAAAAAATCGGAAGACATACCTTTTACTTTAGCACTCAGTTTCTGAACCACCAGAAAACCATACTATCCGCCGTTCACAAAAAGGATTTAGGGGTAATTACGGCACCGCCGGGATCTGGCAAAGCTATAATGGGACTGAAAATAATTGCAGACAAACTTCAGCCCACTCTGATGGTCGTTCATAGAAGACAACTTTTGAACCAGTGGATGGAGCGTGTCGAGGTTTTTTTGAAGATACCCAAAACCGAAATTGGCAAAATAGGTCAAGGCAAAGCAAAAATAGGAAAACAGGTTACCATAGCTATGATTCAAAGTCTGTCCAAAAAATTGGATGACCCCGAAATTTCTAAAACATTCAAGACGGTTATCATTGACGAATGTCACCACATTCCAGCTAAATCCTTTGCCGCTACCATTTCCAAACTTTCCCCCTATTACCAATACGGGCTAACAGCGACCCTCTTTAGAAAAAACAGCAATGGCAAGCTGATATTTGCCCATTTGGGCGAACTCATTGCCAACATCAAACCGCAGGATATAGAAACCTTCAAAAAAGCACGGGTTATTATAAGGAATAAAAACTTGGATGTTCCCTTTAATTCAAAGACGGATACGTTCGAAACCTTGTCCAAAGTCTTGATACAATTAGAAATGAGGGACGGCAGGCTCATTTAGAAGAACAACCGGTAAACTTTAGTCGAATTATCCACGTTTATTCCAATGATAGAATGGGGTTTATTCAATGGAAGGATGCCTTGGAAGAAAGACTTTACTAAAAACTAATTGAAAATGAACATCGATGGGGATATTATTCTACAGTAATTGAGTTCAATAGTGCATAACTCAGCACTATTCTCCTGTTTCAAGTTAATCACTCAAATAAATACATCAATTAGTGCTTTTAAATGCACTTTTCAAACATTTACCAACAATAATACTTAATTTTGATAGTAAAAGAGCCATATAATGCACTTTAAGAAGTTAGTAAAAAGTATGAAGGAGCGGAGAGAGATACTTAAGGTTACCCAAGAAATGCTGGCAGACCTTTCAGGCGTGGGCCTTCGAACGCTCAAACAGTTTGAAAGCGGTAAGGGCAATCCAACCTTGGAAACTTACAAAAGTTGGCAAATGCCTTAGGTATGGAACTCACCTTTCAAATAACCAGATCAGCAGTTGACGAATGAGACAAGCAGCCGATCTGTACAAAAAGAAGGAGGCGGGACTGTTGACACAAAAAGACGACGGAAGTTTTATCTTCCGTTATCATGATCAATGGTTTCAAGACAATGATTTACCCTCCATTAGTCTAACTCTACCTAAAAGCCAACAGGAGTATCAACTAGACTTAAAAAGCTTTAAAGATCTTAAAATTTTTGGATGTTTTTGAAGTCACCATTTTATTTCCCGCCAAAAATTTTTCTGGACAAAGCACTGAACACCTTTTTTATCGGAATGAACATTCTTTTTGGATAAGGTCCAAAATCGGATAATGCAAATGTGGCGAAAACGTTCGGCTTGAAATAGGGGCGCAGATATTGCGAAAGGGAATATTTCTCTTTTGTCAAAAACTGTAGGCTATTGGTAATGTCCGTTATAATTTCGATCCAGTAAACCCCTTTTTTATAATCACTTTGTGATGGTATTTCATTCTCAAGTATATGTCGGTATTGTAAATACGGGAAGTTGATCCCGCACTTAACGGCAAGGCTCGTTGACAGGTTGTGACGTCCGTTTACTTCAATGAGTTTATAGATACCGGTTCGGTCATCCATCTTAAATTCGGTACAGGCATAACCGCTAAAGCCCAAAGCTTGTAAAATTTTTCTGCCGGGTTCGATCACTTCTGGAATATCCTTACTTAAAACGACTCTTGGTGACCCCCACCATGGCGGTGCATTTCTAATATGTTGGGCCGTAAATTCAACCAATGGTTTGCCTTCCCAGAAATAGGCATTATAATTTACAACATTAATATCATCCCCCGGAATAATTTCCTGTAGCATGACCTCAAGCCCCGCATCGACCGACTGATTATAAACGGAAATTAATTCCTCCTCATTTTCTACCACAAACATTTTACGTTTGAAATGATCGAAAAAGAGATGGCTTTGACTTGGTTTTACCAGACACGGGAAATCGACTTGTTTTGCATAGGCCACAACATCTTCCAAACTGCTCGGAATAATCGTTTTTGGCGCTGGAATACCGTTCTCATCCGCAATTGCATACGTATATTTTTTTTCTATAAACTTCTGTACAACGTCCCAATCGGGGCAAGGCACATTGAAACGACTTTCCAATAATTCCTTGTTTTTTACAACAGCCACCAAGGTTTCATCGGATGCCGGGTATAAAATTCCGTCGCCAAATTGTTCTGCACTTTTCAGCAGAAGTTCAATAAATTCTTTTTCATGTGTTTCCGGATGTGGTGATGCTACACTGTGTGTAACATACTTGGAAAGATAGGCCACATCTTCGTCTTTGTAATGCATTACCACTATGGGAACACCCATTACTCCGAGTGCACGAACAACTCCCAAGGCAGGCTGCTGGCCAGAAAGTACATAAGCAGGTTTTAAATTCACAATTTTAATTTATTGATTAGCATACATATAATGACTCCTCATTTGTAACAGTGAAACAACCGTAAATGCGATATACCCTCATTATTATTTGCCTTTTGATACTGGCTATTTCTAAGGGAATTTGCTATTTGTTTTGGTCAATCAGTGACACTTTGAAAGATAGTGCAATGATATAAAAAAATAGGGTTACTCATTCCTTAAATCCCTTTTCTTAACGCTTCAACTTCACGTTTTATTATCCCCTGCATTAAATGGATTTTGAAAGTACGTTTAATGATGGTCATGATGCCCTGTAGGAGCAATAGAATAGAGATTCGTCGCTTCCTGCATCGGTGAATAATTAAATATCCGTAAAGTATGCCAGTTGAATCTTTGGTACTATAAGATCAACTACTCCCTAAAATCTTCGGCCCCAACCACAACCATCCCATAGCGGTCAAAAACACAAAAAAGAACCAGATACTCGAAATCTGTTTCGGCACCGACCTTTTTTGGGTAATTGACGATGCGCCATCAAAAACCCTTTTATTGGCCAATTGTATTTGATAACGGGTCAAGGCTTGATAACTACTGCTGTCCATAACGAAGAACCGATGGGTTGATGTGGAATCGTTTCGTATCCATAGCTCGTTCCATCCAGCTTTTTGCGGGTAGACGGTGCCGGTCCAGAGTTCGGGTATATCGGGATGCTGCTCTATGGGAATCTCATTTCCATGGGGACCGACGATTTCGGGGCGGTCAAAGGTCGTTCGCAAGTCAAAAGTGTAGGGCATGTCGCGAAAGGCCAGTTCATTTTTTTCTGACCAGGTTGTCGAAACCTCTTCGCTTTTGCTCAATTGGCCGATAATTCCGGACCAAAATTCTTGATAGGCTGTGGAATGGCCTCCTAAGATCCATTTGTAGGTGTTTTGGATTGTTGATGTCCCGACGCGGCCCTTTTCCGTTCGTCTGTAGGCCGTAAGGATTGCTTTATTGTCGTCGTGGATTTTCTCCTCGTCACCATGGATTTTCTCCAATCCAAGTGCAGGTTTAAAGTGAAACGGGTATTTATCCGCCTTCAGTTTCGGCCATTTTTGCAAGCTGGTTTCCGTACTTTCGTCGTTTACGAAATCAAATTTTAATGTCCGTTTAGGTGCATAGAAAAATCGGTGATTTGGCTGAATGAATACACCAAGACCATCCTTTTCCATAGCTTCTATCAAAGCATTTTTCGATTTCTCGGAAAGATTTACATAACTGTCCGAATCAATAATCAATACATCGAAATCTTCTAATTGTTTCCGGGAAAAAGTATAGACGGGCGTGTTACCCGTATTGAAGTATTCAAATTTATATTTGCCCTTGGTCAACCGACTGCGTACCGTGAGTTCATGGCTCATTTCGGCTAGGTAGTTCTTAAGATACTTGGATTCAAACGTTGGGAAACTGTTGACCAACAGTATTTTTAAAGACGTTTTAGGTGATACGGTCACGGGTAGCGATTCGCTTAAGATGGTGTTTCCTGTCGAATCTTTTTCAATAAGGGAATAGATATAGCTGCCCTCCACTTTCATTTCGGTGGAAAGTGAAAAGTCTGTTTGCTGCGAGGTTCTCATAACCACCGGATCCGAAACCACTGAATCAAAGGCCACCGAATCCAATCCCGTGTCGCCAAGTGCTGTCAAAACAAGGTGGTGACCATTTGCCGGAGCGTTGAACCTTCCGCTGACCAACAATTCTTCCCCTATCGTGATTTCTCGATTATACTTTAGTACAACGATTCCTTTTGGCGTGTCCGAACCCAAATATAAAGCGGGCACACTGTCGAATTGCCAAAAATCAAATGGCCGAATCCCATCTCCCAGAACGAACAGGGGAGCTACGGAATCCAAAGCACCTCCGATACCTTTGTTCATTTGATAGGGAATAACTCTCAAACCACTATAGTTCTGTCGCAGACTGTCGAGCCGATCTTTCGAATAGGCATTCGTGATCAAAACCCCGGCATTGGTTTCAACCTTGCCCAAAGTCATCGGTTTTAGGACCATCATCGCCAAGGACGTTATCGCTAACAGGGCGACAAGGCCGTTTCCAAAAAAGCGGATATTGGGTTTCTTCGGATTTTCTTTCCAAAGAAACAACAGCCAAAGTACTGCCCCACCGAGAAGTACCGGCCATAGCCATTTGTGATGAAGGAAGTGCAGATTTTCAATCATCCGGATTCAATTCTTGGAGCAACAGCTCGTTGATTTCCCCGACGAAGACCTGCTGACGGGCGACATCCGGTTTTGAAGGGGGTATAGCCTTTAAAAGCCCGTTCCGCACCATCTCCAACTGTGCTTTGTCGCTTCCGGCCCTGTCCGCAAGCCACCTTAATTCTTGCAAGGTTATTAGATATTTGCCGGGCTGCTCTACCGCCAAGGAAGCCAGCTCTTTCCCTGCCGCTTCGAAGAGCGTTCTGTCTGCCTTTCCGATACTCTTGTCTTGTTGAATAAGGGTCTCGAGGCGCTCCACCGCTTTTCGAATCGCCGGAAACACAAGGGATTCCTCAAGATTTTCTTGCTTATGAACGCTGCTTACCGCTGTGATATCTCCGGTCAAGCGGTTAGCCTCCTTAATAGGCGGAGCATCAAAACCGATACGGTGCACGTAGACGCGGGAACTGTTCTTGATCTCCTGAATCAGTTTCAGCGCCTTATATTGATATGGCAACGATTTCTCGGGTGCGTGCAGACGCAATTGAAGTTCGGCATCCCACATTTGCTGCATCGCCTGTCTCAGCATACTTTTTAGCGATTGGGTGAACAGGGTAGATTCCTCGGGATTATCGTGGTTGTGCAAATAGTTCTCCAGTGGACTTTCCTGCTTTTCACCATCTTCTACTTCTTCATGACCGTGGGCCTCCTCATTATCCGCATCGTGATCATGGGTATAGGCAGCTGTAGGATCGTCAGAGGTTCCATCAAGAGGTATGGCTCCGCCCTGAATCGATGAATCGTCCTCGTCGCCCATAAATTGTCCGTATTTTAAGCGTAACGCTTTTTGTTCGCCGCCTAGTGTATTACTTGTCAGCTTGAATTTTTCCTGCGGCATGTTGTTCCGGTCGGCTATCAATTTTTCGGTATCGATAATCAATTGACGCTGGCTCCTGAAATAGGCGGGCATCAAATCGGCGCCCATGGTGCTTTCCATCGCGAACTGGTCCGACACGGTATCCTCGATGACCGCAAAATAGGTCTCGCTACGGCTCGTGTTCGGCCGCGGATTTTTCGTATCGGTAACGCCGATATAAAAATAGAGTTCGTCACCAGGGGCCATATCCAGTTGATCAAGATCGATTTGTTTTGTCAAATCCTGGCTTTTACTTCCCTTATCCAGACCCTCATTAAAAGCCATCCGCTCTTCCCGAAATTTGACGGATTCCCCCTCGCCGCTACTGACGGTGGAGACAATATAGGCTTCTTGCAGCCCGTAGTCATCACTTATCGAGGCCTTTATGTTTAGTATTTTTGTTTCCACGGATGTAAAGGAGACGAACTGGTCTAAATTCCTTATTTCCACTACAGGAGGTTCATCCTCCAACACTTCCAGCGCATAGAGTTCTGACTGGTAGGATGCGCCGTCGGTATCCGTAAACCTAAAGTTATAGAATCCCGAAGTTTGTAAGATCGTACTGTGGAAATACCCGTTTTCGGAATTGTTCATGGGTCGGCTATTTTCCGAACTTTCCCATATCACCGTGTCAACGGGGGTATCGAATTGAATGTTCCAAAAAACCCGTGAACCCTTCAACGCCCTGACTTGCATCTTCGATTGGTGGATGGGGCCTAGTTTGGTATAGGATGGGGGACGTATCGTCAGTTTTTGGGATATCAAAACTGGCGGTTCATATTTCACCGCGGTGGAATCCAAGGGATGGAAGGTAACTTTTTGAATATCCGGAAGCTCCCCAGCATTTTGGAACCCCTCGGCCCAACCGGAGTTATATCCCCAAAGAGCCAAAACGACGAATACTGTGAAAACGCCCACTGCAAGGCGGATGGGAACCTGTGGCCGTACGTTCTTGATGTTCCCGGATAGGGTTTGGCTCACTTCATGGCGCTGGAGCCATGCCAAATCCGAAAGTTTTTCCTTTGGAAGCAGTAAGAGCCCCGTACTATGCTGCATAGCATCCAACTGCCTGTCAACGTACTTGCCGACCTGCTCCAGCGACAGACGCCACGGCCTTCTAAAGACGAAAACAAGTGAGGCAACGACAATACCTATGCTAATGGCAAACCAGCTATTGAGCGTCAGAGCGTATCCCAAAATTGCCGGACCAAGACCGTACAAAAATATCTCGAGCAATTGCAAGAGTTGCCAGCGCCTTTTGAACCCGAGCAGTATTTTTTTTCCGCTATCGCTCATTGCTTTCTGTATTTTGCCAAAATTCGCTCGGCTATCATAACAAGAATCAAAATTCCCCAAATCCAAGTTGATAGATCCATCCGTTCCATGGATTTGGACGTGCCGGTTTTTTTTGTGTATTCCGGTTTAAAAGCATCTGTGTCCATGCTACGGGGGTCATATTGCGCAACCTCATCCTCAAAGTCGTGATGTACCGGTAAGAGCATCAGTAATTTGTCGGCCAAATATCCGGAAATTATATTTTCACTGGTCAGACGCCTTGTAAGATGATATTCGTTTTTTTGCCCACCTGGCACGATCAAGGCGTCGGCCAATGCATCGGGCCTGTATTTCAAATACGGCAGGCTATCACTTTTTATCGGATTTGTTCCCAGCCAGATCGCAAAATCGTAGGTATCAAAGCCTACGGAATCGATGTTCTTTATTGAATCGTCGTTAATCACTGTTTCGGTGTTTGTCACTAAATCAATGTTGTTCGATGAATCGAGAGCCTTCACTGAATCGAGAACCTTCGCTGAATCGAGAGCCTTCATTGATTCGGGGACCTTTAACGTGTCGACCGAAATATCCCTTTCTAAATATTTTGAGATTGCCCTGTATGCGGCACTGATATACCGCACTTCTTGTAGAAGGCTATCGGTATACACCACGAGCACGTTTAGGGTATCGTTGCGTTGCAATGGCAATCGGCGCCCTGCCAACGTTACACTATCCGCACTTTTATCGATTTTGATTTCTTCACTTGCTTGGGAAACCTTACGGGTTTCGAAACCTAAACGCTTACCATCACCGACCATTGTAAACAGTTCAATGCTATCGCTCTTTCGGCGAGCCGCCAGCACATGTTTTGAGGTGTGGTTATCATCCTCAACGATTACAAAATTGATTATTTTGTCCGTATGTGGGCGTATCCCCCGTATTCCAGAAACCAAGGCTTTTGTAAAGACAATAATACTGTCCGAAGGCAAAGACGTCATTTCTTGAGCTAGTTGCCAATACTTCGGGGGCGTCTTATCGGAAGTCTTCGAATCGTAGTCAGTAATTTCAGGAAAACCATTGGCAAGAACCCGCGTGGCGCTGACAGGGAGGGTGTCCAGCAGTTTCTCCATCTTTTCGGATTGCAGCAATGCGGGTTCCACGAGATAGGTGAGCGGTATGTTTTTGACTGGGGTGTTCAGATGGGGACCGGCAAGAATGAACGTCAACAGAAGAATAGTTAACATACGAAGTGCCAGCAACCACCATTCATTTGGGCGAATGGAACTGCTATGGGCCGGTTCTGATTTCTTGAGCAGTTTTATACTGCCTATTTTGATGATAAACTCCTTTTTTCTGCTCCACAAATGGATGGCCAGCGGAACAACAATTCCGAGGGCGGCCCATAAAAAGGAAGGATTCGAAAAGGTCATCTAACAAAAGGTCTTTAGACTAGGGTGCTACGCCGTATTAAAAATAACCGGAGCGCTTCGGCAATGGGCTCGTCCAGTTGAAATATTTGGTATCCGATACCTTGGCGCAGCAGCGTGCTTTTATTCTCCGACATGAGGGTGGACAGAGATTGCAAATAATCGGGCTTCGCCGTTTTAGCGTCCACCTTCACTTTATTTCCGGTCTCCAGATCTTCAAAAATAACAGTGTTAGCATAATCGAACTCCATTTCTCTGCGGCCCATAATCTGTAGAACCACCACCTCGTTTCGGGCGGTCTTCAGGTTTTTGATGGTCTGGGTCAGCTCATCACCGTACTCATATAGATCCGTAATAAAGAAAAGCAGCTCTTTTTGCCTTCGATCGTGCAGCTTGTCAAAGGCAACTGTGTTTACCGGCCATTTGCCCTGCGCATCGATATGCACCAAACTATGAAGGAAACGCTGAAAATGTCTTTTCGAAACGCTTGGCCGAAGTTGTTGCAGACGCTTGTCGTTCAGGGCATACAACCCGATGGCGTCGCCTTGATTTTGGGCCAGATGGGCCAAAGAAGCGGTCAACACCTTGGCATAGTCCATTTTTGACATGCCGTCTTCGGTATGTCGCATCGATTTGCTGGCATCCATGATGAATTTGACCGAGGTATGGGTGTCGATTTCGGATTGCTTGATATAGTACCTTCCGGAGCGGGCCAACATTTTCCAATCCAACAAGCGTATATCGTCACCAGGCCCGTAGCCGCGGTATTGGCTGAATTCGATGCCCGCCCCTACCCTACGGCTTTGGTTGCGGCCTGATAGATATCCGTCAACAATGACCCGAGCGATCAACGACAGACCGGCAATGCTGTTGATGATCTTGGGCCGTAACAAGTCTTGATAATTTTGTTTCATGGGATATCATGCTTTGGCGGCCAGATCTATGGATGCCAATAGTTCACGGGATACCGCTTCGGAGGTTATCCCCTCAGCCTCGGCCTTAAAATTCACGAGGATGCGATGTCGCAATACGGGCAAGGCCACCTGCTCGATATCGTTCGGGGTGACCGATAGGCGACCCTGCAACAGGGCACGGGCCTTCGCGGTTAATATCATGGCCTGCCCTGCCCTGGGGCCCGCGCCCCAGACCACCCATTCCTTTGCATAGGCATTGGCCGTAGTTTCCGGGCGGGTCGCCCGCACTAAGCTGCCCACAGCGTGTATAAGTTCATCGCTAATATGCACCTCTCGTACCATTTGTTGCAGCCGAACGATATCTTCACCGGTCAGTATTTTTTTAACGGCAGCTTGTGCGGATCCCGTGGTATTTTTTAGGATCTCGTTTTCTTCGGATGCGCTGGGATAGCCGATTTTGATATAAAGCAGAAAACGGTCCAATTGCGCTTCCGGTAGTGGAAACGTTCCGGACTGTTCGATGGGGTTCTGGGTGGCCAGAATAAAGAAGGGGCGATCCATAGCATAGGTTTTTCCGGAATAGGTGACCTCAAATTCCTGCATGGCCTCCAACAAGGCCGCTTGAGTTTTCGGCGGTGTACGGTTGATTTCATCAGCGAGGATGATATTCGCAAAAATGGGGCCCTTGTGGAATTCAAAAAAATGCCGCCCCGTGGTAGGGTCCTCCTCCAATATTTCCGTGCCGATGATATCCGAGGGCATCAGATCGGGCGTGAACTGTATCCTTTTGAATTCAAGATCGACGGTCTGAGCCAGCGTCTTGACCATCAAGGTTTTTGCCAAGCCAGGTACGCCCTCGAGCAGGACATGGCCACCGGCCAGCAGCGCAATCAGTAGTTGTTCGACGGTATCCCCCTGCCCTACGATGACCTTGCCGATTTCATCCTTTAAATCGGACAATTTTGCGGTCAAGGTTTCCACTTCCTGTTTGATTTCCATTAGTTCCTTATCCATATCCTAATCATTAAGACGTAAGGGCGTACATCACGATATTCACCCCGAAACGGGTATTGTCAATTTTATAATAACGCTTGTTCCTAAAATCATAGTCCCATTCGCATCCATAGTCCTTATTGCTGTAAAGAACCGCGATTCTTCCGTTTATTTCTATGGCCTTTAGATATTCGTGCACCAAATCGTCTCCCCAGCCGTTCAATTCCTGAGACGTGGTAGGCGGCCCGTCATCAAATTCGAAAAAAATGCTGTAGATTTCATGATTATTGGGAATCTTTTTTAACGCATCGTCTCCGAAAATTTCGTCCATCTGGCGTTCAAAGGATTTGGCGAAAAGGCCGTCGATATCATGGTTACAATCATCCACAAAAACAAAACCCCCATTGTTGACATATTTCTCAAAATTCTCTCTTTCCGCCTTCGTGAACTGCACCAGTTTATGTCCGGAAAGATAACAAAAGGGACAGCCAAAGATAGCCTTACTGGCCAACTCAACGATATTTTCGCGCGTATCCACTTTTAGGGTGGTGTACTCTACCAGGGAATTCAGCAAATTGGACGGCATACGCTGGTCTACGTCCCAATCGCCGGATTCATATTGTATTCTAGTAAAGAAAAAAGCATCGTTCACGCGTCATCTAAATTTATCGAAAATCTTATCCGGAACCTATCCAAAGAAAAACTGGTAGTGATGAAGATATCAAAACAACCAGTCGTTATTATATTTAATAGCTTAAACCGCGTCCGAAAGACTGGTAAAGGTAAAATCCCTGATTTTCATATAGGGAATCAAATTACCCTCTACCCTGACTTGTTCACCGAGCGTTTCAAGGTTATTCAGCATAATAATGGGACTCTCGTTGAACCTAAAATTCTTCACAGGATATTTGATTTTACCGTTCTCGATATAAAAAGTACCGTCGCGCGTAAGCCCCGTGTAGAGCAACGTCTGCGGATCTACGGAACGGATGTACCAAAATCGGGTTACCAAAATTCCCTTTTTCGTACCCTTGATCAGTTCATCTATGGATTCATTTCCGCCCGCCATGATAAAGTTGCTGGGGTAAGGCACCGGTTCCACTCCTTTTTCCTTGGCCCAAAAACGATCGTAGGCCAGGTTTTTTACCACCCCGTTTTCCATCCATACGGTCTTTTTGAGCGGTTGGCCCGATCCGTCCCAAGTGGAGGTAGGCACGTCTGGATGCAGGGGGTCGGACCAAAGCGTTACCCGTTCGTCCACAATTTTGGAACCCAATTTATTACCGCCTTCCTTTGACATAAAACTACGGCCTTCATCGGCCTGTCGGGCATTCAAGGCGCGACCTAAACCTTGCAAAAGACCCAGTGCGGCCGAGGGCTCAAGGATTACTGTATATTTTCCGGGCTCGATGGCTTTCGCCTCCTTTGAGAGCACCGCTTTGTCGATAGCCACTTTCGAGGCCTCGGCGGCATCGAACTTTGAGACGTCGTTAAAATCACGGGTGACCCAGCCGGACCCCGTACCGTCTTCGGTACGCATGGTCACGGTAAATTCCATGCTTGTAGCTTTGTTATAGACGAAAAGTCCGTTGGAATTCAATATCGCCTCAAAACCTGCGGAATCATCTAAAAATCCCGCCGCCGTTACCCCTTTTGCCTCGGCGGGAACAATACTGCTATTCGCCACTTCGGCGCGATATTCCGGGGTTATATTAGCGGTGGCCTCTACATAATTGACCGCCTTGTCATAGGTTTGCGGTGCCAAAGGATCCATAAACTCCGGGTTCTCCGGCGACAATTTTGCCAGCTCCTCGGAACGTGCCACTACCCTTTTTAACGACTCGTCATCGAATTCGTCAATAGTAGATGTTCCTGATCTTTTGCCGAAATTGGACTGCACCACCAAAGATTGGTTGGATTGGTGACCTGAAGTGCTTACGGAATTCCGTGCATAGCGAATGTTCCCGCTTTCACTGGCCGATAGGTTGATTACGCAGCCGTCTGCGGTGGAAAAGCTCAAGGCTTTCTCCATAATATTTCTAGCTTCTTCTTCTGTATATAATGCCATGGTGTTTTTTATTAGGATAAAACTGGAGTTAAACGGTTCTGCCGGTATTAATGACGTTAATGCCATTAAAACGCGTGGTAGAACTACCGTGCGACACGGCACTGACCTGCGAAGGTTGCCCCTTACCGTCAAAGAACGATCCGAACTGGCGATAGTCTTTTTCGTCACAAATCTTCGCACAGGAATTCCAAAATTCCTGAGTGTTGGACTGGTAGGCCACGTCATTCAGCATACCGACGATCTTTCCGTCCTTGATTTCGTAGAACACCGTACCGCCGAATTGAAAATTATACCGTTGCTGATCGATGGAATACGATCCGCGGCCGGCGATGTAGATGCCCTTCTCGGTATTTTTAATCATTTCGTCTACGGAATACGGATCTTTGCCTGGCTCGAGCGAAATGTTCGGCATGCGTTGAAACTGTACATCGTTCCAGCTCTGCGCATAGCAGCAACCATGGGATTCATTCTGATCTATGATATGTACCTGATCGCGAATAGCCTGATAGTTCACCAATATGCCATTTCTAATAATATCCCACTTCTTGCACTCCACCCCTTCGTCATCGTAACCTACGGCCCCCAAAGAGCCCGGCTGGGTCTTATCGGCCACGATATTCACGATATCGCTTCCGTATTGGAAGTCCCCCGATTTCCACTTGTCGATTGTAGCGAAACTCGTTCCAGCATAATTCGCCTCGTACCCCAGAACACGATCCAATTCGGTCGGGTGGCCAACGGATTCATGAATGGTAAGTCCCAAATGATTGGGTTCGAGCACTAGATCGTATTTTCCTGGTTCCACCGACTTGGCGGTCAGCATTTCCTTGGCTTGTTTGGCCGCTATACTGGCATCTTCCACCATATCGTAGCTATTGCGGTATAGGGTAAGTCCCGCCGCACCCTGCAGTTTTTCCGAAGCTAGCCCGTCCATATACTCATAGCCGAGGCCCATGGGCGCACTCATGGCGTCTCTTGTCTTAAACTGGCCGGCGGCCTGGTCTACCGCCGTAACCCCGAAAGTAGGCCATATCCGATGAACATCTTGATCGATGTACGAACCGTCGGTAGAAGCAAAATATTTTTGCTCGTTGACCATAAAAAGTGCGGAGTTCACAAAGTTGGCTCCATTGTCAAGTGCGGCCGCATTGGCGTTCAGCAGCAATTCTACCTTCTCGGAAACAGGCACGTCCTTAAAATCTTTTTTGATCGGCGTTTTCCATGAAACTTCGCCTTTTCCGGAAACAGGTGCCAAAACTACTGGTTCCTTTTGGAACTTTGAATTGGCCTTGGCGATAGCTACCGCCTGTTCGGTCGCTTTTTTTATACCATCCTCTGTCACAGAATTAGTGGATGCAAAACCCCAGGTGCCATTGGCAATGACCCGGATTCCGATACCAAAAGATTCGGTGTTCACCACATTCTGCACCTTATCTTCACGGGTAAAGACATATTGGTTCAGATACCGCCCGATCCGGGCATCGGCATACGTGGCTCCCATTGATTTCGCCGTATTAAGGGCCACATCGGCCATTCGTTTTTTAACGATCTTATCCATTCCCGGCGCGAGTAACGCCTCAGTGGGAATCTGGTTCCCCATCAATACTCCTGGCACCAAAAGTGCTCCCGCCCCCAAACTGGATAGCTGTACAAAATTTCTTCTTTTCATAAAGTAAAGTTTTTGATTAAGGCATGATAACACGCCCAGGTTAGTCGGCCCGTTTGGATTCGGAATCCTGAAATTAACCAATATATGGTTGTGCCTTCGAAACGACCAAAGCACAATATAAGCAAAAGCTGAATTGAAAGAATATCCAGCTAACGTTTTAAAAAGTAATTAACATTTACGAGCCCAAAATTGAGGATTCCGTAGGGACCGGTTTTTTCGGTATTCAATATTTTCCAAGAGATTTATATTTTTGTCTTTTAAAGATTGTGGAAGCTATTTACATAAGGGAGTATTTAAATTGATTGTTCACAAGTGCTTCTCTTGTTTTGTTCATGGGTATAATTTTTATAAAAATAGGGTAATGCTGTTATCCTTCAAAACCACGGGTGGTTTTGAAGACCATACTGGTAAAGAAAAAACCCCGTCCGCATAATTATGCTAACGAGGTTTTTTAAATGTTTAAAAAGAAAGGTTTAGAACTACTCCTTACCTTCCATTTTATCCTTCAATGCCTGTAAGGCCTCATTGGCGTCACCTAAAGTAGGCTTGGCCTCGTCGGCAGCAGCGGCTGCTTTCTTCTGAGCCTGTTTGACATTTCGTATTTCCTCTTCACGGAAAATCGCGGTATGACTGGCTACGACACGTTTGAAGTCTTTGTTGAATTCAATAATCTTAAATTCAGCTTCTTCGCCCTTACCAAGCTTTTTACCATCTTCTTTTTCCAAATGACGTTGCGGCACGAAAGCCGTAATGTCTTCGTTGAAGTCAATAGTTGCTCCTTTATCTACCATATCACCGATAGTCGCCGTGTGAATGGTGCCCAAGGCAAACTCCTTTTCGTATTTATCCCAAGGGTTTTCAGTAACCTGCTTGTGACCGATACTCAATTTGCGGCCTTCGACATCCAATTCAAGTACTTCTACTTCAATGGTATCGCCTACGTTGACGAATTCCGATGGATGTTTGATTTTCTTAGTCCAAGATAGGTCGGAGATATAGATCAATCCGTCGATACCTTCTTCCATTTCTACGAAAACTCCAAAATTGGTGAAGTTGCGAACGATACCTTTATGTTTAGATCCAACGGGATACTTAGACGTAATATCGGTCCATGGATCTGGCGTCAATTGCTTGATACCCAAGGACATTTTTCGATCTTCTCGGTCTAAAGTCAGCACGACTGCATCGACCTCATCACCAACGTTCACAAAATCCTGAGCCGAACGCAAGTGCGTTGACCACGACATTTCGGAAACATGGATCAGGCCTTCAACACCTTCTACTACTTCGACGAAGGCACCGTAATCTGCGATTACGACGACTTTACCTTTCACCTTATCTCCAATTTTGATCTCATCGCTCAAGGCATCCCATGGATGCTTCTCCAATTGCTTCATACCTAATTGGATACGCGACTTGTTCTCATCGAAATCAAGGATAACCACGTTGATTTTCTGATCTAAATCGACCACCTCGTTCGGGTGATTGATCCTGCTCCAAGATAGGTCGGTGATATGCACCAATCCATCTACGCCACCAAGATCTACGAACACGCCGTAAGAAGTGATGTTTTTAACAACACCTTCCAACACCTGTCCTTTTTCCAACTGGCTGATGATTTCTTTTTTCTGTTCTTCGATATCGGCCTCGATCAAGGCTTTGTGCGATACTACCACGTTTTTGAACTCATGGTTAATTTTCACCACCTTGAATTCCATGGTCTTACCTACATACTGATCGTAGTCGCGAATCGGCTTGACATCGATCTGCGAACCGGGCAAGAAGGCCTCGATTCCGAATACATCGACTATCATACCACCTTTCGTTCTACACTTCACAAATCCGCTTACGACCAATTCTTCGTCGTGAGATTTGTTCACCCTGTCCCAAGCCATAATCGTTCTGGCCTTTCTATGGGATAGAATCAACTGCCCACTCTTATCCTCACGGATATCAATAAGGACATCGACTTTATCGCCAACCTTCAAATCGGGGTTGTAACGGAATTCGTTCAGGGAGATAACACCCTCAGACTTTGCGTTTATATCGATAATCGCTTCACGCTCGGTCATATAGGTTACAGTACCTTCAACGACTTCTTCATCTGCAGTATCGACAAAATTCTCGGTAACGAGTTTTTCGAATTCCGCCAATTTGGCATCATCGACCGGCTCAATGCCCTCTTCGTATTTTTCCCAATCAAAATTCTCCAAGAATTCCTGGGGATCTTGTTTCGGGGTCTCTTCTTTCACTTTCTGTTCTTGTTGAACGTCCTGTTCCTGTTGTGCGTCGGTGGTTTCTTCCACCTCAACTGTTGCTTTTTCTTCAGCCATTTGCTGATTTCAATTTGTATTCTACGATGCTACAAGAGTTGAACAATCGCCGTAGAAGTTGTTAAAATTATGGTTTTCAGTATCCCTTTTTCTCTTGCTACCCTGTAAAAAAGGAGTGCAAAAATACGATATTATTATTGTTTTAGCAACCTTAATTAGAACAGGTTGTGGCCATCCGAAGAATTTTAGGCAATATCCCGTAAAGTAAATCAATTATCAGTATCTTGGGAGCCATTATTTTAACCATTTTAAAGTTTACTATTATGAGTGTTAAAGACAAATATCAGCCCGTTTTGAACTTGGGCGAGAAATTGAATATCAAAGACGGAGACGTATCTGAAGAAAACGGGGTCTTGAAGGTAAAAGGTCAAGCTAGCAACCAGTACGAAAAAAATCTGTTGTGGGACAAAATCAAGGAAATCGGCGGCGAAAATCCTTCGGATATCAAAGCCAACATTACGGTTGCCGATGAGAGCATATACGCCAAACACGTAGTAAAAAGCGGCGAATCTTTAAGCAAGATCTCCAAGCACTACTATGGCGACCCGATGAAATATAAAAAGATATTCGAAGCGAACTCGGGAATTTTGAAAAATCCCGATGTTATTCATCCGGATCAGGTTTTGGTGATTCCGAATCTGTAATTTCCTGCGCTATGCGACAACAACCGCAATGCGCAAATCGCCGAACGCGACAAACCAGTTGTAAGATATTCGGCAAATGACTGAATTAAAAATTGCAGGGGCGTCCAAAAATGGAACGCCCTTGCGGTTTTTTGACATGTTTGGTGTAAATTATACGGCTATTTCTCCATATACCGCCGCGCAATACTCTCCAAGCGTTCAAACTGTTCTTTCAAGCCCATATCGCTATTGTCGAATACAATGGCATCTTCCGCTTTTCGCAAAGGCGAAAATTCACGGTGAGTGTCAATATGATCCCGTTTTTGAACATTTTCGAGCACCTCTTGATAAGTCACCATCTCCCCTTTGTCCAAAAGTTCCTTATATCTTCGAGCAGCACGGGCCTGCAGTGATGCAGTCATGAAAATTTTAAGTTCGGCGTCGGGAAAAACGGTGGTACCGATGTCGCGACCATCCATGACAATACCCTTATCCTTGCCCATGGCTTTTTGCATATCCACCAGCTTATGGCGCACCTGTTCTATTTCTGCAATGCGGCTCACGTGTTTGGAGACCTCCATTTGGCGAATTTCCTTTTCTACATTTTCACCGTTCAGGTACATTTCGGAAAATCCCAATTCCGCATTCGGCACAAATTTCAGTCGCATATCCGGCAGCTGCTGCACAAGGTCTTGCAAGCTTTCGGGCCCATTCCCGATAAACCCATTGCGGATGGAAAAAAGCGTAACCGCTCGATACATCGCTCCGGTATCGACATACGCATATCCCAAAGCCCGAGCCAATTGCTTGGCCAGTGTGCTTTTTCCGGTCGAGGAATAACCGTCTATGGCGATAGTAATTTTTCGCATTACAATTTCTTCGGATTTTTCACTTTCTGTCCGGTAATCGCAATATCGACTACTTCATGCATCTCGGTTACGTAGTGAAATTTCACTCCTTTAAGATAATCCTTTTTAATTTCAAGGATGTCTTTTTCGTTGTCCTTACAAAGGATGATTTCTTTGATCCGCGCCCGTTTAGCAGCTAGTATTTTTTCCTTGATACCGCCCACGGGCAGCACCTTGCCCCTCAGTGTAATTTCACCGGTCATGGCAATACTTTTCTTGACCTTTTTCTGGGTGAAAAGGGATACTAGGGATGTCAGCATGGTAATACCTGCACTGGGCCCATCTTTAGGGGTCGCCCCTTCCGGAACGTGAATATGTACGTTATACTTTTCAAACACATCGGAATCAATCCCGAACCGATCGGCGTTGGATTTAATATATTCCATGGCAATCGTGGCGGATTCCTTCATCACTTTACCAAGATTTCCGGTAATATTTAAGGTACCTTTTCCTTTGGATAAAATGGATTCAATAAATAGGATGTCGCCACCAACGCTCGTCCATGCCAGTCCGGTTACAACACCGGCCACATCGTTATTTTCATACTTATCGCGCTCCATCCTGGCAGGGCCCAATATTTTCTCTACATCGTCTTTGGATATCTTAATATTGTACTCCTGCTCGGTGGCAATATTTTTTGCGGCATAGCGCACCATTTTAGCAATCTGCTTTTCCAAGGCACGTACGCCGGATTCACGAGTGTAGCCCTCGACGATTTTTTCCAATTGGGGCATTCCGATCTTGATATGCTTCGCCGTAAGGCCGTGTTCCTTAAGTTGCTTTGGCAACAGGTGTTTTTTGGCAATCATGACCTTCTCTTCAATGGTGTACCCGGTCACTTTGATGATTTCCATTCGGTCGAGAAGGGCCGGTTGTATGGTCGATAAATTATTGGCCGTCGCGATGAACATGACTTTGGATAGGTCATACCCCATCTCCAAAAAGTTGTCGTGGAACTCGCTGTTCTGTTCTGGATCCAAGACTTCCAACATTGCTGACGAGGGATCGCCCTGATGGCTGCTGGCCAGTTTGTCGATTTCATCAAGAATGAAAACGGGATTCGAGGTGCCCGCTTTTTTTAGGCTCTGCACTATCCTGCCCGGCATGGCACCAATATAGGTTTTACGGTGTCCGCGGATCTCCGCTTCATCGCGTAGGCCGCCCAATGATATGCGCACGTATTCCCTTCCCAAGGCTTCCGCAACGGATTTTCCAAGGGAGGTTTTACCTACCCCCGGAGGACCATATAAACAAAGAATGGGTGATTTCATATCATTCCGTAGCTTGAGTACCGCCAAATATTCGATAATTCGGCGCTTTACATCCTCTAGGCCATAATGATCACGGTCCAATATTTTTTCCGCCCGTTTCAAATCGAATTTGTCCTTTGAAAACTCGTTCCAAGGCAAGTCGAGGAAAAGGTCCAAATAATTTCTTTGGATGGAATATTCCGCCACTTGCGGATTCATACGCTGAATCTTGGTCAACTCTTTATCGAAATGTTCGCCTATTTCTTTGGTCCATTTTTTCTTTTTGGCCCTGGCCTTCATTTCCAGAACCTCGTCGTCATGGGATACACCCCCTAGCTCCTCTTGGATGGTCTTCATCTGTTGGTGCAGAAAGTATTCGCGCTGCTGTTGATCCATATCGCTGCGCACCTTACTCTGAATGTTGTTCTTAAGCTCCAATTTTTGCAGCTCGATGTTCATGTATTTCAAAGTGGCCAGCGCACGCTCTTGCAAACTGTTGATTTCCAATAGTTCTTGCTTTTCCTTCACGCCGAGATTGAGGTTCGACGATACGAAATTGATCAAGAACGAGTTGCTCTGTATGTTTTTGATGGCAAAAGAGGCCTCACTCGGTATGTTAGGATTGTCACGAATGATCCTCAGCGCCAGGTCCTTTATCGATTCGATAATGGCCAAGAACTCCTGTCCATCTTTCTCTGGGCGAGCTTCCGCGGTTTCCCGGACCGTTGCGGTCAAATACGGTTTTTCGGTCAATATTTCGGCGACCTCGAAGCGTTTTTTACCTTGTAGGATAACAGTGGTATTGCCATCCGGCATCTTTAGCACCCGTAGAATACGCGCTACGGTCCCCAAAGTATTGATATCGGCCACCTTTGGATCTTCGGTCTCCTCGTCCTTTTGTGACACGACACCAATGACCTTTGATCCATTATTGGCATCTTTTATCAAATTGATGGAGGTATCCCTTCCTGCCGTAATCGGAATTACGACTCCAGGAAACAGAACCGTATTGCGCAAGGGCAAAATGGGTAAGGTTTCGGGCAACTTTTCATTGGCCATCTCCTCCTCATCCTCAGGCGACAATAACGGAATCAATTCCGCATCCTCGTCGATGGACTGCAACGACATATTGTCAAAATCTATAAAATTAGAATCTCCCATAGGTATATATTCGGTCATTCTGTCATTGGTTGAGCAGAAATCCTTTTTAAACTTAAATTATCAAATCATTGGAAAGCCCCACGGTACTCGTTAAAGTACAATAAAACTTTTTCTTTCATCCCAATTAAGACAATTGTTGTGCCACAAACTAGTGTCTCATTTATGATTCTTGGGATTGATAGGATAAAAACTGTAACAATACCTAACTTACTGCATCCTTATAACAAATCATCCACTTTTTGAGCCACAAAGAGGAACATATCGATACGCTGATACAACGGTGTCTTGAGGGAAAACAAAGCGCACAATTAGAGGTCTACAACCGCTATTACAAGGCTATGTACAACACATCCTTTAGAATAGTAAAGAAAAGCGATGAGGCTGAAGATGTTATGCAGGAATCCTTTTTAAAAGCCTTTACTAAGCTGCATACCTTCAAGGGCGAGGTAGCATTTGGCGCCTGGTTGAAGCGCATTGTAATCAACGACAGCATACAACAGTATCGCAAACAATTGAAAAAGAAAGAGGTCGCGCTCGAAGATGTGCTATACAAGGTCGAAGATAACGAGGTAAGTGTCCCTGATCATGCGTTTGCCGAACTAAAGGCTCAAAAAGTGATGGAAACCATGGACAGATTAAAGGACAACTACCGGATTTCTTTGACCTTACATCTTATAGAAGGTTATGACTACGAGGAAGTTAGCAGCATTATGAATATCAGCTACGCTAATTGCAGGACGACGATATCCCGAGCAAAAGAAAGTCTGAGAAAAAAATTGATACCCGCTTAACATGAAAAAAGACCATATAGAAAACTTGTTCGACAGCCTTCAAGATTCCTTCGATATCGAAGAGCCAACGACGGGGCATGAGCTTCGGTTTCTCGAAAAACTGAACACTTCAAATGGGGTCGTGCCTGTAGGAAAGAGTAAAAAATCATGGTGGAAACCCTTTGCCATTGCCGCATCGATTGTCCTACTTTGCACTGTTGGTGTCGGTTTGTACAACTCACAGCCGACTATGGATCAACAGGTAGCAAAGATTTCGCCCGAAGTAAGCCGAACCTCGATTTACTTCGCCGGTCTGATCGAAGAACAGGTCAAGGCCCTTGAAGATGAGAGCACGCCGCAGACCCGCCGAATCATCGACGACACGATGCTGCAACTCGGAAAATTGGAAACCGATTATGCCCGGCTGGAGCAAGATTTGATAAACGGCGGTAATAACAAACTCCTATTGAGCGCGATGATCACCAACTTCCGCACGCGCATCGATCTATTGCAGGATGTTCTTGACAAAATTGAATCCATCAAAAATTTAAAATCTTACGACAATGCGAAAACTACGATTTAAATGGATCACTATGGCGCTGTTCATGCTGCCCTTGCTGATGCTGGCACACAACGATAGGCCAAAAGGAAAATATACCAAGGAGAAGAAAATCAAAAAAGAATTCAATGTGAGTTCAGGTGCACTTTTGGCGGTCAATAACAGCTATGGGAACCTCAACATCACCTCTTGGAACGAAGATAGAATACTTATCGAGGTACACGTCAAGACCAGCGGCAACAACGCCGAAAAGGTGCAGCGAAAATTGGACGATATCCGTATCGATTTCGAGAACAGCAGTAGTCGGGTTTCCGCCCGCACCATTTTCGACAACAACGATTCGGGCTGGGGATGGAACTGGGGCAGGAACAACAATGTGGATATGCAAATCAATTATACTATAAAACTGCCGATTAAAAGCCGGGTGGATCTGAACAATGATTACGGTAGTATTATTTTGGACCGGATAGACGGCCACGCCAAAATAAACTGCGATTACGGTCGCTTGGATATCGGGGAACTCAATGGCCGAGAAAACCAGCTTAATTTTGATTACACCTCGAAATCGACCATCGGCTATATGAAAAGCGGTAAAATATCCGCCGATTATTCCGGATTCACCATAGAAAAAGCGGGAGATCTCGTTATCAGTGCCGATTACACCAACTCGGAAGTCGGGCGGATGGACAATCTACAATACTCCAGTGATTACGGGAAAATCGAGATCGGCGAGGCCAACAATGTACACGGCAATGGCGATTATATTAACGTACAACTAGGCACCATTCATGGCAATGTCGATATCACCGCGGATTATGGATCACTAAAAATCGACAGGATAGCCTCCGATGCCGGAAATATACAGCTGAAAACGGATTACACGGGAGTAAAAATCGGCTATGACCCCGAATACCATTTCAATTTCGAGATCAGCACCAGTTACTCCGGCGTGAGCGGAAAGGACGATTTTGAGATCAATATCAGCGAAGAGAAGAATACGAGTAAGTATTATAAGGGGCACTATGGTTCGTCGAACAGTGGAAACTCCGTTTCCATCTCCAGCGACTATGGGGGCGTATCATTTTATAAGAATTGAACATCAATCGAGAGATTCCCCCCGAGGTCTATGGTGCGCCTGTCTCGCCAGCAGGAAGATGCAACCGAAGTGCGGGAATGACAAAAATCAATTAAAACAAGAACATCATGAAAAAAGCAGCAATTTTAAGTTTAGTAGTACTATTCACAACCTCATGTTCCGCACAATGGGGCAAGGGTATCAAAGGTAACGGTAACACCGTCAGCATCGAGCGAAGCGTCGGGGATTATGACGGCATAGCAGTCTCAGGCTGGTTCGATGTGGATCTGGTGGATGGCAAAGAGGGCAAACTCACATTAGAAGGGGAAGAAAATCTTCTGGAGTATATCATTACCGAGGTTGAAAACGGCAAATTGGTCATCAAAACGGAAAAAGGTGTCAACTTAAAACCTTCCAATTGGGAAGACGGCATTCGTATCACCGTTCCCGTAGAAAGTATCGATGCCGTGAGTCTATCGGGTTCTGGGGATATCGCTGGAAGAACGACGTTGAAAGCATCCGATTTCAAGACCGCCATGTCCGGTTCCGGCGATATTACCCTAGACCTGGAAACCGCTACCATGACCGCCACCATGTCAGGCTCCGGAGACATGAACCTCAGCGGAAAGACCAAGGATTTTGAGGCCACCATTTCCGGTTCCGGCGATATCAAGGCCTACGACTTGATTGCCGACAATGTGGAAGCCACTGTTTCGGGTTCGGCGGATATCAAAGTGACCGCCAATGAAGTGCTCACAGCCCGTGTTTCAGGATCAGGCGATATCAGCTACCGCGGTAATCCCAAGAAAGTGGATACGAAGACGTCGGGGTCCGGGGATATTACGCGGGGGTAAACTTTCAGGAGATTGTTAAACGGCTAATACCATTTCTTGACCTTAATTTCACGCTCTTCCACAACAAAACCAGCAATAAATACGTTCTAGAGGCTGTTTTTAACCGTAATTCATTCCTAAACAGACCTCTACAATGAGCTTCAAAAATATTAGGCAGTTGCTGCCAGTTGTACTTTTTGCACTAACGTGTACCATAGCTTCTTCACAAGAGGGGTTTAAAATCGGCGCCCATGGCGGGATTCCTATAGGGGATTTCAACGACCAGATAGGCTTGGTCATTGGTGCTGACATAGGCTATTTATGGGCACCCAACAAAATTTTTGATATAGGAATCAAGGCCGGATTCATCCACGGGTTTGCCGAAACTTTCAAGGCCGAAACCGTCAGCGTAAAGTTACCGAGCATGCAGTTCGCCCCCGTTGCCGCTTCAGTGCGAATCTGGGTAGCAAAATCCTTTTCTTTTGGAGGGGATGTGGGCCAAGCGTTCGGATTGAACGAAGGCAACGAAGGCGGATTTTATTATCGACCACAAATCGGTTTCCAAGTAGGTCCCCAATCGGAAATCAACGTTTCCTATACCGGCATTGACAGAGACGACATTACTTGGAATACCGTTACCGTCGGGTACGCCTACACCTTTTTATCGGCCAGACATTTTAGATAACGCAATAGTTTTTTGCGAAGAAATTTGAGAATTCAAAGCACCAGGCTCCAATTAACTTTTTGGAATTTGGTACTTGGGATTTGGAATTTAACCTGCCATCGGCGCCAAATACTTCTTATCCACATAAAAAGTAGCGAAAGGCAATAGTGAAGCCAACAAAAGGATAAACCCTTTTTTAAATCCCCATTTTTGACTTCTCCAAAAAACCACGGCTAAAACAACATAGGCAATAAAAAGCACCCCATGGGCATAGCCTACATACTTATTAGGCATCGGCAGATCCGCTAGATATTTTAAGGGCATTGTGACCGCAAAAAGGGCGAGATAAGAGATACCTTCGAGGATTGCAGTGGTTCTGAAAAGTTTTAGCATAATTGAATCAAGTTCAAGTTCAACGCATAGGCACAAAAAACTTTGTGTCCTTGAATTATTATCTTTTGGTATTTCGTACTTTTTACTCCTAATTTCGTATTTCGTACCTCTAACTTTGTACTTCTATAAATGAATTACCTCACCATAGGCAGCCGCCACCGCCTCCATGACCGCTTCGCTCATGGTCGGGTGCGGGTGTACCGCTTTTAAGATTTCGTGGCCGGTTGTTTCCAGCTTACGGGCGACTACGGCCTCGGCAATCATATCAGTAACGCCGGCACCGATCATGTGGCAGCCGAGCCATTCGCCATATTTGGCATCGAAGATGACTTTCACGAAGCCATCGGGTGTACCGGAAGCTTTCGCTTTTCCGTTAGCTGAGAAGGGGAATTTACCGATCTTGATATCCAATCCCTTATCCTTGGCTTGCTTTTCGGTGAGTCCTACGGAAGCTATTTCGGGCATGCAATACGTACATCCGGGAATGTTCCCATAATCTAACGGCTCGACGTGCATATCCGCAATTTTTTCGATACAAAGTATCCCTTCCGCGGAAGCTACGTGTGCCAGCGCTTGACCGGGCGTGACATCGCCAATGGCGTAATATCCGGGAATGTTGGTCTGATAGAAATCGTCGACCGTAATTTTATCTTTATCCGTCTTGATTCCAACATCTTCTAGGCCAATATTTTCAATGTTCGATTTGATACCTACGGCCGACAAAACAATATCTGCTTCCAGCACCTCTTCTCCTTTTGAGGTCTTTACGGTGGCCTTGACCCCATCGCCCGAGGTATCGACTTTGGTCACTTCGGAAGCGGTCATGATCTTTACACCAGCCTTGGTAAAGCTGCGTTCCAACTGTTTGGAGATATCCTCGTCCTCTACCGGTACGATGTTGGGGAGAAACTCTACAACAATAACTTCCGTACCCATAGAATTGTAGAAATACGCGAATTCGATGCCGATGGCACCGCTGCCTACAACAATCATTTTCTTGGGCTGTTTTTCTAGGGACATGGCCTCGCGGTAACCAATGATTTTTTTGCCATCCTGTTTCAAGCTGGGGAGTTCGCGGCTTCGTGCACCGGTAGCAATAATAATATGTTCGGCGCCATATTCCGTTTCCTTGCCATCTTCACCTTTGACGGATATTTTCTTGCCGGATTTTAAGGTGCCGAATCCTTTAATCACCTCAATTTTGTTCTTTTTCATCAAAAATTGAACACCCTTGCTCATATCGCCGGCCACATTACGGCTGCGCTTCACTACCGCATCGAAATCCTTGTCGGCATTATCGGCTTTAAGTCCATAATCCTCGGCATGTTTTAGATATTCAAAAACTTGGGCGGATTTCAACAAAGCTTTGGTCGGAATACAGCCCCAGTTAAGGCAGACCCCACCGAGACTTTCTTTCTCGATAATAGCGGTCTTGAATCCAAGTTGTGAAGCACGGATTGCTGTTACATATCCGCCCGGGCCACTGCCCAGAACAATTACATCGAAATTGGCCATATTCTTATATTTTTTTGGAAATTAGAGATGCAAAAGTACGGAAATCAAATTCCAAATCCCAAGTACCATACTAAGTTTCAGAACCAAAAAAATTCTGCCTACTACAACTACCAAAAGAGCCTTACCCTTTAAATTTTTCCGCATTGAATTGCTCCGAACCGCCTTTCGGAATGGAAAGCGACACCCATTCACTTCCTTTTATCATCTTTCCCAAAAGTACAATTTGCCCAAGGTGATTGGCATTGTGCGCCAACTGGCGATTGATAGCCTCAACGATAGTATGATCTTCATTCCGAATTTTGATGATCGTTTCGAAATTATCCGCATTAACGGCATCCAAAGCATCGAAAAGACACTGCCAGCCCTGATCCCAAGCTGTCAATAATTCTTCTTTGGATTTTGAGGGATGTTCAAATTCCGTTTCCCGGTTCCGCCAAGATTTTTCACCATCCTCGCTCAAGAAGTTCGTCCATCGACTGAGCATATTGCCAGATAGATGTTTTACGATCAACGCGATACTGTTGTCACCTTCGTTATATTTCCAATGGATATCTTTTTCGTCAAGCTGTGCAAAGGTTTTGTCACCAAGGGCCTTGTACCGTAGGAATTCAAAACGGACGCTTTTTAGATAGTTTTCTGGAAAGTCCATAAATAGCTTAAATTTCTTCCAAAATCTCGGAACCAAGCACCTCCCGAAGTTTCGGGACCAAAAAAAAGCACGTAATTTAGGAATAAGTGCTTGTAATTTTACTCTGCCGGGACAAACTTCAAAGCTGCTCCGTTGATACAATGCCGCAGCCCTGTAGGTTCAGGTCCATCCTCAAAAACATGGCCAAGGTGGCCGCCACAAGTCGCACAATGCTCTTCGGTACGCTTGTAGCCGATTTTGTAATCGACGTCATAGGCTACGTTACCTTCGATTTCCTTATAGAAACTGGGCCATCCGGTGCCGGATTCGAATTTAGTATCACTTTTAAAGACTTCCGTGCCACAGGCGGCGCAGACATAGGTGCCTTCCTCCTTATTGTCAAGTAATTCGCTGGTAAACGGATTTTCAGTAGCCGCATTCCGAAGCACTTGGTATTCCATGGGGGTCAGTTCCTTCTGCCACTCGGCATCCGTTTTAGCGACCTCGAATTTCTTTTCGGTTTGGTCTTCCTTTTTCATAGCGGTTTCTTTTTCCTGGGAATTTCCTTTACAACTGGTAAGTAATAGACAAAGTGCAAAGACTATTTTGATATACATGCTATTTGATTTTTAATTTGTGTGTTTGTTTAGACGTAATCGAACGAACATCCTTTCGGGTCTATTTACGGGAATTTACTATAAAAGTTTCTTTATCCCAAAAAAAAATAAAACCCCACTTTCAAAGTGGGGTTCTAAAATTCTGAAGGGATTATTATCAGTTCATTCGCACCTTATGCACATCTTTTTCCTCTATACCTAAGCTGCTCATTACAGCGGCTATGTTGCTTTTATCCATTTTGGCACTAGCTGCCACGCCCGGTAGGATAGCGATACGAAAAATCTGGTCATCGGTAAAACCAGTGTCCAAATTGGCGAGGTCAAAATCACCGCTGATTAAAATCTCGACATCCTTCGTTGTATGTCCCGAGGTAAATTGAATCGTACCTTGATCTGTAAAGAAAGTTTGCGGTATTAAATTCCAAACATCCTCCGTGCCACCATTTTCAAACGATACCGAACGATCGTACTGATATACCAGAACCGCATCATTGGCCTGCACCTCAAAACCAGTAAAATCACCAAAAGTTAATATGGCTTCATAAAGATTATCTGCATCGAGATAGCTAAAATTTACGCCATCGACCTCAAAAACCTGGGCTTGAATCCCGTCTTGCCCATCAAGACCATCCCGACCATCTAGACCATCAAATCCCGGAGGCCCCGGATCGCCTTCGCACGAAACGATAAATAGGGTCAAAAATGCGCCCAATACTACTGCTATGTTTTTCATAATTCTAAATTTTTGAAGGTTTATATTCCATAATGTAAACTTAAAGTTTCAAAAAGCGTTCCGTTTTTTAAAAAACCGTATCTTTTATCCCGAAAAATAAAAATTGAATAAGTTAAATCGGCAAAAAAGGTAGTCATTGGACAAACTTGCTTAGATTTGACTCTAATTTCCTTAAATAATCCAACACTATGGCCGAAGTAACCGTTTACAGTCTTTTTTCCGAATACGATATCGATCTCTTTAAATCGGGCAAGCACTTTCGTCTTTATGAAAAATTGGGCTCGCACCCCATGGAGCTGAACGGTATCAAAGGCACCTATTTCGCCGTTTGGGCGCCCACGGCGCGATCCGTATCGGTGGTCGGCAATTTCAACGGATGGGATGAGCACCAGCATCGCCTACACGTACGTTGGGACGCCAGTGGTATCTGGGAAGGCTTTATCCCCGAAATCGGGCAGGGCGAAATCTACAAGTATAAGATTCATTCGAACAATCACGGAGTGGTAACCGAAAAGGCAGATCCTTTTGGCCGGTATTGCGAACATCCTCCGAAGACGGCTTCGGTCATTTGGGAAGCCGATTACGATTGGAAGGATAAAAAATGGATGGATACCCGGAAATTAAAAAATTCTTTGGATGCTCCGTTTTCGGTCTATGAAGTCCACCTCGGTTCTTGGAAACGGGATGCGGAAAACAATTTCCTTAGCTATGAACAACTGTCGAAAGATTTAGTGGCTTATATTAAGGATATGGGCTTTACGCATGTGGAATTCATGCCGATCATGGAATTTCCCTACAACCCGTCCTGGGGCTACCAGCTTACCGGATATTACGCTCCCACTTCTCGTTTCGGCGACCCGGCGGGCTTCAAACTGTTGGTCGACAAATTGCACCAGGCCGGTATTGGGGTGATATTGGACTGGGTACCGTCCCATTTTCCGGAGGATGCCCACGGACTCGGATTTTTCGACGGTTCGCACCTATACGAGCATCCGGATAGAAAGAAAGGCTATCACCCTGACTGGAAGAGTTTAATCTTTAATTACAGTAGAAACGAAGTTAGGGCCTTTTTGATCAGTAATGCTATTTTTTGGCTAGACCAGTACCATGTCGATGCCCTTCGCGTAGATGCCGTGGCCTCAATGATTTATTTGGATTATTCAAGGGAAGAAGGCGAATGGGATCCAAATATGTATGGCAATAACGAATACCTCGAGGCCCTATCGTTTATCAGGGAATTCAACGAGGCAGTCTACGGAAGTTTTCCCGATGTACAAACCATCGCCGAAGAATCTACTGCCTTTACCGGAGTATCAAAACCCGTACAATACGGAGGCCTAGGTTTCGGAATGAAGTGGATGATGGGATGGATGCACGACACCCTCGAATATTTTAAAAAAGAACCTATCTACCGCAAACACCACCAGAACGACCTTACCTTTAGTATGACCTATGCTTTCACTGAAAACTTTATGTTGCCGTTTTCACATGACGAGGTCGTCTACGGCAAGCAGTCGCTGGTCTACCGAATGCCCGGTGACGAATGGCAGCAATTTGCGAATTTGCGCTTGATGTTCGGTTATATGTTCACCCACCCCGGTACCAATCTCATATTCCAGGGCGGGGAATTCGGCCAGACCTCTGAATGGAACTTTCAGCAAAGCCTAGATTGGCACCTCACCCAGTACGAAGTGCATGCGGGCGTTCAGGCCTTGGTCAAGGATTTGAACAAGATGTACAAGGGCCAACCGGCACTTTACGAAAAACAGTTTAGTCCCGATGGCTTTCAATGGATCGATTATGGGGATCATGAAAATTCAGTCCTGACCTATATCAGAAAGGGGCACGATACCAAGAACGATCTTTTTATCGCTTGCAACTTCACGCCCATACCCAGGGAGAGATACAAGGTCGGCATCCCAAAAGACTCCGGAAAAATCAAGGAAATCTTGAATAGCGACGACAAGAAATATGGCGGCTCCGGCATGAAAAGTAAACTGACACAACTTATCGAGAAACCATGGAACGGCCGTGAACAGTCCGTCGAACTGACCATTCCGCCTTTGAGTATTGTTGTTTTTCAATAATTCCACCTTACGACAACGTTATAGTTCACAACTGCTGAAAAATGATTTCGTAACTAAACGTTAATATCCTTATTTTTGCGGGTCTTTAAAGATATACTGCATGATCACCAACACAGAACTAGAATACAAAGGCAATCTCTACCCCAACCAAATTGTTAAGTACATAAGGGATAAGGATAAATTCTACTTTACTACGGATAATGGGGTAATACTGGAAATTACCGTCATTCAAGATCGCACCATCCGGTTTCGGTATGCCACCGAACATACCTTTCAACCCGATTTTTCGTACGCTATCGATCCCGATGCCAGAAGGGGCTATAACAATCTCGACATTTTGGAAACGAAAACGGAATATATCATCGAGACTTCCAAGGTTCAGGTGCTAATAGATAAAAAAAGCCTGCGAACACAAATTTCCGATCTTGAGGGGAACATTATCAACGAAGATGAACTGGGCTTTCATTGGGAAGAAAATTACGAGTATGGTGGTAACACCGTAAAAATGGGTAAAATCACCCAAAACTCCGAAAGTTACTACGGCATGGGTGATAAGGCCACCCACAGCAATCTAAAGGGAAAACGGGTGAGCAACTGGGTCACCGATCAATATGCTTACGGCAAGGACCAAGATCCATTGTATAAAGCCATTCCTTTTTATATCGGACTGCATGGCGGACACGCTTACGGGATATTTTTCGATAACAGTTTCAAGACCCATTTTGATTTCGCCCACGAACGGCGTAATACCTCGAGCTTTTGGGCAGATGGGGGCGAGATGGACTATTATTTCTTCTACGGCCCAGAAATGTACAAAGTTGTGCGGGCCTATACCAATTTGACAGGTGCTCCCGAGTTGCCCCCGCTTTGGGCCTTGGGATTCCACCAGTCCAAATGGAGCTATTTTCCAGAAAGCCAGGTAAAGGAAATAGCAAAAAAATTCCGGGACAAGAAAATACCCTGTGATGCCATTTATCTCGATATCGATTATATGGACGGGTTTCGCTGCTTTACTTGGGACAAAAAAAAATTCCCCGATCCGAAGCGCATGATCGGCGAATTAGAGAAAGACGGCTTCAAGACCGTTGTAATGATCGATCCGGGCATAAAAATCGATAATGATTACTGGGTCTATCAAGAGGCCAAAGAGAACGACTATTTCTGTAAACGTGCCGACGGGCCCTATATGAAGGGAAAGGTATGGCCGGGGGAATGTAATTTTCCCGATTTTACGAATCCGGAAGTACGCGAATGGTGGGCCGGTCTTTACAAGGAATTTATGGTAGAACTCGGGGTGCATGCCGTCTGGAACGATATGAACGAGCCAGCCGTAATGGAGGTGCCGACCAAGACCGCTCCTTTAGACACTCGACACAACTATGACGGCCACCCATGTAGCCATAGAAGGGCTCACAACATCTATGGCATGCAAATGGTCAGGGCCACCTATGAAGGTGTCAAAAAATACGTATATCCCAAAAGGCCAATGGTCATTACCCGTGCGGCCTATGCCGGCACCCAACGGTTTTCGTCGACATGGACGGGCGACAACGTAGCCACTTGGGAGCACCTATGGATCTCAAATGTACAAATGCAGCGTATGTGTATGAGCGGTTATTCCTTTGTGGGATGTGATATCGGAGGCTTTGCTGAACAGCCCAGTGGCGAGCTTTTCGCCAGATGGACACAGCTGGGGGTCTTCCATCCTTTTTTCCGCGTTCACTCCAGTGGGGATCATGGTGATCAGGAGCCATGGTCGTTCGGAAAGGAGATTACCGATATCGTACGGAATTTTATAGAGTTGCGTTATAAGCTATTGCCTTACCTGTACACTATGTTTTGGCGGTACACCAGAGAGGGCAGGCCTATGTTGCAGCCTATTGTCTGCTTCGACCAAGAGGATTCCCAGACCCATTTTAGGACCGACGAGTTTATTTTCGGCGAGCAGATATTGGTATGTCCCGTTCAGGAACCCAATGCTAAAGGACGCCGAATGTACATGCCGCGCGGAAAATGGTATAATTTTTGGAATGATGAAACCGTAGACGGCGGAAAAGAAATTTGGGTCGATGCCGATATAGACAGTATTCCTCTGTTCGTCAAGGCGGGTGCTATCATACCTAAATACCCGGTACAGCAATACGTGGGCGAAAAAGAGATTAAAGAACTGGTTTTGGACGTATATTATACCGAAGGGGCCGAGAGCTCTACGGTTTATGAAGATGCCAACGACGGCTACGCCTACGAAAACGGCAAGTACAGTCTTAGAAATTTCAAATTGTTGGGCAAAGAAAACGAACTCATTATACAACAATTTAAGGTCGGCAGTTTTATAACCAGTTATGAAACGTTCAAAATACAATTACACGGTCTTCCGTTCAAGATTAAAAGTGTAGAAGTTGACAACGAGGAAGTGGATTTAAAGATGATTAAGCTCAGTGCGGACAACAGTTTTATTGAAGTGAGTAAAGATTTTACTCAATTGCACATTACGGGGAAATGAAGTTTACTAAACAGTAAAAATCCTTTTTCTAGTATCCTTTTTCTATTTTAGTTTTAGTTTTTTAAACAAAATGTTCATGTAATGAGAAAAATAATTTTAATATTAACTATTTTCATAGGAGTTACAGCCTGCAAGACCAATCCCTTTACGGGAAAAAAAGTGCTGAACTTTTATGGGAACAGCCAACTTTTTCCTACGGCCTTTGCCCAGTACGATCAGTTTTTGGGGGAACACGATGTTGTTAAAAACACTGCTGAAGCCAAAATGATCACCAAGGTGGGGCAGCGTATATCGTCTGCCGCCGAAAGATGGCTTTCTGCCAATGGATATCAAGGTTACCTCAAAGATTACAAGTGGGAATATAACCTTGTAAAGGATGAGACGGTGAACGCTTGGTGCATGCCCGGTGGTAAGATCGTTTTTTACACCGGTATATTGCCCATTTGCGACGGGGAAACCGGTATCGCCGTAGTTATGGGCCACGAGGTAGCCCACGCCCTGGCCGATCACGGGGCACAGCGAATGAGCGCCGGCACGCTACAACAATTAGGTGCCGTAGCGGGAAATGTGGCCATTCAAGACCCTCAAAAGCTGAACATATTCAATCAGGCATATGCTGTCGGGTCCACGGTTGGTGTCATGCTGCCCTTCAGCAGAAGCCATGAGACCGAGGCGGACCGTATCGGTTTGCAGATTATGGCCATTGCCGGCTACAATCCCGATGAGGCCGCCGAACTATGGAAGCGCATGAAAGCCCATAGTGGCGGTGGGGCACCACCGGAGTTTATGAGTACTCACCCTTCCAATGACACCCGAATACAAAATCTGACGGAATGGGCGCCCGCCGCTAAAGCAGAAGCCAAGAAATTTGGCGTGACGTCGTTTCAATAAAATATCCGACAATAATCGTAACTAAAAAGCCGTTCTTTGACAGAGCGGCTTTTATTTTGACCATGACCGACCAACCACTTGCCAAAGGAAGCAAAAAATTATTGAACGCTTGGGCGTTCTACGATTGGGCGAACTCTGTCTACAATCTCGTCATTTCCTCAGCCGTCTTTCCTATTTTTTATGGGGCACTGACTTTGGTAAAGGATGAAAACGGCAAAGTGCTGGACGATACGGTTCGATTTTTGAGCACGGATTTTAATAATGACACCTTAATCAGTTACGTGACGGCTGCCGCGTTTTTGGTCGTCTCTTTTCTTAGTCCGTTTTTGAGCGGTATCGCTGATTATGTAGGTAATAAGAAGGTATTTTTAAAATTCTTCTGTTATTTGGGAGCCATTTCGTGCATCGGGTTGTATTGGTTCAACCTTGAGCATCTATGGTTCGGACTCCTATGTTACTTCACCGCCTTGATCGGCTTTTGGTCAAGTTTGGTTTTCTACAATTCCTACCTACCCGACATCGCCTTCCCTGAACAACAGGATGCAATCAGTGCCAAGGGCTACTCGCTCGGCTATATAGGCAGTGTGCTATTGCTATTGATATGTCTAGCAATGATTTTAAAATTCGAGACATTCGGGTTCGAAGACGCATCAACCCCTACCCGACTCTCCTTCGTGTTGACCGGACTTTGGTGGGCCGGTTTCAGCCAGTATACCTATTATCATTTGCCTAAGGGAAACAAAATTGAACCCATCACCAAGAACGTACTCTTCAACGGCTTTAAGGAATTGAAACAAATCTGGAAAAAAATCAAGACCAACGTGCCCCTCAAAAGATATCTAGGTGCCTTTTTTGTTTACAGCATGGCCGTACAGACCATTATGCTGATCGCCACTTATTTCGGTATCGAGGAACTGGATTGGGGTGAAACGGATTCCACGGCCGGATTGATAGTCAGCATACTGCTCATTCAGATTGTCGCGATTTTAGGCGCCTATATCACCTCAAAATGCTCAGCACGATTCGGGAATATCAGCACGTTGATCGTCTTAAACCTAATCTGGATCGGCATATGCATATTCGCCTATACCGTAGTTACCCCAATGGAATTCTACTTTACTGCGGCATTCGTTGGGCTGGTAATGGGCGGTATACAATCACTATCGCGTTCGACCTATTCCAAAATGCTTCCCGAAGACGCCGTAGATACCACCTCCTATTTCAGCTTCTACGATGTTTCGGAAAAAATCGGGATTGTTATCGGCATGCTGAGCTACGGCTACGTCGCACAGGTTACGGGTAGCATTCGCTATTCAATTATTTTTTTGGGACTGTTTTTTTTGATTGGGATGCTATTGTTGCTACGGGTAAAAAAAGTTGAGGTTAAAGATGTTTTAGGATAAAATCCTCGCATCCTACTACCGGAATTTCACTAAAATAAAAATCGGATGCATTTTCGGTAATAATGATTTCACAGGATGCTTTTAACGCGGAGTAGTACTGCATGCCATCCTCAAAATCATGAACCCGCTTATCCTTGATCGCTTTTTTGGAAACTTCATGATTAATAGTAGTCAACGTCATATTTCCGATCAGAAGGGCTATCTTTTTCTTCGCCACCCGTTCACCACTTTTTTTGGAGGAAAAATAAAAGGCAATGGCAAGCGCCAAAGGTGAGGTATAGAGTTGCTGCTTTCTAGCATCGGTCAGACTCAATATTCTAGAAGAAAAAGTAAACAGCGGATACTCTTTGTTCAAAACCGAAATAAGTACGTTGGCATCGAGAAAGACCTTCACTTCTTGGAGGCATAAAATTCATCTTTTGAAGCTTTCCGGGAACGTTTTTTGTACACGGCCTCACCTTCTGAAACTTGGTGCACCCAATCGGAAATAGGCAATTCTTCGAGGTTCTTGTAACTGCCCGTAGTGATTTTACGGTATAGAAATTCGGTCAGGCGCGAAAGACTGATATTATTTTCGGCGGCAAAATCTTTGGCCTTGTTGATGACCCCTTTATCGAAGTTTAGGGTAAGCTTGGTATCCATGACATTTTATTTACACGTCAAAGATAATTATTTTTTACGTATAAATATAAAATAACCGTTCAATACGCTACCCTAGAAAACTCCGTATCGCTAATTCATAACTTTTTAATCCAAAACCAAGAATTACGCCTTTGGCATTTGGCGAGATGTAGGATACATGCCGAAACTGCTCCCGCTTATGGGTATTGGAGATATGAACTTCGACTACAGGAGTTTCTACGGCCTTTACGGCATCTCCGATACCGACCGAGGTGTGGGTATAGGCGGCAGCGTTCAGAACGATACCATCATATGAAAAACCGACTTCCTGAATCTTACCGATAATCTCGCCTTCGATATTCGATTGAAAATATTCCAATTGAATTTCCTTGAATTTGAACTGCAAGTCCGCAAAATAGTCGGCGAAGGTCTGGTCACCGTAGACTTCGGGTTCACGTTTTCCCAAAAGATTGAGGTTGGGGCCGTTCACAATAAGTATCTTCATATCAATATTTTCTTATCCTATCTACAGCGAGAAATAAATTTAGCATAGTCTTAGGCTTCAAAGATAAAAAACTTTGGATTGCACTACGAATAGTAGCGGAAAAGTGCGAATGTCTACCTTTGTAAAATGGTGCAAGAGCGGCTGAAAGGCAAGTCTACCCAGAATCGATATCAACCCCATAATCCTAAAAATTGTTGAAATGAATTGGCAGCAGGCACTTAGAGACTATCAACACTATCTCAAAATCGAAAGGGGGCTCTCCGCCAACACCCAACAGAATTATAGCCGTGATATTAAAAAACTCGTTGCCTTTCTCGACACCAATGGTTTAGGGGATAATCCCATCACTATCCGCAAAGAAACGGTACAACGCTTTATCTATGAAGTAGCCAAAACCATGAACCCAAGGTCACAGGCAAGGATTATTTCAGGGCTTAAAAGTTTTTTCAATTATCTGGTGTTCGAAGATTATCGGAAAGACCACCCCTTAGATCTCATCGAATCGCCAAAAACAGGAAGGAAACTTCCCGATACACTTTCCGAGGACGAAATCGATAGAATTATCAAAGCCATTGACCTATCGAAACCCGAGGGTGAACGCAACCGCGCCATGCTCGAAACTCTTTATGGGTGCGGCCTACGGGTATCGGAATTGGTGAACCTGAAAATTTCTGACCTTTTTTTCGAAGAGGACTTTATAAAGGTCACCGGCAAAGGCGACAAACAGCGTTTTGTACCCATCAGCGACATTAATAAAAAATACATCGATATCTACCGCAACGAAATAAGGGTACATCAACAAATTCAAAAAAGCTTCGAAGACATCCTATTTCTGAACCGTAGGGGAAAACAGCTGACCCGGGCCATGCTATTTACCATCGTCAAACGATTGGCTGAAAAAGTGGATTTGCAGAAAAATGTAAGTCCCCATACCTTTCGGCATTCCTTTGCCACCCACTTGCTTCAGAACGGTGCGGATTTGCGGGCCATCCAACAGATGTTAGGCCACGAAAGCATTACCACGACCGAGATATATTTTCACGTAGATCGCAGTGATCTTGCCCGGGTTATGAACCAGTTTCATCCGAGAAAGCAAGTGGGGGGCAGCACGCAGTGAGCGGAAGGGAAAATAACCCTAATCATCAAGTAATCCTGTTTAATTCTGTTTAAACTGCCGATAATCTCTTTTATACGGCCTGATAATCAGGCGGGCCTCACGATCGAATCGCACGTAATTATAGACCCAGTTTACGAATACCACCATACGGTTTCGGAAGCCGATCAGAAAGAAAAGGTGTACGAACATCCAAACGAACCAGGCGAATACACCTTGAAATTTGTAATGTTTTAGATCCACCACGGCCTTGTTACGGCCCACGGTCGCCATACTGCCCTTGTCTATGTATGCAAAAGGCTTCATAGGTTGGTTTTTCAGCAGGCGGACAAGATTCTTACCCAGTTGCTGTCCCTGTTGAATCGCCGGCTGCGCCACCATCGGATAGCCCTCTGGGGTATCTTCGGATAACATAAAGGCAGCATCGCCGATGGCAAAAATATTTTCGTAGCCCGTTATTTGATTGAATTCGTTCACTTTCATTCGATTGCCGGGCATCAACAAATCCTTAGCATCCAAGCCTTGAATCGACACGGCCTTTACCCCTGCCGCCCAGACCATTGTAGCGGCCTCAAAGACTAGGTCGGTTTTAGTTCGCACTGTTTTTCCGTCATAACTGGTGACCCGCGTATCTTTCCACACTTGCACACCTAGATTTTCAAGAAAATCCTCCGCTTTTTGTGAGGCTTTTTCACTCATTTCCTTTAATATCCGGTCTCCCGACTGAATTAAATTGATCTGTGCCTTTCGGGTGTCGAGATCCGGATAATCTTTCGGCAGAATTCCCTTTTTAATCTCGGCAAGGGCTCCGGCAAGTTCCACGCCTGTCGGGCCACCGCCCACGATTACGAAGTTCATCAAAGCATCGCGTTCGTGAAGGTTATCGGTCAAAAGTGCTTGCTCGAAATTTTCCAAGATCAGGCTTCTCAAGTCCAAGGATTGGGGTATGGACTTCATTCCCATACTATTTTTTTCGATTTCGACATTTCCAAAAAAATTGGTTTCCGAACCTGTACCGATGACCAAATAATCATAGCCCAAATCGCCGATATCGGTCCGAACAAGTTTCGATTTTGGCAACACTTGCAGTACCTCCGTCAGACGGAAGAAAAAATCAGGATACCCCTGTAATACCTTACGCAGCGGATAGGCGATGGAATCGGGTTCGAGACCGCCCGTCGAAACTTGATAGAGCAAGGGTTGAAAGGTGTGATAGTTGTTCTTGTCCAATAGCACGACCTGCATCTCTTTTCCTTTCAACGCCCTAGCTAGGGCTATGCCACCGAAGCCACCACCCACGATTACAATTCGAGGTAAACTAGATTTCGGAATGTTCAATGCGTCGGTATCGGCCATATTTATTTCTCAAGTGCCAAAAGTAAATGAACTTGTTTAAACTTTTTGTTTGGAACCGAGATTTTCTGCTTTTGTGACCTAATGATGTCATTTTTTAGTTGCATAGCCTGGGTTACGGAAATCAAAAATGAGGAAATTAGGGTGCAAAATGTGAAAATCGCAGGTAAAAGAAAAAGTTTAAACGAGTTCAATAAAAGCTTTTTGTTAAATTGAACCCATTTCAGCTTTTTATGTAACGAATCGAATGAAGCAGCTACTAATCGGACAGCAACCTACCAACTTGGCGTGAACAAAGACCTTGAACATCAATTTGTATTGGAACTCGAGAACAATCAGAACATTGTTCACAAGGTTTGTACGCTGTACACCAATAATCGCGATGCTCATAACGACTTGTTCCAAGAGATTACCATTCAATTGTGGAAGGCCTATCCCAAGTTTCGGGGCGATTCAAAATTCAGCACTTGGATGTACCGGGTAGCCCTGAATACCGCGATAACGCTATACAGAAAGTCGAAAAGGAGCATTAGGACCCAAGATTACGAATCGGTAATTTTTAAGATAAAAGCTGACGAATATGACGCCAGCGAAGAAGAACAGTTAAAATTGATGTACAAGGCCGTCAAGGAACTGGGTGATATCGATAAAGCCTTGGTTTTTTTATATCTGGAAGATAAAAACTATCGTGAGATTAGTGAAACCTTGGGCATTAGTGAAGTAAACGCCAGGGTGAAGATGAACCGTATCAAGACCAAATTAAGAACCATTTTGAATCCATAGAAATTATGATGGATGAGCTAGAACTATTAAAGAAAGATTGGCAGCGGAAGGGGGAAGAACTTCCGAAGTTGACCTATAATGAAATCTATCGGATGCTGAGGAAGGAATCCTCATCCATTGTCAAATGGATGTTCTACATCAGTTTAGTAGAACTGGCCTTTTGGATTTTACTAAGTGCACTACCGCTTTTTTGGAACACTATTGAAAAAACATTTGACGAAACTTACGGTAAAGACGACGAAGTATTTTTTATCGTTATCACAGTTCTTTCTATTTTTATTTTATTGATCTTCATTTATTATCTTTTTAAATCGTACAAGGCTATCTCGACCGTAGACAGTATCAAGAAGTTGATGGAGAGCATATTGCGTACAAGGCGAATCGTTCGCTATTATGTAGCTTACAATCTGATTATGGCGGTTATAATTACTCTTCAAACTTTTTACAGCCTTTTTACCCACGATGAAAAAACCATAAAAGTACTGGATACCATAAAAGATAATGGTTCGGAGATGTATTTTTGGTTGGTTTCCGGCCTTATAGTGTTAGCAGGGATCGGTGTTATGGTAGGGGTTATTTGGCTGTTCTACAGACTGGTGTATGGTATACTTTTGAAGCGGCTCTATAAAAACTACAACGAATTAAAACGGCTTGAGGTGTAAAACATCAAACTTTTTTCCGATTGCGAAACCGGCGCAGTTCGTTCTCCTCTTCGTAAGCCATTAGTTCTTTTTGAGGAATAACTTTCAGAAAAGATGGATGCTGCTCGATGGCATACTCCAATTTCTCGATGATAGCGTCAAAGGATTCGTTGTCATAGTCGATATCCAATGGCTCCTTGATGACCATGGACTGTAGTATGCCTTTTTTCTTAATTCGAAGTCCCTTTTTATCGAACGAACGCCGAAAGCCGTCGATAACGACAGGCACCACAATAGGCTTATACTTTTTGATGATGTGCGCCGTACCTTTACGCAAAGGTTTCCAAGGGGTGGTGGTGCCTTGTGGAAAGGTAATGACCCAACCATCGTTCAAAGCAGTTCCGATACTTGAAATATCGCTGAACTTTACCTTTCGGTTGATCTCTTGCCCCTCTGACCGCCATGTGCGTTCGACATTTATCGATCCCGCATAGGCGAAGATCTTGGTCAACAGGCTTTTCTTCATGGTTTCCGCCGCAGCCACATAATACATGTTCAATTTCGGTTCCCAGATATAGCCGATATTCTTGATATTGTCGTCCCTACCACTCAGGCTGGCATTAAAAACATGGAACATAGCCACCACATCGGCAAAATAGGTCTGGTGATTACTTACGAAAAGTACGTTGCTATCAGGAAGCGCCCGAATAACCTCTGAACCGTCAACCTCAAGATTATTGAACTGTTTGTATCGGGAATGGGTCATCACACCCAAAATACGGATAAGCCATTTTTTTAAAAATAGGATATGACCGAACGGATTTCTTTTGAATAGTCCCATAGGATGCTAAAATACGAAACAATGGAGAAACTGGAAACTAGACTTTAGATTTGAAACCGGTGTTTACAAAATCTCCCGCAATAACATCCTCATCTCGTTGAGCATCATACCGGTCGCTCCCCACACGGTATATCCTTTCAATTTAAAGGCTGGTACCGAAACATTTTGGGCATATGATGTGGTCAGGTTCTCTATGTAAAAATTGGCGTCGTCCATGATGTCCGCCAATGGCACTTGAATCAATGCAGCAACCTCCGATTCCTGAGGAATAAAAAGTGCGTTTGTTCGATGCAAGCCCATAAAAGGTTTTACCACAAAATTGCTAGGGGGAATATAGATTTCGCTACATCCCTTTATTATTTCTATTTTTTCCGGCGATATGCCAACTTCTTCCCAAGTTTCACGCAAGGCGGTGGCCATGAGATCGACATCCCGTTTCTCGGCTTTCCCGCCTGGAAAGCCGATCTGGTTTGAATGTACATCTTTCGGATGACTTTTTCGTAAAATGAGCAATACATGGGTGGAATTGTCAATATCGGGATAGAACAATGCCATTACCCCAGCCTTTTTAGGATTTTTTTGTGCTAATTTTGCCCTGCGCATTTCTTTCAAACGGGATTCAGAAGCCATTTTTACATGGGATGACTCCCCCGGTAACGGCAGATCTTTTATTTTTGGAATCCGTATCTCAAAATCATCAAAATCCATGGTTCTTCACCGTTTTTCTACAGTTGCAATATTACTACTATTTTTTATGGCTTCCTGTGGGGATACTTCTAAGGATAAACCCACCTCGATCGCCGAAAAGGAAACGAACAGAGATTCGGTTAAAATCGATTCAGTACAACAACAAAAGAAGCAAGAAGAAGAGGATAAATTCGTATTAACAGAGGACAATGCCGTCGATTTTTTCTTCGATTACCAAAAAGACCTAAAAGCAAACAAGGTAAAAATAACGACCCGATTGGGCAGTTTTACGGTACAGCTATACGACAACGTGCCTTACCACAAGGCCAATTTCATTTACCTGACCCGAAAGGGCTATTTCAACGATACGCAATTCCACCGGGTGGTCAAGGATTTTATCATTCAGGGCGGCAACTCCGATGATCGTGAAACCGGAAGGAAACGCAGCGAAATCGGCCGCTATTTACTACCGCCCGACCCCAAAAAAGGACACCGACATGATCGTGGCACCCTATCGATGCCCAGTAGCGAAAAAGAGAACAACCCCCATATGCTGGCCTCGCCCTACGAATTTTTCATCGTAGTGACAACCCCCGGTTCTTACCATCTCGACGGTGAATTTACCCCGTTCGGAAAAGTCATCGAAGGCATGAATGTGGTCGATGCAATCAATCAGGTGGAAACCGGTGAAGGCGATTGGCCGCAACAGAATATCTACATTCAGAAGGCGGAGGTGATGGAGTGAAGAGCGGAACTGCTCACCTATTTTTACCCCTGTAAATATTCGGCAACGAAATACCGAACCTGAGCGCCAATAACCGAAAAGCGATAATGAACAGAATTGCAAAACTAAAGGCATAGGTTTCTTCAAAGGGCAAACGTATGAGAACAAAGTAAATAATGCCTCCCAAAATACAGGTAGTGGCGTAGATTTCCTTACTGAAAACAGCGGGAATCTCCGCACAAAGAATATCTCGGATTACACCTCCAAAGCAGGCCGTAACCGTTCCCAAAGCTATGCACATTATAGGCAAGAGGTCATAGGCCAATCCCTTTTCCACACCCACCATCGTGAACAGCCCGATGCCTATAGCATCGAAGACTAAGAGCGTTTTACGAAAATTATACAGTTTATTCCCAAAAATTACCGCAAAGATCACCGTGCCGATAATAATCGAAATGTAGGTATAGTCACGCATCCAGAATACCGGGGTACTGCCAATTAGCATATCCCGCAAAGTGCCACCCCCCACAGCGGTCACAAATGCGACGATAAGCACCCCGAAAAGATCGAGTTTTTTTTCCATGGCGACCATAACCCCAGAAACGGCGAAGGCGATGGTTCCTAGAATGTCGATGATGAAGTAGAACATGTTGGCGGGTTGAAGGTTACAGATTGGGTTTATGTGGTTAATAGGTAAATCTTGCTTTTTTGGCCAACTGGCACCTTTCTACATCTGCTGCGTATAATAATTATAATCCTTGATTACGATATCGACGAACTCAACGGGTTTTAAGTCCGTAACCACTTCCGTGACTTTTTTAATTTGATCGCTCAAAGATACGATTACATTATGATCGCCATTGCGTTTGGCAGAATCGTACAATTCTTTGATGGTCTGCATCTCACAATCCTTAAAAATGGTGACCTGCGGGAATTTGGGACTGTAATCCGAAGGTAGGTCACGCAACAACGTATCCCTTAAAAAAACCTTTTTCTTTTCGGTGATTACCGTCGTGCCGGCCGCGATGTCCCCTACCCTTTGGCCAGTGCCCTTGATCAGAATCGTAAAAACGGCAACACCGCCCGAAGTGAGCACCACATCGATAATGCGCAGTATCCAACGTATGAAATAGCTCGCGAAGCCCGGCTTGGAACCGTCCAATTTGACCACCCTGATCTGCATCAGGTTCTTTCCTACGGTCTGGCCGTTCATAAAGCTTTCGAGCAATACGTAATAGAGAAAAGCAGGCAAGCTCAACAGCATGTAAAGGGCCCACATATCCCCGAAATCGACATCTAAAGAAACCAATAGCAGTATAATGAGTATCGTGTAGACCAAAATAATAAAACTGTCGATAATATAAGCGAGCATGCGGTCTCCGAGATGGGCCGTGTTTTGGCTGATGCTTATATTTTGGGCAGTTTCTATTTGAAATTGTTCCATAGTTTCGTTTCTTTGGGCACTAACCCGATACTTTTATGCGCGAGGCCGCTTTTGTAAGGCAAAATAAGGGCAAATGGGCCACTTTTGAAAATGCCCTGTCCAACAAAACGGCATTGGCCCCTGATAAATTGTCCGACCTCTATATCGAAATTACCGACCACCTCAGCTATGCCAAAACTTTCTACGGCGGAAGTAATACGGAGTTCTACCTTAACGCCTTGGCTTCACAGGCACATCAAAAAATTTACAAGAGCAAACGCGAACCCAAAAATAGGATCTTGGAATTCTGGAAAACGGAATTCCCCGTAATGTTTTATCATCATCAGCGTGAACTACTCATCGCTTTTCTCGTCTTCAGCTTTTTTACGGCGGTAGGTGCATTTTCCTCGGCCAATGATGGGGACTTCGTACGCGTGATACTTGGGGATGGCTATGTGAATATGACCTTGGAAAATATTGAAAATGACGACCCCATGGCCGTGTACAAAAAGATGGGCGAATTTAATATGTTTTTGGGAATAACGATCAACAATATTCGGGTAGCCCTAATGGCATTTGCATTCGGTATATTATTGGGTATCGGCACTTTGTTCATCATGATGCAGAACGCCATTATGCTCGGCAGTTTTCAGTATTTCTTTTATGACAAAGGATTGTTGTGGGAGTCGATGCGAACCATATGGATTCATGGCACCATAGAGATATCGGTCATTATTATCGCCGGCTGTGCAGGCCTTGTCCTCGCCAACGGGATGCTTTTTCCGGGAACATATACCCGATTGGAATCCTTTAAAAGAGGTGTAAAAAATGGATTAAAAATCATGCTCAGTACGGTTCCCTTTTTTATAATCGCCGGATTTCTTGAAGGTTTCGTCACCCGCCACACAGAAATGCCGGACGTTCTGGCAATTATAATTATTTTGGCATCGTTGGCACTAATTATGTTTTATTACGTTATATATCCGAGGATGCTTTTTAAAAAACTCCCCCAATGAAACCATACATCGAATTCAAAAAACAGCGTGATCTGGGTGAAATACTCTCCGACACCTTTAAGTTTATCCGAAGCGAGTTCAAACCTTTTAGCAGTACTTTCTTTAAGATCGTGGGACCCTATTTAGTAGTCATGCTCATTTGTTACGCCCTGTATATGTACAGATTCGGTGATCTTTTGAATTTTAACGTTGAAAGTTCGAATAGTGCTGTTGAAGGTCTCATACTTTTTGTGGTCGGTGGCGCCTTTATAATGTCAGTAATAATCGCCTACGTGTTGTCGCAGGCCACTACCCTTTTCTACATAAAATCATATGCCAATAACAACGGAAACATCAACTTCGAGGAAATAAAAAAAGGAGTTTACGGATCTTTTTGGCAATTTATCGGGCTTGGTATCCTAGTAGGTTTTTGCGTGGGAGTGGGATTGATGTTCTGTTTGATTCCCGGTATATATCTCTACGTACCGCTCATTCTTTCGTTCAGCATACTGGTTTTTAATCGTAAAGGGGCGACCGATGCCTTTAGCTATAGCTTTACCCTTGTGAAAGACCATTGGTGGATCACTTTTGCCTCCCTTTTTGTTGTGGGCATCATTGTTTCCGTCGCCGGTTATGCCTTTGCATTGCCCGGTACGATTTACACCTACGCAAAAATGGGTATCTTGTCGGGGGAAATCGATGCGGAAAATTTTGGTGTAATAGATCCAATTACAATTCTTTTTGGAATTATCAGTACCCTTGCGCAGTTTTTGCTGAACATCATCTCTGTAGTGGCCAGCGTACTTATCTATTTCGACTTGAACGAAAAAAAGAACTTTACGGGCACCTACGAACGTATCAAGAACCTCGGGGAAACGGATACCTACGAACGTATCAAGAACTTGGGGGGAACGGATTAAGTGATTCTCCCACCGCTATATACGGATGATTTTTTATTCGTACCGAACATCGCATATGCAGAGAACATTTCTACTATCTTGCTTTTTTGTGCTCTGCGCCATTAATCTATATGCGCAAAAGGATTCTACGGCCGTTATCTATGATACCGCCCCTTTAGAGGTTAGAAAGATCGACGATGAAGATCTGCGAAAATACCAAGATGACGAAGCTTTCGATTATGAGGTCACTGAGGCCGAACACACCTGGTGGGACGATTTTACGACCTGGCTATCGAATTTTTTCCGACGGATTTTCGAGGGGATTTTTGGGGTCGAAAAAGCAGCGGGTCTGTTCGTTTCCTTTTTACGGATACTTCCCTACCTGCTCTTGGGCATCCTCATTTTTGTACTCATCAGATTCTTTCTGAAGGTCAACGCCCGCGCCTTGCTGCAGGCCAAAAAGGAACAAAGTGCGGTGGGACTGTCGGAAGAGGAACACCTAATCAAGAACGAAGACCTGCAACAGCTCGTTCAAAAGGCTTTGGCGGACAAGAACTATCGATTGGCCATCCGGTATTATTATTTATTCCTTTTAAAATTGATGGGCGAAAAAAAACTCATTATCTGGGAACTTCAAAAGACGAACGACGACTACATCCAAGAGATTAAGAATACGGAACTACAACAGCCTTTCCGTATCATTACCCGTCTGTACGATTATATCTGGTACGGCGATTTCCCAATTGACGCGTGCAAATATTATAAAGCAGAAAAATCCTTTTCCACTTTACAAAAGTTGCTGAACGAAAATGGGTAAAAAGGGAAGCATCTATATCGTCATCGCCGTGGGTATCGTGGGCCTATTGTTGCTGTTGCAATACAATAAACCCAAAGAGGTCAACTGGTTTCCGTCCTACGTATCCACACACAAGATTCCCTATGGCACGTATGTGCTCAACGATATCATGCACGAGCTATTCGGCGAAAAAACAATATCCGTCAGCGTTCCCCCTTTCGATTTTTTAAGTGCGCATAAAGAGGTTCAGGGCACTTATATGTTTGTAAATGAGGATGTCAAATTTGGAGAAACCGAACTGAACAGCTTGTTGGATTGGACATCGAAGGGCAATTCGCTGTTTATAGCCTCAAGGGATTTTGAAGATCAACTTTTGGATACCTTACATTTGAACACCGCCAGCCTATATAGTGGTATCGAAAATGTTCGCTCGCACCGGCACCATTTGGTCCATCCGAAATTGGAGACCAAAGATGGTTATCTTTTTAAAAAAGAAGATTATGTCACCTATTTTATGGAATACGGCACGCGAGAAATGACGATAATCGGAACGGTTTCGAACGTAAACAAAAGCAATACTTCAAAAGAAAAATTCAACAACGTAGTCAAGTGCAAGTTCGGGGACGGTGAAATCATCCTGAGCACCTTTCCGAAGGCGTTTACCAATTATTTTATTTTAAAGGATAATAATAAGGAATATACGGCCGGACTCCTGTCCTATTTAGATGGGTCGCGGAATATATATGTGGATAGCAATTACAAATCTGGAAAATCGGTCTATACCTCGCCCATGCATATCTTTCTGAGCACCAAGGAATTTAAATGGGCCTATTATCTGGTATTGATAGGCGCCTTGATTTATATAGTTTTCGAAGGAAAAAGGAAGCAGCGCGCCATTCCCGTAGTCCTTCCCCTAAAAAACCAAACCTTGGCCTTTACTCGTACCATAGCCGATATGTACTACGAAAAAGGCAAAACTAAACCGATCGCCGAACATAAGATCGTTAATTTTTTGGAGTACATCCGGTCTCGTTTTCACTTGGAAACCATGCAGCGGGAAGAAGAGTTTTATAAGAACTTGGCATCCCGCAGTGGGCATAATGTGGAAGAAATAGAACGACATTTCGTCTTTATTGAACAGCTGAGAAATCAGGAAACCGTAACGGATGATGAATTGAAGGAACTCAATGCATCCATAGAAAAATTCAAGAAACGAGTTAAGGCAGTATGAAAATGTTTAACCTCAAAGTGCGTAAAGAAAATTTAGAGATTGCAAGGCGTTTTCAAAAGTCTTGGTGAACCTTGAGGTTTGAAATTAAGTAGTTAAAGCCCACTAGTTATCAATTTAAAACTCAATAAGACCATGTTTTGAGCCACAAATGCCAGTATGTTAAGCTACCTCGTAGGTGCACGATATATAATTTAAGGTATACTCTAAAAATAAGAAAACTAAAATTCCATGGAAAATAAAGATGCTAACAACGAAAACCTCGACTTCGATAACCGTATTCCCCTTGAAGAACTTAAGGACGCGGTAAACGATATTAAGTCCGAATTGGCCAAGGTCATCGTGGGTCAGGAGAATTTTATCGATTTGCTAATCGTTGCGCTCTTGATAGATGGCCATGTGCTTATCGAGGGTGTGCCGGGAATCGCCAAGACCATTACCGCCAAACTTTTCGCCAAGACCCTCAAAACGGATTTCAGCCGTATACAGTTTACACCAGACCTGATGCCCAGCGATATTCTGGGCACCTCGATCTTCAGCGCCAAGACCTCGGAATTCGAATACAAAAAAGGACCGATATTTTCTAACATCGTACTTATCGACGAGATCAACCGCGCCCCGGCCAAGACCCAGGCGGCCCTATTCGAGACCATGGAGGAGCGCCAAGTGACGATGGACGGTACCACCTATCCCATGGATGCTCCCTTTATGGTTTTGGCCACCCAAAACCCCATAGAGCAAGAAGGTACCTATGCGCTGCCGGAAGCCCAATTGGACCGCTTCCTATTTAAAATAAAAGTGGATTACCCCTCCGTGGAAGACGAGGTGCGTATCATTCAGACCCACCACGAACGAAAGGGAGAAAAACCCCAAGAATTGATCAAAAGTGTACTGACTCAGCATAAATTAGAGGATTACAAATCTAAAATACGCGGGGTTATCGTCGAGGAAAAGATTATCAGATATATCGCCGATATCATTACCAAGACCCGAAACCATCCACATCTCTACCTGGGTGGATCGCCGCGGGCCTCAATTGCGACCCTCAATGCCGCCAAAGCCTTTGCCGCGATCAACGGAAGGGATTTCGTCACACCCGAAGATGTCAAGCGGGCGTTGGTACCCGTACTAAACCATCGCATCATCTTGACGCCCGAACGCGAGATGGAGGGCATGACGACGGAAAGCGTAGTACACATGATCTCCGAATCCGTGGAAATACCCAGATAATGCAGTTTCTCAAATCGTTCTACATACACAACACTTTTTTTAGGTACATCGCGGTATTGTCAGGTTGCTTTTTGCTTTCGTATTGGTTACCCCTTATCTATCCTATCGCCTGGTTGTTGACATTGGTGCTACTGGCCCTATTCCTATTCGATAGCTATCTTTTATATGCTACCGATACCGGCGTGGTAGCCCGGCGAAGCCTTCCTAAAAAGTTATCGAACAGCGATTTGAATCCTATCCAAATCAAGTATTATTCCGAATATCCCTTTAAAACTTTTGTGACCCTAATCGATGAACTACCGATACAATTCCAAAAACGGGATTTTGAGCATTCCGCGAGCTTGATCAAGGGTGAAAAAAAGGAGTTCAGCTACACGGTCCGACCCGTAGAACGTGGGGAATATGTATTCGGAAACCTCATCGTTTTCGCCTCTTCTCCCTTACAGGTTGTCAAGCGGAAGTTCGTTTTCCAAAAAGATGAGATGGTACCGGTATACCCGAGTATCATCCAGATGCAACAGTATGATTTTTTGGCCATCGGCAACCGATTGACCGAAATCGGACTGAAAAAAATCCGTCGTATCGGACATACGCAAGAATTCGAACAGATTAAGGAATACGTGCCAGGGGACGATTTTCGCACGATCAACTGGAAAGCCACTGCCAAGCAGAATCTGCTGATGGTCAACCAGTACCAAGATGAACGCTCGCAACCTATATATTCCATTATAGACATCGGTCGTGTGATGAAAATGCCTTTTAATGGTCTGAAACTGGTGGATTATGCCATCAATTCCACCTTAGCCTTTTCCAACGTCGCCCTTAAACGCAACGACAAGACCGGTATGCTGGCCTTTTCAAAAAAAGTCGAGACTTTTGTGCCCGCGGTTCAAAAACTAACCCACCTGAACACGATCCTAGAGAAGCTCTACAATATAGAAACGGAATTCACCGATTCGGATTTCGGACTGCTCTACGCTACCGTAAAACGGAAGATCAACCACCGCAGCCTTTTATTACTCTATACCAATTTCGAACATATTTCCGCCTTGAAAAGGCAGCTTCCCTTTCTCTTGGCAATGGCCAAAAAACATATGTTGGTCGTTATCTTTTTTGAGAATACCGAACTTGAGGAACTGATTACGACTGACGCCGAAGACCTGCAGACTATTTACCACAAAACCATCGCCGAAAAATTCGCGCTCGAAAAACGCCTGATGCAAAAAGAACTACAGCAATACGGCATACAGACCATCCTTACCAAACCGGAGAGTCTGACCATAGATACCATCAATAAATATTTGGAAATCAAGGCAAGGGGACTTTTATAGGGATTAACTTGCGAAGTCCGTCGTGCTCACATCGCTCCATAGGGAGCCATATATCATAGTGCCTATTGTTAATAAGTTTTCGATAAAAAATCAAAACTTTTTCCGCCTGCGAATGGCTAGGCTCGATCGACGAAATGCATCCCTAGGCAGCCTTTTGGAATAGGATTGCAAATACTTTACAGCTAAATTTATTCTTTAAAACGTTAACTTACGTCCTCCTTCACAGGTACTTTCGTTGCCGTATTAAAAACGTTTATGACAATCATCAAACAAACCCCTATAGGAATGAAAGCTGTATCTACCTCATCCGATCAAAGTCTAGCCAAACATTTGGGGCTCGGTACTAAAAAACCAAAATATCGCTATCGGTTGGTAGATTATAAGAACGAGCGGTACAGAACCGATATCTTGCTGAGCCAGACGAAATGTAATCTAGAAATTTTACCCGACGGACTAATGGTTTTGGGCAATTTTACGGCTAACAGCGCCTCGATTCCCGTAATGAAAGACGAAGTCGAATCGATTACACTAATCCGTGGAAAAGAAGTTATCGATACCTTTTATCTTTCTCCTATGCACGTTCTTTCCAAACTCGGCGTGCCTAATTCTATTTCACGATATTTAAGCCTTCTTCCATCCGAGTACAAGATAGGTGAGACACATATTATCATTAAATGTAACGACTACCAGCTAAGTTTAATAACGAGCGGCACTAGATACGAAAAATTATTGCGAGCTTTTAAAAAAGCGGGATACCACCATCAGCTCGACCTCATCGAAAAACCAAGTATCGATTTGCTCAGTTATACTGGTGATGCAAGTTTACAATCCTAAAGTTTTCTTTCGATTTTCGTTAACCGATATTTGTTCATAAGGTGTCTCGGCTCCTCATAAGGCTTGTTTGCGGAAATTTCTACTTAAAGTTCCTTCGATTAAACCAAGGAAATTGCTATCTTCCCTTTTATTAGTCATTTATAACACGTCGCAACATCAGTCGTTTGCGACGCATACCTTAAATAACCGGGGCGCATTTTCAACACGTTAAAATCATGACGTTTGTGACGCGTTCCGACCTAGCGTATTAAACGCGTTCAAGCAAAACGTTTACAACGCATTTCAACATGTACGTCAAATCAACTTCAAATACGTTCCTATGCACCGAAATCTCTTGACCATTATCTTTACGGTAACCCTCTTTTCCTTGAACGCCCAAGCAACGATCACCGGTTTCACTCCCGAAAACGCTACAAAGGAAATCGCACTTGAAAAAGCTTTCGAGGCCAAACTCTCTGCCGAAAACCTCGATAAATGGATGCAGCGCATGGCCGCCGAACCGCATTGGGTGGGTACGGAATACGGACGAAAAAATGCGGAATGGATGCAAAAGCAATTCAAATCCTGGGGCTATGATGCCAAAATCGAAACGTATCACGTATTGTTTCCCTATCCTAAAATGCGCGTGCTGGAACTTACGGGACCGACAACTTACAAAGCCAAATTGACACCTATGGCCGTCGAAGGTGACAAATATACCGCGCAAGGAGATGCACTTCTACCCAGTTATAACGCCTTTTCCACGGATGGCGATGTCGAAGCCGAACTTGTTTTCGTGAACTATGGTGTACCCAAAGATTATGAGGAACTCGAAAAATTGGGCATTGATGTCACGGGAAAAATAGTTATCGCAAAATACTACGGCTCTTGGCGGGGCATCAAACCCAAACTGGCCGCTGAAAAAGGCGCTATCGGTTGTATTATTTACTCCGATCCCAAAGATGATGGCTATGTGCAGGGCGATGTCTACCCGAAAGGGCCTTATAAAAACAAAACGGGCGTACAGCGTGGTTCGGTAATGGATATGCCGCTTTATCCCGGCGACGTGCTTACTCCCGGCTATGCGGCAACGAAGGATGCCAAGCGCTTGAATAAGGAGGATGCGCCCACGATTACAAAAATACCGGTGCTTCCTATATCCTACGAAGATGCACAGCCCTTATTGGAGGCATTAGAAGGACCGGTTGCTCCCGAATCATGGCGCGGCGGACTCCCTATTACCTATCATATCGGTCCCGGTCCGGCGAAAGTCCACCTAAAGCTCGAATTCGACTGGCAGCTTGTGCCAGCCCATAACGTAATCGCCACTATGAAAGGTACGGAATTTCCTGACCAATGGGTACTGCGTGGTAACCACCATGACGCATGGGTACATGGGGCCAGCGACCCGGTCAGTGGAATGGTAGCCTTGATGGAAGAAGCCCGAGCCATCGGTGAACTTGCCAAGAATGGAGACAAGCCCAAACGCACTTTGGTCTATTGCGCTTGGGATGCCGAAGAACCCGGACTTATAGGCTCTACAGAATGGGTAGAGGACCATATCAAGGAATTGCAACAAAAAGCGGTGGCCTATATCAATACCGATGGCAACGGCCGCGGATTTCTCAGTGCCGGGGGTTCGCATACCTTGCAGGCCATGGTCAGTGAAGTCGCCGGTGCAGTTACGGATCCGCAAAAGGGAGTATCCGTAAAGGAAAGGAAAATTGCAAGTAACCGTATCGATGGCGGTAGCGAAGAATTCGAACTCTATGCCGTAGGTTCGGGCTCCGATTATTCGCCATTTATACAACATGCCGGCATCGCTTCGTTAAATCTAGGATTTGGCGGCGAAAATTCGGGAGGGGAATATCATACTATATATGATACCTACCCTAATTATAAGCGTTTTAAAGACCCCGATTTCGCTTATGGCGTGGCTCTGGCCAATACCGCAGGGCGGATCGTACTGCGCTTGGCCAATGCCGATGTGCTTCCTTTAGAATTCGAACAATGGCACAAAACTGTTTCAGGCTATTTGGATGAAGTTGTAAAAGAAACCGAAACGATGCGAAAAACCGTCGATAAACATAACGAAATGGTCGATAAGAATATCTTCGAACTGGCGGCGGACCCAAAGAAGCCTTTCGTAAAGCCGGAAAAAAAGGAAGCTATCACTTTTCTCGATTTTGCACCGCTACAGAACGCAATGGCTGCGTTGAAGACTACTATCGAAAAATTCAATGCTGGAAATCCTTCGAAATTGTCACCCGAAAAACGCAATAAACTCAATCAACAACTCATGCAGGTGGAGCAAACTTTGACTTCCGAAAAGGGACTCCCTCGAAGGCCGTGGTACAAACACCAAATATACGCCCCTGGTTTCTATACCGGATACGGTGTAAAAACCCTACCTGGCGTTCGGGAAGCCATCGAGCAAAAAGACTGGAAAGAGGCGCAGGAACAGATTAAAGTATTGGCAGAAACTTTGGGGCAATTTGATGGGCACATAAAGGATATGAGCGCCTATTAATAACAATGTAATGAACAGCGAAAAACAAAAAATTAATCTTCCCGAAGTCTGGCTCCGAGGCCCGATTGAAGGCATTCCCGATCAACTGCAACCAGCGGCCCATGCCCTTTTGCAATCCACTGAGGATATCGAAAAATATTTACAGGATTTTCCTGAAAGTCTGCTCTGGGAAAAACCATCCGGCCGGGCGTCCGTAGGTTTTCACCTGCAGCACTTAACCGGAGTTCTCGATCGACTGATGACCTATGCCAAGTCGGAATCCTTATCCGAAGAACAGTTCGATTTTTTGCGCAATGAGGGAAATTCCGATACGAAAACGACATCGGCCCAAATGATAGAAAATTTTAAGAAAAAAGTTGATGAGGCTTTGCGTTTCTTTGGCACATTGAAAGTATCGGAACTGACGGAATCACGTACCGTCGGGCGAAAAAAACTGCCAACCACGGTTATCGGCCTTCTTTTTCATGCCGCTGAACACAGCCAACGCCATGTGGGACAATTGCTGGTCACAGCAAGTGTTTTGAGGGATGCGGATGCCATTGCAAAAAATTGATTGCCTAACTCAAGCTTCGTAACTTTAGAAACTTATCTCTATCTTAGTATCCTAATTTTATAATACGAATGCTATGAGCTCTGACTACACCAAAATCCACACCGGAAACACATTTATTACCCAACGAATCGTCTCAGAATTACAAGAAATGGGCATTGAGCCCGTTGTGAAAGACGAATCAGAATCTGCACGATTGGCGGGTTTCGCCGCCAATATTGACGGAGATCGCGAAATACATGTCAACAATGATGAGGCCGATAAGGCACTGGCCGTTGTAAAACGTATTTTGGCAGAAAAGAAAGCATAAAATTTCTTTTTCGTTTATCCGTCTCCTTCAAACGCTACTATCCTCTTATATTCTGACCACAACTATGAAATCAAACACCAAACCCTATTCCCTTCTTTCTTTATTTACCTTTTTAATCCTCCTAATTTCCTGCGATACCACGCCCAAAAAACCTAAACAATCGCCCTTGGTAATACAAGAGGATTCCATTACCGAGGTTACCAGGGCCAAAGCGGCGCGGCAAAGTATTACCCCAAAAATTGCGGATGGCCTTGAACTTAGCCTTTGGGCTTCCGATTCGTTGGCGCCCGACCCCATCGCGATGTCCATCGATGATCAAGGCAAGGTGTACCTGACTCGAACCAATCGCCAAAAGAACTCGGAATTTGATATCCGGGGGCATCAAGATTGGATGACCTCGTCCATAGCCCTGCAGTCCGTTGAAGATCGGCGTGACTTTCTACGGGAGACCTTTGCACCTGAAAAGAGCGAGGAAAACGAATGGCTGGCAGACCTTAACGGAGACGGATCACACGACTGGAAAGATCTGGCCGTTGAAAAGGAGGAGGTGTGGATGTTGGAAGATAGCAACAACAACGGTATCGCCGACCGATCTACTCGAATACTCGAAGATTTCAACGAAGAGATTACCGATGTCGCGGGTGGCCTGCTCGTTCGCGATGACGATGTCTTTGTAGGCGTCGGCCCCGATTTGTGGCGGCTTACCGATACGAACGATGACCTGGTATTGGACGAAAAGACTTCGATATCCCATGGCTATGCCGTACATATCGGTTTTGGTGGGCACGGTATGTCCGGCGTTGTAGAAGGACCCGACGGCAAAATATATTGGGGTATTGGCGATATCGGTGCTAACGTAATCGATCAAGAAGGTGTCGAACATTTCTATCCTAATCAAGGGGTCATCGTACGCAGCAATCCCGATGGAAGTGATTTTGAGGTTTTCGCCCACGGACTCCGCAATACGCACGAATTCGTTTTCGATGCCTATGGCAATATCATCTCTTCGGATAATGATGGCGATCATGCAGGTGAGAGTGAGCGTTTGGTACACATCGTAGAAGGTTCAGATGCCGGATGGCGCGCCAATTGGCAGTACGGAAAATACACCGACCCACAGAACAATGGCTATAACGTATGGATGGATGAAAACCTGTTCAAGCCCCGATGGGATGGCCAAGCGGCCTATATCATACCGCCTATCCAGAATTTCCATAATGGCCCGACCGGAATGCAATATAACCCGGGAACGGCTCTAGGCAAAAAGTGGCTGGACAAGTTCTTTTTGGTCGAGTTCGTCGGTAATGCCGATCGATCACATATCTGGGCTTTCGACCTGAAACCTAAAGGTGCCTCGTTCGAGTTGGATACCGACGAAAGCATCCTAAGCGGCGTATTGCCCACAGGCATCGAATTCGGCCCCGATGGCGCCCTGTACGTCGCGGATTGGATCAACGGATGGGACACCAAAAACTACGGCCGCGTCTGGAAGCTCGACGTGACCGAAAACAACAGCGACCTCACCAAACAGCGTCAAGAAACGGAACGGTTGATGACTGTGGATTATAGTGACCAATCGACGGACGAATTGGTAAAACTGCTAGCGTATCCCGATAAGCGCATCCGTCAAAAAGCACAATTCGCTTTAGTAAAAAGTGGTTCGGGAGAAGATGCGTTCCATACGGTAATCAAAGATGGAAAAGACCAATTCGCCCGTATACATGCCATTTGGGGTATCGGCCAGCTCGCCGCGGAAGATTTGAACAAGGCTAAAGTGCTTACCGGACTTCTGTCGGACAAAGATCCTGAAATCATCACACAGGCCGTGAAAATTTTGGGCGATGTTAAATATACGACGATAGGACCGGAATTGATTCCTCTTTTAAAAAATGAAACTCCGAGAATCAAGTTCTTTGCGGCGCAAGCTTTAGGGAGGATACACCAAGAAACGGCCGTACAACCACTATTGGATATGATAGCCGCCAACAACGATAAAGATTTATATCTACGACACGCCACGGTACTCGCACTTTCGCGCATAGGCAAAAAAGAATCCATCGTGGCTTTGGCGGATAGTCCAGAGCGAAGCCTGCGGATTGCCGCAGTATTGATTCTCCGCAAATGGCAGGATGAACGGGTGGCAAAATTTCTCCAAGACGAAGATGAGTATATCGTCACTGAGGCAGCGCGTGCCATCAATGACGACTGGTCTATCGAAAAAGCCCTTCCCAAATTGGCGGATGTTCTTACCGTAGAAAAATTTACGGCCGAACCTTTGTTGCGGCGGAGTATCAACGCCGCACTGCGTGTCGGCAGCGATTCCGCTCTGGAAAACCTGATTGCCTTTGCCAAAAGAAAAAGCGTCTCCAATACTTTACGAGGGGAGGCTTTGGCGGCTATTGGCACATGGGCCGAACCTTCCGTACTTGATAGGGTCGATGGCCGATATCGCGGTGAGATCAAGCGGGATGCCAATACGGTCAAAGAAAAAATAGAAAAGGATATTCCGAAATTCTTAGAGGACAACAATCCAGAAATACTGATCGGGATTTCAAAGACCTTGGCCAATCTCGACATCGATTCCCATAACCCCGACTTGTTCCGCATGATGCAAACGAACAAATCTTCCGAGGTCCGATCGGCAGCCTTAAAAGCCTTGGGCGAGCTACAGTTCGATGACATAGAAATTGCCATGGGACTAGGTATGAAGGACAAAGACCAGCAAGTAAGGGCCACTGCTGTGAGTCTAATTCCCCAAATGGAAATCTCAAAAGAAAACCTTTCTTCCATTGTCAATCCGATCTTCAAAAATGGATCGGTACGTGAACAGCAAGAGCTGTTGAGTGTTTTAGGAGAACTTCCTTTGGAAAAAAGTGGTGGAGTTCTAGAAAAGTTGATTGCCCAAGCGAATGCCGACCAACTTGACGAAAGTATTATTCTCGATTTGACGGAGGCCATCAAAGCGACAGCATCAGAAAACCTGATGGCCCAGTTGAATGCCCCAAAAGACAGTGGAGACCCATTGGCCGCCTACGAAGAAACCTTGCAAGGCGGTGACGCAAGACAGGGTTGGCGGGTTTTCAACAATAATCCCACCGCCCAATGCACGCGTTGCCATGCCATTGGCGCTTCCGGGAGCGAAGTCGGCCCACACTTGGAAAATATAGGAAACCTCCTTACCCGAGAACAGCTATTGCAATCCCTTATCGAACCTAGTGCACGTTTGGCTCCCGGTTACGGCAGCGTCGTCTTGACCTTAAAGGACGGTCAAAAAGTAAATGGTATCTTAGAAAAGGAAACCGAAGAAGGGCTCACGCTACGCACTAATGCCGCTGAACCTTTGGAAATTCCCGCTGGGCGCATTGAAAAAAGAGAGAACGTGCCATCGGCAATGCCCGCCATGGGCAAGCTGATCACGAAACGGGAATTACGGGATTTGATTGAATATTTAGCGGGTCTAAAAGAGGAAAAAAGTTCTTAATTGTATTAATCACACACAAACCTGACTCCGCGCCCAAACCAATCGATACGGCACCCTTTCCTAATTTCAGAGGGTCCGCTTGTCCGTATATGGCTTTCCCCTTATGACGTGTATATAAAGAGAGGGTAAATCGGCCTTGACCGGTCCGTATGCAGAACATCAAATTAATAGACAAGTTTACGAATCAAATCATCTTCAAATCAAAACCATGATTTTTTACGAAGAAGCATTCCAAAAGGTCTTGGATCATCCCTTAAACTTGGGGGATGAACGGGTCAGCCTATTACGAAGTACCGGCCGAATTCTAGCGGAGGATATCGAGGCCGATCGGGACTTCCCACCTTTTGACCGCTCGACCAAAGATGGTATTGCCATCAACTTTTCCGCCATTGAAAAAGGAATTGACCGCTTTAAAATTGCGGGAATCTTAAGTGCGGGTATGGCTCAACAAACGCTTTCTTCAGATGCCGAATGTTTTGAAATCATGACCGGGGCTGTACTACCGAATAATGCGGATACCATCATCATGTACGAAGAAACGGTAATCAAAGATGGATGGGCGATAATTTCCAAAGTACCGAGCAAAGACCAAAACATACATACTCGAGGCAGCGATGAAAAAGCGGGTGCCGTGCTTTTGGAAAAGGGAACTAAAATAACTTCTGCCGTTATTGGCGTACTGGCCTCTGTAGGAAAAACACAGATACTGGTCAAAAAGCTACCCAAAATCTGTGTCATTTCAACGGGAAATGAACTGGTCGAAGTTTCTGAAACACCATTACCCCACCAAATCCGTAAATCCAACACTATTTCGCTGACCGCTGCTTTGGAAAAAGTGGGCATCACCCCTACCCGATTACATTTGGCCGATGACAGGGCGATTATTGAAAAGGAACTCCGAATAGCCTTGGCGGAAAACGACGTACTCATGCTAAGCGGCGGCGTATCTAAAGGGAAATTCGATTTTATTCCCGATGCCATGGAAGTTTTGGGTGTAGAAAAAATATTTCATCGTGTAGCGCAACGCCCAGGCAAACCCTTTTGGTTCGGCGTGCGAGAAAAACATGGAAAAGTGGTGTTTTCCTTTCCCGGAAATCCCGTATCCACTTTTGCGAACTATCATGTCTATTTTTTGCCATGGTTGGCGAAAACTTTAGGGATTGAATCCAAAAAACAAACTGTAATTATAGAAGAATTAGTTCGACCACATCCCAGCTTGACCCTTTTTCTTCAAGTAAAAACGGAGTGGCGAAAAGGAGGATTGTATGCATATTTAGTGCAAGGCAATGGGTCTGGCGATTTAGTTAGTTTGGCAAGAGCAGATGGATTTATTTGCGTGCCAGCGGGAGAATTTGATATTTCGGAAGGGAATATATTTTGGTTTATTCCTTGTGTCTAATCTACTACTAGCGCCAGTTCGCAACTGGTGTTCGAAAGAGCACACCGCTTAGCTACTGATCACCCTCGTACTTATCCGAATATCTCTTCCATAGCTCCGTTTGATGGGTTTCCAAAGAAATTTCACGGCCGTCGATAAAGGCATGTATCAATTGATTGCCCCGCATATCAAGGGCATCGCCTTCCGATATGAAGAGCGTCGCGCTTTTGCCTTCGGCCAAGGTGCCGTAGTTTTCATCGATACCTAAGATTTTAGCAGTATTACCGGTTATTAATTGCAGTGCTTTTTCTTTTTCCATCCCTTGTCCCACGATTTGACCGGCGTAAAAAGCCAAGTTACGGGTCTGGAAGTTGGAAGCTTCCCCATTCTGCAGGCCGACTAAGAGTCCGGCGTCTACCAAGAGTTTGGGTAGTTTGTAGGGAAGATCATAGTCCTCATCCTCAAAAACGGGCAGGTTATGCGTGAACTGCACGAGTACGGGCACCTCGTTTTCCTTTAAAAAATCGATTACTTTGTATGCATGGTAGCCTCCCACTAAAACTAGGTTTTTGACTCCTGATTTTTTGACCAGGGATATGGCATCGATGATTTCCTTTTCGCCATCGGCATAAACGTATACTTTTTGGGAGCCATCGAAAGAGCCCTGCATGCCGGCAAACGCGGGATTCATGTCTTCACCGGCACCATCCCCATAGGCCTTGGCATTCTTCAAAAAGACTTCCACTTCCGTAACTTGTTCTTGATATTTTTCGTTGGGTTTGTAGCCTCGTTCCTCGCCTTCCCACCATTTCCCTTTGCGAAAGGTGGTCGGCCATCGCAAATGGATGCCGTCATCGACCTTTACGGCGGCGTCTTCCCAATTCCAAGCATCGAACTGTACAATGGAGGAAGTGCCGGAAATGCGTCCACCCATCGGAGTAATTTGTCCTAACAACACCCCGTTGGGCCTCATGGATTCCACCACTTTCGATTCTGCATTATAGGCGATAAGGCTTCGCACATGGGGAATCATTTCGCCCAATTCGTCTTGATCATCGGTGGCTCGTACGGCATTGATCTCAATAAGACCCAAAGAAGTACTGGGAGCAATGAAACCAGGGTATACATGTTTGCCCTTTCCTTTGATCTGCGTGCCATTTCTGGCAATTTTAGTCGTCGCGGGACCCACAAAGGTCAATTTTCCGCCCTCGAATATTATCAACGAGTTTTCAATAATCTCTCCATTACCCAAATGGGCGGTCGCGCCTTCGATGACTACCGTTTCGGTTTGGACGGGAGCTGGAGTTTGTTGGGCTAACCCTGAAAATACGGTGCCTATTGCCAGTACTATCAATTTTATTATTTTTTTCATAATCAACTATTACATTTTACCTTGTACCTACCATCCGGAAGGCTACTTTATAACCTAAAACTTCATATTTCGCCCCCTCTTACAGGATATTACAACTACCACTACACATCAACTGCTACCGACCACTAAATATTTCAACCCCGCTATCACAATGCATCGACTCCTTTTTGTCCTGCTTTGGCTTTTGGGTTTTTTCACCTTCGGCTTTTTCTTTTAGCATCATATTGATAAGTTGGTTGCGTTCTTTTTTAACGGCTTCGCGTTGCTGCTGATCCTTTTCAAGATCGAAATAGGTCGCACCATCGACGACGGTTCTTTCGGCTTTGGCATAAACGGAAAGCGGATGATCGCTCCATAATACCAGATCGGCGTCCTTGCCTTCCTTGATGCTGCCGGTTCGACCATCGAGATGTAGGAGCTTGGCGGGATTGATGGTCACCATTTTCCAGGCTTCCAGTTCGGTCAATCCTCCGTATTTTACGATTTTGCCCGCTTCTTGGTTCAGCCTCCGAATCATTTCGGGGTCATCGCTATTAATGGCCACAGTAACCCCTTGATTGTGCATGATGGCAGCGTTGTAGGGAATGGCATCGTTCACCTCGTACTTATAGGCCCACCAGTCACTAAATGTACCGCCGCCAACGCCATGCTCGACCATTTTGTCTGCCACCTTATAACCCTCAAGAATGTGGGTAAAGGTGTTGACCCGGAACCCGAATTTCTCGGCTACCTTCATCATCATATTGATTTCACTCTGTACGTAGCTGTGGCAAGAGATAAACCGCTCTCCGTTGAGTATCTCGACCAAGGTCTCCATTTCCTCGTCGGGACGATAGGGTTCGCCGCTATTCTTTTTGGTCTCGTATTCTTTTGCACGCTGAAAGTAGTTTGTATACACCTGTTCCACGCCCATTCGCGTTTGCGGAAAACGGGTGTGGCTCTCCCAATTACTCTGTTTGACGTTTTCGCCAAGGGCAAACTTGATAAATTTGGGGGAATTGTCGTAAATCATGTTGTCAGCACTTTCGCCCCACTTCAATTTCATGATCGCGGAACGCCCACCAATTGGGTTCGCAGACCCGTGCAGGAGCTGTAGGGAAGTGACACCACCTGCCAATGCATAGTAAATTCCAACGTCCTCGGGGTCCACCACATCGGTCATCTTTACCTCGGCGGTGGAATTCTGGCCGGCCTCGTTAATGGCCAAGGCCGCCAAATGGCTGTGTTCGTCGATGATCCCTGCCGTTAGATGCTTATCCGTCGCATCGATGACTTGCGCATTTCCGCCCCTCAGATCCTTGCCGATTTTTGAGATTTTACCATCCTTTACAAGTACATCGGTGTTTTCAAGGATTCCCGAATCCTCGCTCGTCCAGACCGTGGCGTTTTTAAAGAGGATGTTTTCGGGTTTGGGAATGGATGTATACCCATAACCTACATTAGGATAGGTAACCGCGACCATTTCGGGAACTTCCTTTTCTTTATCTTTCTTGTCCTTTTCGGAAAATGGGGAAGTCTTAACCGCCTTGAAAGTAGTTTCGCTACCATCCGGAAGTACGGCCTTGCCGTTCAATTCTTCTGAGGCTTGATTAACCAAGCCGGTCATGCGATAGTTTTCTTTCCCGTCTTTCGTAGCAAAGGAAAGGGCCATCCACCCGTCGGCATAGCTGAATTTAGATTTCAATTTGGCGGTATCCTGTTTGACTTCTACTTTGGGACTTCCGGTTTCTCCTTTTATGGAAAGGCTAAAGGTCTGCCCGGATACGGATAAATCATAATCTCCACGGATATCCTTTAAAGTCAAATCGTTGACCACGTTTTTATTGCCTTGCACCCAATTTTCGTAGAGAACCGTTTCCTTGTCAAAAACATCCCCCGAAGTCACCAAGAAATTGGCGTAACTTCCTTTTTGCAGCGAGCCTATTTCCGTTGATTTTCCCAAAATCTGTGCAGGAACAGTGGTCAAGGCTTCCAAGGCCTTGGTTTTAGGAAGTCCGTATGCAATGGCTTTCATCAGTTTTTCCTTAAAATCGGCAGGGGATTTCAGGTCGTGCAGGGTAAAGGAAAAAACGACCCCGTTTTCCGCCAATATTTTTGGATTGGCAGGAGCCTGATTCCAATGACGCATATCCTTTAAATTCACATATCCCGAGGCATAGGGGTCGGAAACATCGTAGGCATCCGGAAAATTTAACGGTAAGATCAGCTGCGCATTCGTTGCTTTGATATCCGCCACCCGTTCGTATTCGTCACCTCCGCCTACAATTGCGTATTGTATGCCAAAAGCATCCCCGATACCGTCTGCCCTGACGACATTGCCCTTATCGTCTGCCTCGAATATTTGAATGAGTCCTTTGTTTTTGTTCAGCGCTTCAAGTGAGCGGTCCTTGGTCTCAATATTGCCCTTGGCGTACCAATCGGCATCGTAGTACATTTGGCGCAACAAAGCCATGGCACCCATCAAGGATGTGGGATAGGATTGCTTTTTCGCGATACTTTTTTTAAAAGAAAAATACTGTGCGGAGCGGTCGTCTATGATACGATCGCCATCGTTTCCCGATGCATTGAGCGCGACCAGTACTCCTGTTCCCCGTGCAACACCGTCCTGAATGTGGGAATTGACCACTCCGAATCCAGCTTCACGAAGTGTTTTAGCCACGGTATCATCGTATTCGAATTTGGTAACGGCATTGTTTTCGGGCATGATATGGTCGTTCCAATAAAAACCTTCCCGTGAGGCATCGAACTCCGCCGAACGCCCGTCGGATTTTACTTTTTCCGGTTTCTCTACCCCGAAACCGGAGTAGATATCGATAAAGGAGGGATAAATGGATTTCCCGTTGACATCCGTCACCACCGTATTTTTTGGCAAGTTCACTGATTTGCCGACCGCGACCACTTTGCCCTTTCGAAAAAGTAGCGTGCCCCCGATAACTATCTCGGTCGGCGTTACGTATATTTTGGCGTTGGTGAGCGCCGTGTAGTTATTGTTGTCGGCCTTGACACCATCGTTTTTCGGAAAGTATTCCTGGGCAAAAGAAAAGGCACTGCATCCTAATAATGCAAGTACCAACAATTGTATTTTTCTCATTTGTGGTAGTTGTTTTCGTCGGGCTTAAAAATAGGAAAAGAAAAGGGAAGTAGGAAGTACAAGCTACGAAATACGAAGGACGAGGTAAAAAGTACAAAGTGAGAGGTTCGAGGTGAGAGGTTCGAGGTGAGAGGTTCGAGGTGAGAGGTTCGAAATGGTAGGCTTATAAAGCCATCAACTTTTGGGTATGAAATTGAACTTGAACCCTCTTGTGGCGGGCAAGCTTTAGAGAGGATACCTTTCATGATATCCCACCATCAGTTCCACAATCTTGCTATAGCTCTTGATACCGTCCTTCTGTTGGTTGGCTTTCAGGAACGTGCTGAAGATGGATTTAAAGACGGGCTCAAAGGGGTTCGCGTATTTTAGGTTGAATTCGTACAGTTCTTTATAATTCTTTTGAACTCCCGCATTTACCTTGGCGAATAGCTTTTCGAATTGCTGCTCATCCGTACGGCGGACGGCGCTTAGGCAATGGCTCAGGGCATAGGCAGAGGCGGAATATTTAAAATGGATGTCCTCGTTATTCATCGTGACCAGATACCCGATAAAATTCGTCTCGTTCTCTTTGGCATAGCCCACTTGATGTCCGATTTCATGCGCGGTTACTACGGGAAGTCGGAAAACGGGAGTCAAACCGTTTACCTGGGCTTCGTTTGTAAAGGGATTTAAATATCCGCCGATGCCCATGTAGCTGGCCAGGGCACCAAGAGTCGCTTTTTTAACGCTGGGATACCGATAGGCCAGAAAAGGGAGTTCCTTTTGAATACGATCGTATTCTTCAATTGTTTTATCGAATATTTCATTACGGTTGTACGGTACCCTGACTATTTGTGTACTATCTCCGGTAATTTCCAGTTGCAAGCGATTCGTTTTTAGAATCAGCCGTTCCGTCAGGTCGATGACTTCGGAAGGGGTTACGCTGTCGCGGATGGCGAATTGTTCCGCTAGAGGTATCCGATAATAATTAAGGGCCCATACCAAATTGAAGGTGAAGTAGAAAACGGAAAATACCAGTATAACATCCCGAAAAAAGCGAAATGGGCGGTTTTTAATTCTTACCCAATTTTTAATTACGTAGTGTACGGCCAATAGAGCCAACAGCGTATAGATAATCTCACCGACCGAAAAGGGAATCCATCCAAAAAGCATCCTGAAAAACTGGCTGATTACTGGATAGATGCCCTTGCTGTAGTATGATTCTACGAGGTCGGGGCGACTACCGAGCCAAAATACAAAAAGCAATTGCGGTATCAGGCTCAGGGCAATACCGTTCCTAAATTTGTCATTCAATGCGATAAGGCTTAAAATTTTGGCGTATTGAATCATCAAATTTAAACATTTATGTACCGAATCAATTTTTGACTACGTATTTTTGGAAAAATCAACATCCCTATGAACGAAGTGATACGAAAATTAGAGCCCCAAGCTGTTTGGAACAAATTTGCCGACCTGAACGCGGTGCCAAGACCTTCCAAAAAAGAGGAAAAGGTCATTCAATTTATGATGGATTTCGGAAAATCCCTCGACCTGGAAACCCTGAAGGACGCCGTGGGCAATGTCATCATCCGTAAACCGGCCACTGTGGGGATGGAAGATCGGAAGATGATTACTTTACAGTCACACCTCGATATGGTACACCAAAAGAACGCGGATACCGAGTTCGATTTCGACACCCAGGGCATAAAAATGTTGGTTGACGGCGATTGGGTCAAGGCCGACGGTACAACCCTAGGTGCGGATAATGGGATGGGCGTGGCCGCAATCATGGCAATCTTGGAGAGTAAGAACATTAAGCATCCGCCTTTGGAAGCGCTTTTTACCATTGACGAGGAGACCGGAATGACCGGCGCGATGGGCCTTGAAGGTGGCGTTCTACAGGGCGAAATCCTCTTAAACCTTGATACCGAAGAGGATGACGAACTCGATATCGGCTGTGCCGGTGGTATTGACGTCACTGCCACAAGAGGGTATAACGGTAAACCGGTTCCAAGAGCCGTTACTCCTTATGAAATAAAAGTGAAGGGACTACAAGGCGGACATAGCGGTATTGACATCCACCGTGGGCTGGGCAATGCGAATAAGATAATGAACCGTTTGCTATATAATGCCTCTAACAATTTCATGATGCGCCTGGCGGAAATCGACGGTGGCGGACTCCGCAACGCCATCCCTCGTGAAAGTGTCGCCAAACTGGTCGTTCTAAAATCGCAGGTCAAGGAGTTCGAGGCTGCGATGATGAAATTGGCGGGCACCATAAAGAAAGAGTTGCAAGCCATGGAACCGACCTTGGCCATAACCCTCGAACAGACTTCCGCCCCGCAGATGATCATGGGCCTTGGCGCGCAAGAACGATTATTAAAGGGGATTTATGCGGCCCATAACGGCGTCTATGCCATGAACCCCACCATTCCCGATTTGGTCGAGACCTCGAATAACATAGCACGAGTGGAAGTGAAAAACGGAGCAATCCTCATCAATTGCCTGACTCGATCTTCGGTCGATTCGGCAAAGATGGACTTGGCCAACGCCCTGAAGTCCGCCTTCGAATTGGCGCGTTGCGACGTAAAGTTCGGTGGCGAATATCCGGGGTGGACACCCAAGCCAGATTCCGAAATATTGAAGGTACTCAAGAAAAAATATGAAACACTCTTCAAGGAAGAACCCAAGGTAATCGCCTGCCATGCGGGACTGGAATGCGGTATATTGGGGCAGAACTATCCCGATTTGGATATGATCAGCTTTGGCCCTACCATTAACGGAGCCCACTCCCCCGACGAAAGGGTTAGTATCTCCTCCGTACAGAAATTCTGGAAATTTTTATTGGCGGTTTTAGAGGATGCACCTAAAAAGTGATCTAGGGAAAAAATTTAATTTAGAGTGGTTTAAAAAATCTTCCGTTATACAAAGGAAGTGGGTCTTTTAACGATTTACATTCAAAAAGAGCATTAAAAAAGGGTGCGATTAACAGTTGATCGTACCCTTTTTTAATAGAAAGTCCAAATATTTACACCTTCTGCATCGAAGGGCTTTCCTCCAATTTCGAATCTGCACCGTATTTGTTTTCACCTTTCTCGCCTTCCGTGCAGGCCAAGATAAAACTGTAGATAGGCACCAAAATGAACCATCCGCTCTTTCCGACATCGTGCATTCTCCTGATCGCAACGGCGATACTAGGAATCATTACGGCCAAGAAATACAGCATAGCGGCAAACATCAAAACCGGCAACTCGGCAACTGTGGCCAAAATTAGTAATCCGTAGCCAATCAGCATGTTGAACAGAAAGAACATCCAGTATTCCTTCCGTCTGGCGCGGCCTCCGAAGTCGGCGTAATTTTGTAATACTTTTAGGTACCAATTCATAAAATAAAGATTTTGGGTTAATAAAGATTTATAGAATGCAAGAACGGTACAATCTTGATCCTATTGTTTTTATTAGATGAACGGCAATTTTGAAACCTGATATTGATTCTAGAGGATATATCAAAAATGCCACAAGTTAAACGGCCAGGGTTTATAAGATAATTATTCGCTTGTCTAACATCCTACAATTCAGTATCTTTAGAAGAGTTGAACTCCAAATTCAAATATCATGGGAATAAAAAGTTTTCAAGGGCCCAGAAAGAAACCCGAAAATACCGATGAGACACTAATGACGGTTAACGATTATATGACCCGTAAATTAATTACGTTCCGTCCCGAACAGTCCGTTGAGGAGGTCATTCAAGCACTTATTAACCATAAAATTTCTGGTGGCCCCGTAGTCAATGAAAAAAATGAACTGGTAGGCATTATTTCAGAAGGGGATTGCATCAAACACATTAGCGAAAGCAGGTACCACAACCTACCCATGGAAAATCGTCTTGTCGAGCAGCATATGGTCAAGAACGTGGAGACCATTGATGGCAATATGAACATTTTTGATGCTGCCAACAAGTTTCTGAACGACAAAAGACGCCGATTTCCCATTCTGGAAAATGGTAAGTTGGTCGGACAGATCTCACAGAAGGATATTCTAAAGGCTACCTTAAAAATGAAGTCACAACGTTGGTGGAAGTAGAGGCTGAAAAAATTTCAACCTCTATTCACAATAATTAATTCATATGATTCATACGTCTTATTGAGCGATACCGGTGATTTCCAGATCAAAGACCAAATCGGCGTTCGGAGGTATCGGGCCTGTGCCTTGGGGGCCATAGCCTAAATGGGAAGGAATGAACAAGCGCACTTTATCTCCGATTTTCATTTGTTGTAGTCCTTCTTTAAACCCTGCGATAAGCTGGGCATCAGGACTGTAATCCATAGCTAATGGCTGATACCCCCCGCCTTGTTTTCTGCGTTCGTCGAACATTGCGTACTTTTTGGTCACTTCTTCGTAATTGCTGTCGAAGAGAGAGCCGTCTTCCAGATAGCCAGCGTAATAGACGTTTACCTTTTGACCGTTGTTCGGTTTCACCCCGTCGCCTTCCTCGAGCTTCAGCATTTTCAATCCTGATGGCAGCACCTCAGCTTTTTCCTTCTGCTCGGCAATCGTAGCGACAAAATCGGTTTTCATTTTCTCAAAAGCCGCGATCCTCGCCTCTTCTTCTTTGAAATAATCGGAAATCACTTGCACGGCATCGAAATTCTTGGCCGTTTTTCCGTTGCGAACAATTTCAACCTTATCCATTTTCACATCCGCCAAGGGCCTGTCCTTAGTCATCTGTTCTTGGCTAGTTTCTTTATCGGCAATGGAATCAACAACGTCAAGCCCTTCTACCACATGGCCGAATACGGTATGCCTTCCATCTAAAAATGGGGTCGGCTTGTGCGTGATAAAAAATTGGCTTCCGTTGGTTATGGGTCCGGAATTGGCCATTGAAAGAATACCTTTTTTATCGTGTTTCAAGGAGTCATTGAATTCATCCTTAAATTTGTATCCCGGATTGCCCATGCCTGTACCGGTCGGATCGCCGGTCTGAATCATAAAATCCTTGATGACGCGATGGAAGATGATGCCATCGTAATACGGTTTTCCTTTTAAACTATCGGAAACGAAAGGACTCGTACCCTCCGCCAAGGTTATAAAGTTGGCCACCGTGACCGGAGTCTTTTCGAATTCCAATTTTACAATGATATCGCCGTTCGTAGTTTGGATATCCGCAAACAATCCGTCGCCCAATTCAGCGTATTGGCTTTTACAGCCGGTCAGGGCAATCGCGAGAGCCATTAAGAAATATACTTTTTTCATATGTTAAATGTTAATTTGAGGATTTATTAATTTGAAGAGTTTATAATTTGAAAACCTGCCCATAAGGCAGGTAGGTTTTTTAATTTACTGAATACTATCCTGATATTTTTCAATTTTAAATATGGATAGAGTGGCTTTAACCGGAACGTTGACTCCAATCTTTTCGTTGTCACCATGATAGCCGTAGGCCAAGGATGATGGAAATAGAAATGTAGCCGTTTCACCTTCCTTTAACAACTTTACGCTATTTCGCAGTCCGGGGAACAATTCCTGTTTATCCACTTTATAAGTTAGAACGCCAATATCATCCTTTGTATATATCGTATCATTGTTCAAACCGATCACATTGTAGGTCATGACCACCAAATCATCGGGTCGGGGGGTATATTCCGCTTCTGGGTTCGCAACGTCAAGACGGTACCAAGACCCTGCGGCACTGTGTAGGTATTCGTTGGCCGAATCTTTTTCAATGATTTCCTGAATCTTTTTTTCTTCCTTCGCCAATAGCTCTTTGCTCCGTTCGACGGATGCCTTAAAAAAGCTACCGGATTTCACCTCGACGGGCCTACGCGGTTCGGGACCACCACAGCTGATAATTACAGATGCTATGAGCAACCATAAACTGTAAGAAGCGATTTTATCTTTTTGAAACATAATCCTTTTTAAAATTCAAAAACCCTCCCGATTCCGAAGCTTCGGAACGGCAACAAATTCAAAAGCTCGAGCACAGGTTTCCTATCCCACATTTAAGGCCCCGTTAGCTCCGCCAGATAATCATCTAAAAGCGTCTCAAAATATATTGCCGTTTCCTTCAGGGTTTTATTACTTTTTCCTCCTGCTGCATTGTTGTGTCCCCCACCCTCAAAATGCTTCCGTGCGAATTCGTTAACGGAAAAATCGCCTACGGAACGAAAAGATATTTTTATAATGCCTTCTTCCTTATTTTCGATAAAAATTGCCGCAAATATAATACCTTCGAGTGTAAGTCCATAATTCACAAAACCTTCGGTATCCCCTTTTTGGTATTTATGGGCGTCGAGCTCCTCCTGGCTCAGGGTGATATAAGCGGTTTTATAATCCTCCATGATGACCATATTATTTAAGGCCGTACCCAAAAGATGCAACCTTCCCGGGGTGTTGGTATCGAAAACCCGGTGATGTATCTTGGTGCTTTCCGCCCCTTTCTCGATGAGATTGGCGGCAACGCGATGGGTTTTAGCGGTGGTGGACGAAAATTTGAAGGAACCTGTATCGGTCATGATGCCGGTGTATAAGCAATTGGCTATTTCAGGAGTGATTGAATCCGCATCACCTAAATATTCGATGAAATTATAGACCATCTCGCACGTGGAGCTCATGGTTACATCGGAGTACATGATTTCGGCGTAATCCGATGGTTCTTGGTGATGGTCGATCATGACAAAAGGCACTGTCAACTCTCTAAGAGACTCTTCCATTTGTCCGATTCTTCCGAGATGGTTGAAATCTAGCGTAAAAATTAGAGTAGCCGCTTCAATCTTGGACTTGGCTTGCGAGTTTTCTTTTTCAAAATTTAAGATTTTGTCATTGCCCGACATCCATTTTAAAAATTTGGGATAGTCGTTCGGTACGATAACTGTAGCCTCCTGCTCCCTGTTTCTTAAATAATGCCATAGGGCCAAAGTCGAACCAATGGCGTCTCCATCGGGATTCTTATGCGGTACGATTACGATTTTTTGCGGTTCGGAAAGTAATTTTTTCACCGCTTGGACGTCTTGAAAATTCATGCCGGCAAAGATAGGGTTTTATAGCTTTATGGATGCCGAGACCACATTTAATTTTACGTATCCCACCAACGGGCGATTGGCAATGCGCGATACGTGGTACAACATAAACCATATGCCAAAATGCCCATTTAAGAGAATTTGTAAGGCATCGAAGGCTTGTGCATTGCCGAAGAAAGCGTACTTTTGCCAAAATTTTCGAAAAATGACAACAAACAGAACTTTTACGATGATCAAGCCCGATGCGGTGGAAAACGGCCATATCGGCGGTATTTTGGAGAAGATAACTTCCGCCGGCTTTACTATCGTCGCCATGAAATACACCCAGCTGAGCAAGAGGGATGCCCGGGAATTCTATGCTATCCATAAAGAACGCCCGTTTTTCGGGGAATTGGTGGATTTTATGACCCGTGGTCCCATCGTTTCCGCCATTCTCGAAAAGGAGAATGCGGTTGAAGATTTTCGTGCCCTGATCGGTGCGACCAACCCCGAGGAAGCTGCCGAGGGCACCATCCGTAAACTTTACGCGACGGACATCGCCGAGAATGCGGTACACGGTTCCGATAGTGATGAAAATGCCGCTATAGAAGGGGCCTTTCATTTTTCGGGTAGAGAAATCTATTAAACCGAAGGAGTTAGACCTGTCAGGCTTTGTTTAAACCGGCAACTACATGTTAAAGCGGGTTTCCTTACCAACGGCAAATCTGACAGGTCATTATCACTTCTATCAACGCAACACCAACTTCTTTACCAAATCCCGGCCTAGTTCTTCATTGAGCATGGTAATAATTTTGGATTTCCCCAAACTGAGCTCCTCGCGAAGCACCGAGGAGGACAGGGATACAAAAAGCGTATCGCTGCGCAGCTCGACGGCGGTAGTATAATTGCCTACCCCATTTCCCATCAAGTTCGTCCACGCTTCTCGAACATCAACCTTGTCCATCCCTTTTTGAAGACGATTTTCTTTGATAAACTCCTTCAGGGCCTCGCCCATATTTAGATTCTCGTTTTTTCGTTTTGCCATCGGGGTTTAAGATTTAAGAGTCAATAAGCGGCTGTTTAAGCCTATCCGGTCGGGTAGCCAGAATGTAAGGATGCTGGTTATAGATTGAAAACTTATTTTTCGATAGCGATGGGCTCAAAACGCTTGTAATCGTATCGCAAACCTTCCGAATTGACAACGGAAAAGGCTTTCTCATTCAAAGCCACTAATTTTTCGGACCATTCGCTGAGATCGGTTTTATAATTCATGGTAAAACCATCCTCATTTTCTAAAATAACGAATGTTTCTGCACTGTTGGAGGTTTCATAAGTACCGTCGAATTTCGGGCTCACTTTCTTTCGGAATCCCTCCATTCCTTCCAATTGTATATAATCGACCGTGATGCTTACTTTATACTCCTTCGTATTACCATCCGGAAAAACTACTTGCCCGATTTCCCAATAGCCGTTGAGCTGCGGCAGTTTTTCTTTGGGCACTCCGCTTGAACATCCGAAGAAAATAAAGAAATATGCTATTAGTACGATTTTATTCATGTTTATTCATGTTACAACTCTTTGCCTTTTAACTATTTCATGTATCCTGTCCCAATCCGAAAATTTTGTAGGACTGATGTATCTGTTTCACCACGTTTTCAGTACGTTCGGCATGGGTATCGGTAATAAAAATCTGCCCGAAATTCTCATTGTTGACCAAGGATACAATCTGCGCGACCCGATTCTCGTCCAACTTATCGAAAATATCATCCAAAAGCAAAATAGGGGTGGTTTTCGACTGATCTTTGATAAACTGGAACTGCGCAAACTTCAGGGCGATTAAAAAGGACTTCTGTTGGCCCTGGCTTCCGAATTTTTTAATGGGATGACCCTCGATTTCAAATCCCAGATCGTCTTTATGAATACCGACCGAAGTGTATTGCAACGCTTTATCTTTCTCTATATTATTCTCCAGAAGATGTAAGAAACCTGTCTCCAGCAGTTTACTATCATAAACCAGGGAAACTTCTTCATTACCCCCGGAAATCGCCACATATTGCTGTTTAAAAATAGGGATAAAAGCCGCAAGAAACTCCACACGTTTGTTAAAAATATCGGTGCCGTAAGCATTCAACTGTTCATTGTAGACCGAAAGGGTCGCCGCGTCGAAGGTATGGTTCGCCGCAAAGTACTTCAACAGGGAGTTGCGCTGGGCCAGCACCTTGTTATATTTGATCAGGTCTTGTAAATATTTCTTGTCGGATTGTGCGATAACACCATCCATAAACTTGCGGCGGGTTTCACTGCCTTCGATGATAAGGTCACGGTCAGCCGGGGAAATGATTACCAAGGGAAGCAGTCCAATATGGTCAGACAATCGATCGTAGATCTTTCCGTTGCGCTTGATGATTTTTTTAACGCCCCGCTTAAGACTGCAAACGATTTTTTCTTCCCGCTCGTTCTTTTCGAATTCCCCATCGATTACGAAAAAATCTTCCTCATGTTTGATATTTTGCGTTGAAATGGGATTGAAATAGCCCTTGCCGAAGCATAAATGGTAAATCGCGTCGAGCACATTGGTCTTGCCGATGCCGTTCGGCCCGAGGATACAGTTGATTTTGCTGTCGAACTCAAAGTCTTGGGAATCGAAATTTTTATAGTTTAAAAGAGATAGTCGTTTTAAGAACATGGTACTTTAATATGGGATTATGATAGGACTTGGGAAAGACCTAAGATTTGAAGTGCGCTAAAAGTTATGAGTCAGGAGTTATAATTTCCCAATTTTTAAACGGTCGAATTACACCTGCCCGCCTTACAGTCCTAATATCGCCAGATTTAAAAAGACTGGTTTCCTTCGTAAACCAAAGCGATAATTTACAGGGCCGATGGAAATCCCCAAAAATAACGAATAAATACCCTTTCGATTTTCGATAAAAGCATTATTTTTGCGCGACCTTAAGAAAACGACCATGGCCACATATAAAAAACGGGGATTCAAACCAAAGAACAAGCAAGAAGAACAGGAGCGTTTAGAGCACGAAAGTGCCACCGCCGAGGTTTTCAGTACGCTTGATGAAGGTGCATCGAGAACGGAAGCCTGGGTCTCGAAAAACCAAAACTACATTTTGGGCCTTATCGGGGTAATCGCCGTAGGCGTGTTAGGCTATCTGGCTTATATACAATTTGTGCAAAATCCCAAAGAAACAAGCGCTGCGAATGAAATGTACTATCCGCAGCAATATTTTGATCAGGCCCTGACCAATACGACCGCGAAGGACTCCCTTTACAATCTGGCCCTGAACGGCGGCGAAGGCAAATACGGCTTTTTAGATATAATCGACGAATATAGCGGTACCCGGGCAGCGAACCTTGCCAATTACTCCGCGGGAATGTCATATCTGAACCTGCAAAAATATCAAGAGGCTATATCCCATCTGGAAAAATTTAGCTCGGAAGATGCTATATTGGGTGCCATGGCGAAGGGCGGGATAGGCGATGCCTTTATGCAGCTAGGCCAACCCGAAGATGCCTTAGGGTATTACGACAAGGCCATTAATCATAGTGATAACGATTACACCACGCCTAAGTATCTTTATAAGGCGGGGATTACTGCCCTGGAACTCAACCAAAACGATAAGGCCCTGAAATACTTTCAAAGAGTAAAAGAAGGATATACCACCTCTGACGAA